>Ga0070711_100002043_pt1 | contig 11386 bp, 5 predicted proteins | sample LARL53metaG_FD_65452 | JGI IMG/M metagenome (GOLD analysis project Ga0070711, IMG submission 65452) | Corn, switchgrass and miscanthus rhizosphere microbial communities from Kellogg Biological Station, Michigan, USA - LAR L5-3 metaG | ecosystem: Host-associated > Plants > Roots > Rhizosphere ... | reverse complement strand
GTACAGCGCCTCGAAGTTCGCGCTCGCCGGCTGGTCTGACGCGCTGTGGGCGGAGGAGCGCGCAAGCGGCGTACACGTCGGGCTGGTGCTCCCCGGGTTCATCTCCACCGAGGGCTTTCCCCAGGCCGAGCTGACCGCCAGGCCGTGGACGCGCTGGGCTGTGTCCACCCCAGACAGGGCGGCCGAGGCGATCTTCCAGGCCGGAGTGGAGCGCCGTCCCGAGCGTTATGTGCCCCGCCCGTACGGGCTCGCCGCCGCGGCGCGAATCCTCACGCCGGGCCTGGTGCGACGAGTGCTCGGCGGGAGCGGAGCGGCGGTGATGACGACCACCACCGGCGCGGACATGGCCGACCGGACCGCGGCCGACCGGCAGGGGTAGAGCCGTTTCACTTAGAGCCGTTTCACTTTCACTTAGAGCCGGTTTTCACTGAATCACACGCGCGCGAGGACCAGCGCGCAGGCGAGCAGCACCATCGCCATGGACAGCGCGGCGAGCGCCCCGTCGAGCGGTGACAGCAGGCCGGCGATCGTGAGTGGCTCAGCGCTGCCGTCCGCGCGCGTGCGCGTGCCGACGACCGCACGCGTGCGGCGACGTAGCTCGCGCGCGGGTGAGCTCAGCCGCCGCTGCGCGACGCTCAGCGCCAGGCAACCGCTGGCGATCAGCAGTCCGGTCGCCGTGATCCGCTCCGCCTCGACTACGTAGCCCGTGAGCGCCGGGAACGCGCCCCAGCCGATGGCGAACCACATATCGCCGTGCAGGCGGCCGCCGAACAGCTCGAGGTTGTACGCGGGCAGGAACAGCACGCCCGCCACGACGAACGGCGTGAGCGCCGGTGTGACCGTGATGATGCCCGCGACGCCGATCGCCAGCGCGCCAAGCAGGCTGACGCCGGCCAGCCCGATCAGCGTGCGGTCGGACAGGCGCGTGCGCAGCGGTCGGTCATGGAGCTCGTCGAGCGCGTGTGCGGCGACTCCCACGGCAAGCCCGAACGCGGCCAGCGCCCACAGCAGGCGGTTGACATACAGGTGCGGGGCGGCAGCCGCGCCGATCGCAACGTAGCTCAGATGCCAGGCGGTATAGGGCGGGTGCAGCAGCGCGAGCACATCGCCGGGCAAACCGCGGCCGAGCGCGTAGAAGGCGGGACGCTCAGGCGTCGCCGGCATCGACTCCGGCATCCGACCTGATCGCCGACATGACGATGCCTCCCCCAAAGCTCATCCGCCGCACATCCACCTCCCGCAAGCCCGCATCGCGCCAGTAGTCGACGATCGCCGGCAAGGGATGGCGCTCATAGAACCCAGCGATGCTCGGGCCGAGAAACCGCCCGACCGCGGCCCAGTCGCGTGAGAACATCCGTCCGAGCGTCGGCAGCCCGACGGCGGTGTACAGCCGCCACGCGGCGCGCGGCACCGCGTACGGAGGGACGCCGAACTCAAGCGAGGCAACCCGGCCGCCGGGCCGCACGACCCGCGCCAGCTCGCGCATCGTCGCCGGTGGATCGTCGACATAGCGCAGCAGATACGTGAACGTGAGCGCGTCGAAGCTCCCGTCCGCGAACGGCAGCTCCTCCGCCTGTCCCTCACATAGCCGCACACGCTCCCCGTCCGCGCTCGCGGCAAAGCGCGCCCGGGCGGCGGCGAGCATGTCCGGGCTCTGGTCGAGGCCAACCACCGTGCAGCCGGCGTCGCGCGAGAGCAGCTCGGCCGCGACCATGCCCGTGCCGGTGGCGACGTCGAGGATGCGCTCGCCCGCGGCAGGCGCCACGGCGTCGACGAGCGCGCGCCGCCAGCGTGGGTCCTGCCAGAAGCTGAGCGCCGCCGAGAGCTGGTCGTAGCGGCGAGGCAGACCGTGGAACAGCTCTAGCGCTTGGCGCTTGGTTGCCGATGCTCGATCGGGCGGCTGTCGATGCGGCAAAGCGGAAGGGGCGGTGTGTGGTTTCAGCACATAGGCGACAGGTGTGTCAGGACATAGGAGACACTAACGTGAGGGGGCCTTCTTGTGGAGATGGCACGGTGTCCGGTCGAGGCGTGTGTGCTGGAGGGGCGGTCCATGAGATGCCGCAGGTCATGTGTCCATGGGAAGTCATCGCCAGAGGCTGCAAGTACAGCCTTCAGCGCCTTCTCCGCGGCCTGTTGTGCGTGGAAGCCCACGACCGAGTCCGCGATATCGGTGTCCGGCACGAGCTTCTTGACTGCGTCGGCGTCCTCCTGGGCCTTGCGCAGCAGGAGCAGCGCCTCTTCCAGCTCAGGCCGGGACAAGGATGCGGCCTTCGCGGAGCGCGCGGTGCACGAGCGTGCTCGGAACAGGAGACCGCCGTGCGACCTCCTCCTCAGAGACAACAACGACGTCAACGGGGACCGCCAGCGGCGGAAGCGCATCGCGCAGGCGCACCATCTCGCTCAGCTTGCTGTCGAGATGCTCCTCGATCACGAGGAAGTCCAGGTCGCTGTCCTCACGCGCATCCCCACGCGCCCGTGAGCCGAAGAGCACGACTCGCGCGGGGGAACGCGCGGCTGCCGCCAACCGCTGTCCTGCATCCACGATCATCGCGTCGCTGACCACGAGCCCTACGGTACCGAATGATGTCCCCGTACTGGCCTCACGAGGGTCGCTATGGACGGCAACTGCTTCCCGGCGAGGAGAATCGATCCCGCGTCGCCGATTCGCTGCCGGCATTTGACTCCAAACCGGCGAAAACGGAAGGGGAGGGATTCGAACCCTCGTCGGAGGAATCTCCCCCGAAACGGTTTTCGAGACCGCCGCATTCAACCACTCTGCCACCCTTCCAGGGAAGCAACGGACTACAAATTTTAGGCTGTTTTGCAGGGAAAAAGGCTCGTCCGCCCGCGCCTCGCCCGTTGCTCTCTATCGAATCGTACCCTAGCAGGGATCGGCGCAGGGATCGAAATCCAAACGAGTTTCCGGCCTCCTTTCGTGGGGTCCCGTCAAGCAGCCGCTGCCACCCCCATAGCCTCCCACACCACCCCCCCGCAGACCCCTCGCCCTCCCCCTACCCGATCGGCGTTACCAGCTCGCCCCCGATCCCAGCCGCAGCGTAGATGTCCTCTTCGATTTCGCAGGCGATCTCGTGATGCTGGTTCAGGAACGCCTTGGCGTCCTCGCGGCCCTGCCCGAGCCGGTCCTGCCTATAGGAGAAGTGGGCGCCGGACTTCGACACAACGTCATATCTGCACCCGAGATCGAGCAAACAGCCCGCCCTGGAGATCCCGCGCCCGAACTCGATGTCGAGCTCGGCCTGCCTGAAGGGCGGGGCGACCTTGTTCTTGACGACCTTCACCCGCACGCGGTTGCCGACCGCCTCCCCGCCGTCCTTGAGCGTCTGGACGCACCTGATGTCCAACCGCTGGGTGGCGTAGAACTTCAGTGCGCGCCCCCCGGGCTGGGTCTCCGGTGAGCCGTAGGCAACACCGATCTTTTCCCGGATCTGGTTCGTGAGCAGACACAGCGTCTGTGTGCGGTTGAGGTTGCCCGCGAGCTTGCGCAACGCCAAAGACATCATCCGCGCCTGCGAACCGACGGTCACATCACCCATCCCGCCTTCGAGCTCCACCTTTGGTGTGAGCGCCGCGACGGAGTCGATCGCGACGACGTCCACGGCGCCGGAGCGCACGAGCAGCGGCTGCAGCGCGAATACCCGCGAGGCGCGCCGGCCACCGGGCGAGCATACTGTTGCACGGTCCGCGACGCGCCATCCACCCCGCGTTTCCCGAACTCTACCTACTGCATCAGGCTAAAACGGAGTGCCGGCCGCAACTTCATTATTCTCGAGATGACACCAATGCACTTCTACTGTGTTACTCGACATTCCTTCGCACCACGATACTTCCGGCATACGGTTAAAGTTAATAACTTTTATATCCACTCCCAAGAGCCTAATATCAAAGACACTGGCGCGGCAGCCACCGTGAGGATGTTTGGTCCGGTGCAATTCTTTGGTACACTGCAATAGCATATTCCCATACCCCGTAATCCACCGTTCTATTGTGTTGTGGTCAAACAATGCTTCTATGGTCTCGGCGGGGCCCATGAGAAGATCGTAGATGGTACCGAGTATACCTATCGCAGCGCCCGTGTCCTGATCTTTAAGGTCATCAAGCAGTTCGTTACCGTAGTTTGTCGCTTCCCAAGCCCTGAAGTGATGAATGGGATCTTCGTCGCACGCCCCGCTTTCCACGCACTGCTTTGCCGCTGCTTCGTTGCGTGCTGCTTCGCGTGCCGGTGCTCCGGCGGCGAATGCTGCTGAGGCGGTGAAGACTCCTGGTGTCAGTGTGCTTTCGTAGGGGGCGATGTAGACGCCGTTGGGGGCTGCGCCTGGGGGTACGATTGGCTGGGTTTGCAGTGGTTGTCCGAGTTGGGGTACGTAGCCGGTTCCGCCTGGTGCGGTTGCGCCGGAGGGCAGTTCGGTTTTTAGGCCGCTGGCGCCGAGCCAGGAGTATTTTGGGGGTGTGCCGTTGACGGGTACGCCGAACTCGGTGCTGTTGTATTTGCTGAGTAGTTTGGTTTCGGTTTCGCTCTTGGCGGCGGTGGCGATGATGTTGCCTTGCAGGTCGTGCAGTTGCAGTACTGCTTCTGCGCCGCTTTTTTGTGTGGCGGAGAGGGTTCCGTCGATGCCGGGGATGTTGCGGGTCCATGTTTCGCCGCCTTCGTCGGTCCACGAGATCATTTCGCCGGGTCCGGGGTAGTGGTTTATCGCGGTCGAGTTGGTTGTGCCGGTTGAGACGGCTTCGCGTGTGCGTCCGGCGGGGTCGGTGTAGTAGGTGATCGTCTCTTCGTTCTGGGTTTGGCTGCGTGTCTGGTTGTCGACGTAGAAGGTCGCCGTGATTTCGTGTCCTTCGGCGTCGGCGGCCGGGATTTTGGTCTTGTTGCCGAATGTTTCATAGCTCACGCCGCTGTCGGCCAGGCGGTCGGCGGAGTCATAGCTGTGGTTTTCGGTTGTTCCTCCGGAAGTGGCGCATGTTTCGGTTCCCGATGTGCGTGTCGTCAGGCTCGTGCGGTTTGAGTCTTCGTCGTAGGCATAGACGCGGGATTTACAGCCTTCGCCTACCGGGATTTCGTTGGCCAGGGTCATGCGGCCCAAGGAGTCATAGGTATATTCCTCTTTAGCCAGGGTGCTCGTACGCACGCGTGTTTCCCCGTGGATCAACGGCAACGTCGTTTCTTTGAACCACACTTCGGGGCACGCGGTTTGGCAGTGAGCGGTCTTTTCGTATTCGATCCCGGTCGCTTCGCCAAGCGGGTTATACGTGTACTTGGCGTTCAGGCCGTCGGGGTAGAGCTCGCTTGTCATCTGGCCTTCAACGTCGTAGCTGGCTTTGAATGTCCCGCCGGCGGAGTCCACCAGTTTGATCAGCTGCTTGGTCGTCGCGTCATACGCGTAGGTCTGGGTGCCCTTGCCGTCGTTCATTTCTTCGACCTGACCGTCGATTTCATACGTGTATTTCGATTTGTTGCTATCGGCGTCGGTGTATTCGGTCAGCTGGCCGAGCTTGTTGTACGCGCTTTTGATCGACTTGGTCGTTTCCCCGACCGTCGTGCTCTGTTCGATCATCACGCCCAGTTTTTCGTCGTATTTGTCAGTGACTTTCGGCAGCGACGTGTTGATCGTGGAGGTCTCTTCGTTAGTGAGCAGCCGCCCCGCGCTGTCGTAGCTCATTTTCTTGGTCCGCGTCGTCGCCCCGAATGTTTCGGTCACGATTTCCGGCTCGTCCCACATGTTGTAGGTGTCGGTCACCACCGGTAGTTCAGGCGTGTTCGGCTGGCCCGCAGCCTGTGACTGGCACGGCAGTTCAGCCCACTCAGGATGTTCGCCGCACCCCGGTGTCTTGGCGTTCGCGCCTGCGCTGTAATAGATCGTTTCGCTGTCGCGGGGGCCTTTGACAGCCACCGGGCTCCACTCCTGAACCGCGTTGTTTGTGTTGTCCGCGACCCAGAGGTTGCCTTCGTTGTCGTCCGCGATACCCCAAGCTTCTTCGAATTCCCCTTCCAGTTTGCCTTTTTCGCCGAACTGCATCAGGTATTCGCCTTTGCCGTTGAACTCCTCGACGCGATGGTTACCCGAATCGGCTACCCACACATCGCCCGCCGCGTCGCTGCCCACGATCCCTTTAGGCGACATCAGCTGCCCGTTACCCGTGCCTTTTTCGCCGAACTGCGTCACATATTCACCTTTGGCGTTGAACTCCGCCACACGGTTGTTACCGGTATCGGCCACCAGAATGTTGCCCTTGGCGTCGACGGCGATACCTTCCGCGGCTTTGAGTTTACCACTGCCACTACCACCAAAGGTCACGACCAGATGGCCTTCTTCGTCGAACTCTTCGCCTTTGGTTTCAAGCCCAGGCAGAACCACGATGTGGCCCATGCCATCGCTGGCGACTCCCCGCGGAGATGTGACCGGGACTGACCGCACAGCTTTGAGTTTTTCAGTCGCGGGTTCGGGTTCGAACTCTTCCAGTTTACTGTTGAACGCCGAGGCAACCCACAGATTCCCCGTCTTGCCGATCGCGATACCGGCAGAGCTGTACCCCGCGACGCTGCTTTGATAGTTATGCAAAAGCTGCCCCGAGGAGGAGTACTCTTCAACGACACCAGTTTCCCCGGGCAGCTTGAGGACCCAAACATTGTGCTGAGAGTCCACAGCCACACCCCTCGGGTGATGGTTGGACCCACTGTTGATCTGCTGGCTGTATTCCCTACCAATATAGGAAGTCGGAGCAGCGAACTCCTGCACCCGGCTGTGACCGGCGTCCTCCACCCACACATTGCCCTGCGAATCGACGGCGACTCCATGCGCGCCGCTGAACTGCCCATTCCCAGAACCCGAGCCGCCGAAGCACCCCAGATACCCGCCGGTCGGCGAGAACGCCTGCACCTTGTTGCGAGCACTATCGCTCACCCACAGACTGCCATTCGCGTCAATCGCGATGTAAGACGCTTTGTTGAACTGTCCGTTACCTTCACCAGAGGAGCCGAACTGACGCACATATTCACCTTTGGCGTTGAACTCCTGGACGCGATGGTTGCCACTATCCACCACCCACACATTACCCAACCCGTCGACCGCGATCCCCGAAGGTTCTTTGAACTGCCCGTTGCCTTCCCCTGTCGAACCGAACTTGCTCTGATATTCACCTTTTTCGTTGAAACCCTCAACACGGTTGTTGCCCGCGTCAGTGACCCAGATCTCCCCATTCGGCCCAAACGCGATACCCCGCGGCGCTTTCAAATTCCCATTAGCTTCCCCAACCGTCCCAAACGTACTCAGATATTCACCAGCTTCATTGAACTCCTGCACACGATTATTACCCGTATCGACCACCCACACCGTATTACCAGGCCCAATCGCCACCCCACGCGGCGCATTGAATTCACCATTACCAGACCCACTTTTACCGACCGACAAGAGTTTGGTCCCACCCGGACTGTACTCCACAAGCGAAGTTTCATTCACAAACCACAAGTTGCCTTTCGAATTGACCGCCAACCCAGGCTGAGGAGCAAACGTCGTGGTAACCGTGCTGAACAACGCCTTATACGTCAACGACAAAGAACCACCCAACGGCGGACGCGATTCAACCACTTTACCCGTAAACGGGTCATACACCGTCGCGGTCGTCACGCCCCCCGTCGTCACCGACGTCGGTGCGCGCAGCAGCCAGCCAAGATTTTGTTGACCCGAGTAGGAAGTCGTCGTAACACGTTCTTCATGATCGCCACCTTCATATTCAGCGGTGTCGATGCTCTTGGTCACCAGATCAAACGTTTCACCTCCAGGAGCACCTTCGTTGTAGAAATAACGGATATGGTCACGCGCCAGCTTTTCAGTGGTCCCACTAGCCAACCTGATTTTATGCTGCGGACCCTTCTTGCTCAACAGCCGCGTGCCATCGCTGTTGTATTCGCTTTTCGTATCCCAAAGTTCCGAGTCTGCTTTGGAGTTGGCGCCTTCCGCGAGCGCCGCCGCGCGATTATCGGCGCTGAGACTCCGGACCACCTCGTTAGTTTCGTTGTATTCGCTGGTCGACAGCCCACCGGACGGTGCTGCGACGTTCACCATGCGGGCGAGTTCGTCGTAATAGCTGATCGTCGCGCGTTTATAATCTTTAGCGGGCCAGCCCATCGGCTCGTCGGGCGGGTAAACCGCCGTCGCTTCCGTCGGCAGGTCTTTCTGACCCCATTTTTCCAGTTCAACTTTCGTCATCGTGTCCAATTCCAAACCCGACAACGGCACGTTGTAGACAAACGTCATCACCGCGCTCGTCGTCAACGCCGGTGGCGCTGGCAACGGATTATTCGTCGAGTATTTCGGTTCGAACTCCTGCACCCGATTATTGCCAGCATCCGCTACATACACGTCCCCTGCCGAGTTCACCGCCAACCCTTCGGGATTCGTGAATTCACCGTTGCCCGTGCCTTTTTTACCGAACGCGACGATGAACGTGCCAGCAGGGTTGAACTCCTCGACGCGATTGTTGCCGCGGTCACCCACATACAGATCGCCAGAGACCGGTTCGGTGCTGATACCACAGGGACTTTCAAACTGGCCGTTGCCAGTACCTTTCGAGCCGAACTTCGCGATGTACTGCCCCGACGTCGAGAACTCCTGCACCCGCTGATTGCCAGGATCCAAGACATACGCGTTGGGACCCGAGAAGGCGATCCCGGCCACCGAGTGAAACTGCCCGTTCCCAGAGCCTTCCGAGCCAAACGAACCCAGGGACCCACCGGTTTCCGAGAACTCCTCCACACGAGAGGACGCGCTCTCTCCGACCCACACATCGCCGCTGACCGGCGCGATCGCGATCGCTTCAGGCGTGCTGGCATTAAACGCCCTGATAAACGATCCGCTGGAGCTGAACTCCTCCACACGCTGGGTGCCCCCATCCAAGACATACACATTGTTGGTGGACTGGTTGATCGCGATCCCCTTCGGGGTTGAGAACTGGCCATTGCCAGACCCCACGGTCCCAGCTTTACAGCCACTCGTGCAGATCTGGAATTCCGCGGCCCCATTGGTCACTCCCCAACCGAATGTTTTGATGAAGGCCCCCGACGTCGAGAACTCCTGGACCCTCGCATTGCTGGAGTCGGTCACCCACACGTTCCCGGACGAGTCGATCGCGGTCGCCCTCGGGGTGTTGAACTTACCCGCCGTTTCCCCAGCTTCCCCCCACTTACGCCAATACGTCGGCGCGGGAGCAGTCAACGCGCTGCTCGCCGACGTGGTCACGACCGTCGCCCCATTCGCATTGACAGCCGTGACCTGACCCCTGAGCGTATAACCAGCATCGCGCGCCTGCGGCGTATAGCTCTTGTTCACAGCACCCGGGATCGGCGTACACGTTTCCACCGATTCATAGGTGTAGCAGTCTTCCCAGCCATAGCTGTAAGCCAGCGGTTCGTTATTCCACGTGCCATTGCCCGAAACTTCCAACGTCGTGCCGATCACCGGACTCGTGCTCGACAGCGTCGGCAGGACCGTGTTGAACGGCGCGAGACTGCTGACCAATTCATGAGACGCCGGCACACGCGTCACCGACAACAACCGCCCCGCACTCGAATCGCTCGCCGTCGTCCCATAACGCAAGAGCCACGGCTCCTGACCAGGCGGATTGACGGCCACCACACGATTTTCTTTGTCATAACCATACGTCGTCTTCAACACCACAGGCGAAACCCGCGGATCCCACTCAGCCCGCAACCGGCCCAGCGTGTCATAAGAGTATTCCGCCACCACCTTTTCTTCCATCGCTTTGCTCGACGGGTTATACGCCTTGAAAGACACCTTTTTCAGCCGGTTTTTGTAATCGCCCCACTGGCTTGGCAATTCACCAAACGCGGTCTGGCTCGTCGCATAAGTAAAGAGCAACGCTCGACAACCCTGTTTCAATTCCGTCGCGCAGCCACTCACACCTTCAGGTTCAGGCGCCAACGCCTCCTTGGGTCGGGTGACCCCTTCAACCCTCTCCCATTTAAAGACCTCCTTTTCCCCCGTATTTTTCGAAAGCGCGCCTTCGCTGCTGGCGATCACCCACGGGCCAGCACCACCCGGCTGAGTGTACTTGACCGTCGTGCCCGCCGCGGGATCCTTCAACAGATAAGCAACGATTGTTCCGCCTTCTTTTTCAGCGCTGAGCACCAGGTTTTCATCGCCCTTCGGCGAAATGAACCCACCACTGCCGTCGCTTTCAAAAGTCGTCAGGCTGCCATCGGGCGCCACGAGCACCACACTGCCAGACGGTTCCTGTTCAACTTCCTGCGCGCCGCTCACGCTGAGCTTCCACTGCGGGCCAAGCGGCCCCTGTGCCCCGGCTGTCAACTGACGCGAGTTAAAGCTGCGCGACACACCCAGCGAACCCGCACCTCCACCGATCGACACATCGCTGGCACCCAAAGTCATAGCGCCCGTGACAGGATCGACCGAGCCCGGCCCAGCCGCCAACGGAGCAGCGTGACGCACAGTGATGGCGTATTCTTTGTTTTCAAAGTTTTCCGCGTTGTCTCTGGCGGTCAACGTGAGTTTGTGTTTCCCCGCCCCAAACGCTTCGCCGTTGATCGTCCATTCCGAAACCACCGTGCAGGGACCAGGAGTACACGAGCCCGATTTGGTAGGCAAAAGTTCACGTTCATCCAAACCAAGCTTCAACGACTTGATCCCCGAACTAGGCACCCCACTCCCATCCGTCGCCTCAGCCCGAAGATGATACTGCCCTCCAGTGATCACATTGCCAGCCGGTAGACCAGTGAGAGTCAAACCAGTAGGTTTTGTGGCATCGACATTCATATAAACAGAAGCAGAGCCAAAAGTCGACGGAGGACTCCACGCATAAACCCAAAAAAGATCATGCCCATCAGGCAAACCACTATGATAGGTATATTCCTCTTTGACTTCCTGAGGACATTGAACACCCGAACACAGAAGTTCGCTGAGAAAATCCTTCGTATAAACAAAATGTTCCACCGTGCCAGCTTCGATTTTCCCTATCCCCATACCCGTTTCTTTGACAGTGAAAGCAAAAGCACCAGAGTTCGGCCCCAACCACTTGTTTTCCCCATTCAACACATTAACCCATTCACCACCAAGGAGTTTTTCATCCGCCGTGTCATACGAAATCGTCGGATGCACTGCTTCTGACTGAGCAATGTGAACCGTCTCGCCCTTGAGCACATCCCTATAATGATTCCCTTCAGCTGTCGGCATCTGCCTGAAAGTGACAAAGTTATGATTTTTAGGCATAAACGCGGTCAGCGTGCCGCTTTGGCTGCCATTTTCCGAAACCGAGAGCAATTTATATGCTTCCTGTTCCGGTTTCCCGTTGTTGCTTTCGATCTCGATGCTGCTTTCGATGTTTGCATTGGGATTTA
>Ga0070711_100002042_pt1 | contig 11387 bp, 21 predicted proteins | sample LARL53metaG_FD_65452 | JGI IMG/M metagenome (GOLD analysis project Ga0070711, IMG submission 65452) | Corn, switchgrass and miscanthus rhizosphere microbial communities from Kellogg Biological Station, Michigan, USA - LAR L5-3 metaG | ecosystem: Host-associated > Plants > Roots > Rhizosphere ... | reverse complement strand
TACAGGAACATGACGATCGACAGCTGCTTCACGGCGTTCTTGATGTCTTCGATCACTGCGACGCTCCGTTCTGGTTGTAGCCGGTGGCGCTGCCGACGACGGCCACCAGGGCAGTGCTGACCGTCTTGACGACGGCCGCGGCCGGGGACCCGGGACGCACGAGGGCGTACAGGATCGCCAGGTACACCGCGCCGACGACGAAGTTCGTCGCGATCCCGCTCACGCGCTCACCGCCCCGCCGTTGCCGCCGCTGAGCTGGACCGGGCCCGTGTCGATGCCCGGGGTGTACGTCGCAGTGTCGAAGGTCTCCGTGCCCTCCGCGGCCGTGGCGACCGCTCCCTTGCTCTTGGTCGAGTTCACGAAGATGCCGCCGACCGCGGCCAGCGGCGACGAGGCGTTGTAGACCACCCCGAGCGTCACCAGGCCGCCGAAGGCCGCCGCGAGCTTGCCCGTGCGCGGAGTGTTGGACATCAGGGCCAGGACGAAGAACAGCAGCGACAGCGCGGACAGCCTGACGAAGTCGTTCGCCTCGTACAGGTGCCCGTTCTTCGGCTTGCGGATGAGGACCGGGCCCAGGCCGACCAGGACGACGCACAGCAGGAACTCCGCGGCGATGACCCGGTTCGCCTTCCCGAGCTTCACTCCCTCCCCGAGGAAGTCCTTGCCGGCCCCGGCCGCCTTGGTCCGGACCCGCTCACCCCGGGACGGCGCCGGCGGGGTCTTCTTGGCCGGCGCGGTCCCGGTGCTCTTCTTCGCCGGGGCCGGGGCGGTCTTCTTCGCCGGGGCCGGGGGGGACGCCTTCTTGGCCCCGCCCGCCTTGGACGCGGACGGGGCCTTGGCGGCGGCCTTCTTGGCGGCCGGGGTCTTGCTGGCCGTGGTCATCGCGGCCTTCTTCGCTGCCGGCGACTTCGCGGCGACCGTCATCACGCTCATGCGAACTGCTCCGATCCCCCGGCCGTGCCGGACGCCTCCGCGGCCTGGATGTTCTCGGCCACTCGGGACACCAGGCCGGACATGTCGCGCGGGCCGGACGGGGTGCCGTCGGATCCGCGGCCGGACGTGAGCGCAGGCGTCTTCCCGCCGAGGAAGGCGAAGAACAGGCACAGGCCGGCGAACCACAGCAGCAGGATGCCGATGGCCAGCTGCGTGCCGCGGCTCATGCCCTGGCCGTCCTCGTCGGGCATGGCCTACTTCTTCTTGCCGAACAGCGCGCGCGCGGACAGCGCCGGCGCGAACGACACCAGCACGTAGGCCGCGAGGAACCCGACCCAGAACGTCTTGTTCTTCAGCACGATCTTCTCCTTGTCAGATGTTCAGCACGCTGCTGAGCAGGTGGAATGCGATCAGCTCCGCGATGACGAAGCCCATCATCCACATGACGGTCGGGTGCCACTCGCCGATCGACATGCCGCCGATCTGGCCCGGTGACGCCTGGGGGGACATGGGCATGGCGGGTCCTGCTCCTCTACTGGTGGGCCAGTCTCCGACGCGGTTGTAGCCCAGGTTCGGCGCCGGGGCCTCTGCTCGGAAACCCATGGGTCAGATCTCCAGCAGCTCGGGCGGCACGGTCGCCTGAACCGGGTAGACCTCGTCGGTGATGAACTCGACCGTGCCGGTTCCGGCCGCCATGGTCGCCGTCGACGTCTCGAAGGTGAGCTTCGTCGCGTTGCTGGTGTAGAGCCAGCCCTGGCCGGTCAGGTCGCCGGGGTTGAAGAACCGGATGAACGGATACACCCCGGGCGGCCGGGCGATGGCGCCGTACGACGCGAACTGCGCGTTGTTCCACTGGAACAGCAGGTCCGGCGAGAACACGCCCAGGTTCCGGTTGTCCTGCTGCCAGCGGATCGGGTCGGTGAACCCGTCGAAGCGGACGCCGTTCGGGTCCCGGGTGATCGCCAGGATGCCGCGCAGGGCGTTGCCGGTGTTCACCAGCTGGAAGATGTTGTCGGTGCCCGTGGCCTGCAGCGTGACGCCGGCCTGGTGCCGCCGCTTGGTCTGCAGGGCCAGGCCCGGCGGCAGCGGCTGGTTCGGGATTCCCTCGAGGTCGTTCGGGTCCGGCTGGCCCCAGGCGTCCAGGTAGGACGTCACGGTCACCGACGGCGCCGTGCCGCTGGTGATGTTCGCGGCGGTGTTGGAGAAGAAGTTGTACTTGTACAGCGACCGCGAGTCGGTGTTGGACAGCACGCCGGCGGTCAGCCGGATCTCCGGGGCCATGAACAGCGAGAAGGACGGGTTCGCCGACCGGCTGTAGTCGTACGCCTGGGTCGGGTCCAGCGACCAGGGGCGGAAGTACCGCTGACTCTGCAGGTAGGCGTACCCGTTCATCGGGTACAGGATCTCGCCGCCGTCGACGTTCTCCAGGTCCAGCGACTGGAAGTAGATCGTCGGATTGTCGGCGGTCGGGATGCCGGTCCCGGTGCCGTCGGAGCGCACCAGGAAGCGGACGCCGCGCAGGAAGTTGCCCGGGTTCACGTTCTGGAAGGTGTTCGCCGTGGCGGTGCCCGGCTGGGCCGCCACCGACGTGATCTTCTCGGCGTACAGGTTGGACGCCTGCCAGAAGGGGTTCGACCCCCCGCTGACCATGGCAGGGCCCGCGTTCGGCGATGCCGCGGCTGCAGCAGCGACCATGTCTGATCTCCTGTCTCAGTACTGGGTGACCATGGCAGCACCGATGTGCTGCACCTGGACGTTGGACGAGGCCATGGCGTGGTAGGCGACCAGGCGCCACAGCGTGCCCAGGATCAGGACCGACACGAAGACGTGCACGGCCGCACCAAGGCGAAGGGGCATCAAGAGCCTCCCTTGTACAGGCCGCGCGCTTTCGGCGCGGCTGGCTTCAAAGGCATGTCAACCCATGTGATGACTGCCTCACCGGTCACCGAGTGGAGCAGGACGAACTCGCGCTTCTTCCGGTCGAGACTGTCCATCAGGATCGGCAGCCACTGTCGGCGCGATCCCATGACCTCCGCGACCCGCGCGCCGTCGTCCTCGTCCTTCGGCTTGAAGGCCGCGATCCAGGCGGTCTCACTGTGCATGTCGCGCTGGACACCCTGTGGCCTCTGCTTCATGGCCACGATGGTGATCCCGACGCTCCGGGCCTCCCGCCAGAACCGTTTGATCCGGATCTTCACGGGGGTGCCCAGGTCTTCTGAGGTCGCGATCTCGTCGAAGACGAGGATCGCCTTGACCTTCGCCTTCCACAGCCGGTCGAGCAGCTGGCGGATGGCGATCTCCATCAGGGCCTCGTGTTCCTCGCCGACCTTGTTCGTCCGGGGCCAGAAGATGACCTGGCGGTTCTTCTTCACGCCCTTCCAGTCCGAGACGATCGGCCAGCCCAGCTTCAGGATGGTCTCGTCGACGGGCTTGGTCGCCACGAAGATCACGCGCGAGTCACGCAGGCGGACCCGCTGCTGCAGGATCGTGGCCTCGAAGTAGGTCTTCCCGACTCCCGAGGGGCCCAGGATTTCCAGGTGCTCCGGGTCGAAGTAGCCGTCCCGGTATCCCCACACCTTGATGAAGCTGAGGCAGAGCTGCGACCACGGGATCCGCGGCGGCTCCTGGACGATGCGCGCGCCGGCCGGGGCCGAAGGCTCGACCTCGGTCCCGGCCTGCGTGACGTCGACGGCCTCAGCTGGCGGCATAGACGGTCCAGTCCGGCTCAGCGGGCTTCTTCGTCACGTCCTGGTGGAGGATGTGGTGGCGACCGACGGCCGTCAGGAACGGCTCGATCGCCATCACGAGGTCCAGGTACTTCGTGAACTTCCCGGACGCCGTGAACCACTTGACGATGTCCGGTGACTCGCAGAAGATCGCGGCCAGCGCGTCGGAGACGTCCGGGATAGTCTCGATGAAGATGGAGCCGCAGTACTCGTCCCGGGCCTTCAGGGCCTTGCCGCCGGCGGTCAGGAACAGGGCGGTCTTCGCGCGGATGTCCTTCTGCGTCCTGGCGGACGGGCCCCGGCCCTTCGGCGTGTTGAACATGCTGTCCGGGATGAGCCGGTCGGCCAGGTCGCTCTCGTCGTCGAACCCGGAGTCGGGGTCGGTCTCGAATTCGCCCTCGAAGGTCCCGAAGTCGTCGGCCGGCCCGCCGTCCGCGGCGGCCTCCTCACGTGCGCGCGCAGTGTCCAGGAACGCGGCGAGGTCTTCCTCGTCGGTGCTGATGTCCTCGAGTTCACTCCCGTACTGCAGCGGCATCGGTCGACTCCCACCCATCTGATGAAGGTAGATCCAGTCTAGATGTTGACTTGACAGTATGTAAACTGACGTGTTAGCAGCCTAGCACTGTGGAAAATCGTAGGAGTAGACTGATCCATGCCGAATTCACAGGAGAGTCGCCGGGGTGGCGCCGTGCGGTACCGGACCATCCGAGTCGGCAAGGGGAAGAACCGCAGGACCCTGCACATCGCGATCGTGCGGAAGGCCGGACCGCGCGGCGGCCACACCGTCGCAGGCCAGCCGCAGACGAGCGCCGGCTGAGGAGCGAACATGAACACGATCTACGACATCCTGCGTCACCTGGTCGAACACACCACGTGGCCCGTCGACGAGCTGAAGCAGGAGGCTCACGACCTCCTGATCCGCCTGGAGAACTACGGCGAGGAACACCTCGCCGGCGACACCCAGGACACCCCGGAGACCGCGAAGACCGACCCCGCGGCGGACGGCAAGAAGCCGGCGGTGAACGGCTGATGGCCCGGTTGAACGAGGACGAGAAGAAGCTGCTTGCAGAGCTGCAGGCCCGGGAGGCAGAGCCGGACGCGGACGAGGACTTCGAGATCGAGGTCTACGACACCACGGCCGGCAAGGGTGCGCGGCTGCCCTACAGCAAGGGCAAGACCTGGCTGCAGAGCGTGTTCGGCATCGGAGACGCCCCGGCCGCGGCCGGGGGCGAGGGCGGTCCCGGCGGCGACGCTCCGGCCGCCGGGACCGGCGGGGAAGGCGGCCAGGGCAAGGCCGGCGGGACCGGCTACTTCGGCAGGAAGTAGGAGCCATGGCCCTGACACGCGCCGGGTTCGTCGCGGAGGTGCGGAAGTTCCTCGGGGACCCCTACGTCTACGGCGCGGAGGGCCCGAACTCCTTCGACTGCTCCGGCCTCGTCCAGTACGCCGCGCAGCAGTCCGGATGGAAGAACGTCCCCCGGACCAGCAGCGAGCAGTGGAAGTGGGTCACCCCCATCACCTACGGCCAGCTGCAGCCGGGGGACCTCGTTTTCTCCCAGTGGCCCGGCGACGGGGACCCCCGGCCCGGCCACGTGGCCATCTACGTCGGGGACGGCCAGATCATCGAAGCGCCCAAGCCAGGCGAGGACGTCCACCAGGTCGCGCTCGACACCGGGTACCGGCACTTCGTGACCGGCTACGGCCGGATGCCCGGCATCAGCGGCGACGGGTCGACGGCCGCCGGCGGCATCACGTCGACGGGCGGGACCACGGGCGGCACCGTCACCCCGGCCGGGTTCCCCTGGTCGGCCCTGAACCCGTTCAACCTGATCGGGGCTCTCGGCGGGAAGGTCGCATCGGACATCGGACAGGCGATCCTGATCGCCTTCCAGCCGATCGTGTCCGTGTTCAAGGAGTTCTACGACGGGTTCGTGGTCGCGATGCGCGCCATCGTGTGGCTGGTGAACCCCGCGAACTGGGTCCGGATCATCGCCGGGATCGTCGGGGCCGCCGCGCTGGTCGGCGGCCTGGTGTTCCTGGCCAAGGCACAGTAGGGAGAGCGATGAGGCAGACCCTGGAGATCGGGTCCGAGTGGAACATGCTCGACTCCGACGAGCTGGACGCCGTGCTGTCCAAGCACTACCAGCAGTGGCTGCAGAACGCCGCGCGGTCGGTGAAGTACAGCCGCTTCGGCCCGGCCGGGACCGCGATCGCCTCATCGGCGGTGACCTTCGACGGCAGCGGCAACGCGCAGAACACCGCGATCGGGCCGCGCGACGGGTTCGTCTGGTCCATCAAGCGGCTGGCCGTGTCCGGCCTGGCCACCGGGACCACGCCGGACGTGGTGAACCTGTACCGGAACAAGCCGTCCGGGAACCCGATCTGGCAGTTCAACGGGAACAACTTCGCCTATACCTTCGGCAAGGGCGAGATGATCCTGCTGCCCGGCGAGACGCTGAGCTTCGCCAGCTCCGGGACCCTTGCGGCCACCGGGCAGATCACGATCTCAGGGGACTACGTCCAGGCCGCCGCCGAAGAAGTCTGGAAGATCCTCTGATGGCCGGCGTCCTGTCCCCGTTCGGCGCCGGCGCCTCCGATACCTGGGTGGCGAAGCTGGGCCTGGCCGCGGCCCCGTTCCCGATCGAGATGATCAACAATACGACCATCACCCTGACGAACGGGTTCCTGATCGCCGCCCTCGTCCGGCCCATCAGCGGCCTGATCACGAACCTCGGGGCGTTCATCACCTCAGCGTCGATCACGCCGACCGGCGTGAACGGGATGGCCCTGTACAGCGCGGCCGGCGTCCTGCTGGGCCAGACCGCCGACCTTTCGTCGACGTGGTCCGCGGCCACACCCGGGACCTACGTCGAAGCGGCCATCAGCGGCGGGGCGGTCAGCGTGTCCACCAGCGCGAACTACTACGTCGCCGCCCTGGGCCACAACACCACCCCGCCCGGGATCGGGGTGTTCTTCGCCGGCGCCGGCGTCTCCTACCCGGCGGTGAAGGGCAACACGTCGGTCATCGCCGACAGCGGCCACGCCACCATGCCGGCCTCGTTCAACCCCGCGACCGCCGGCGTCGGCACGGCAGGCTACTGGTTCGTGGCGTCATGACAGGCGACCCCGGCGCCTCGTTCACGGTCACCCTGGCCGACGTGTACGCCGCGGTCCGCAAGTGCGAGGACAGCGTGCTGTCGATGCAGCCACAGAAGGACATCATCGAAGACCACGAAGGCCGGATCCGCGGGCTCGAGCGCTGGCGGTACGCACTGCCCATCACGCTGATCGTCACGATCGGCAACACCGCGGCGGCCGTCGCCGCGCTGTTCCTGAGGAAGTGATCCGTGGCCTACGTTCCGCTCGGGTACCGGCCGGTCAAGGCCGCCCCGGACACCACGGGCCTGAACCCGGGCAACTACACCGCGACCTTCGACGCGCGGGTTCTGGGGATCACGCAGAACTACTTCGAGATGTACCACCTGTACCTGACCGCGCCGGTCCTGGCCGGCGGCTCGACTCAGGTCGACGTCGCCTTGAACGGCGGCTACTGGGACACGACCCTGATCGGTCAGCGGAACAGCTGGGACCCCGCGCAGCCGCTGCTGGTCACCCCCGGAGACACGATCTACGTGTACTTCAACGTCCCGACCAGCAACACCACCGTCCCGACCGTGACCGCGTGGTTCCGGTACCAGAACTGATGAGGAGCGACATGACCACCCAGGTCGAGAACCAGGCCCCGGAGCAGGCCGGCCCCGTGCCGTTTCTGCGCGGGAAGTTCGCGCTGTACCACACCCCCGACGGCGGGATCCACATCGCCTACCGGCCGGTGCCGACCGAGCTGGACCGCGAACCGGAGGACCAGCACATCCAGATCCCGGCGATGGTCGTCGCCCTGGCCCAGCAGATGCAGGACGGGAAGATGCCCGGTCCCCTGCAGATGGTGAAGATGTTCCGCGACCTGAAGGACAGCTGACCGATGGGCTGGTCGATGCAGGGGTTCACATCGCTGACCATCCCGTCAGGGGCGACCACCGGGGCCCGGGTCGTCATCGTGAACCCGGTGACCGGCGACGTGATGGACGTGTACAACGCCCTGAACCAGCTGATCGCCAACATCGACTCGGATGGCCAGTACACGGTCTACCAGTTCGACACCTTCAGCCACGCCGCGATCCAGCACACGCAGTTCGGCCAGGAAGGGATCATCTACTTCTCCGACGTCGACAACTCCGACGCCATCATGGAGTGGACATCCTCCGCGGCCGGCGCGCCATCGACGCAGGCCGTGTGGACGATCCAGGTTGCGAACAACGACCCCGGAACCCACTTCGAGGTCTACACGCTGCAGGTGTTCGCCGGATCCGACGACGCGTCGAAGGGCCCGACGATGGTCGGGACCGAGCGCCAGGTCACGGGATCCGTCGTCCAGTCCGACCAGGTGAGCACGTCCAACCTGGAACACATGGTCGCGATCAGCGACACGACGGACGCCTCCGGTTTCCTCGTCTTCAACCATGGGGCGTCGTTCAAGGACGCGGCCGGGAACCCCAAGGCCCCGAACTTCATCTTCACTCAGGCCCATGGCGCCGGGACGCCCGCGTTCGGGCACTGCAACCTGGTGGACGGCTCGATCACCGCCACCCAGGCCAAAGTCCTGTGCGTCAACAACAACGGCACCATTCGGACCTCTGCTCCGGTGACGTTCTGGGCATGGTCAAAGGGATGACGCTCTTGATCGGGCTCTAACAGACGTGTTAGTGTCAGGCACGTGACGACCACCAAGTACTTCCACTTCCCGGCCGAATCCGAGCTGCGCGACGCAGTCCAGGAGGCCGCGAACGAGGCCGGCGTGAGCATGTCCCGGTGGCTGCACGACACGATCCGGGAAGCCCTCGCCGAGAAGCAGCGGAACAACCGCCTGGACGAGATTCTCGCGAAGCAAGACCGCATCTTGGAGTTGCTGCAGGATGGACACGACTGACGAGGACGAGGCCGCGGCCCGGCGATACAGGGCCTGGTGCGCGGTCCACGACCGGCGGATACACCGCCGGATCTGCGACCAGCTGGACGAAGAACTCAGCGAAGACGAGCCGCCGAAGCGCCGGCGCGCAGTACCTCAGGACCCGTACCCGATGGTCTACTACAGCGCGCCGGGCCGGCTCTATGACGAGAAGAATGACCGCTTCTACCGGGGATGATGTCCAATCTCCGGAAAGCGTTGCTTAGGGTTTGCCCTGTGTTCAAACCTGGATCAGCACCCTACGTGCGCGTATGCTGACGTTTTAACAAGACTTTGGCCCGCGGGATGAGGAAGCATCCAGCGGGCCGGGTGACTACTCGTGTAAGGAGAGTCATGAGTGCGTCTCTTCGAGAGACCAGGCCCGACATCCCGGGTGTGATCCGGGGGAACGGTGCCTACACCCACAAACCACGGTATCAGTGTGTTCCGCGCATAGTCAATGACGGCTCGCATGCTACTCGCGTGTCAACAGCCCAACGTAAAGTCGGTGACGAACACCAGAACTGCACGTCAACGCCTGCGCTCCCATGCGCACCCGCTGATCAGGGTTCTGAGAATGGGGCCAGGTTGTGACCATTACGGCCAGTGAATATTCTAACGGCGTGCCTGAGCATCAGCTACGCAGCGCGGATCTGCCGGAGACCAGCTACGTCTGCGGTATCCCGCTGTACCCAGTCGGGCACACCGTGTGGCTCTACGGGGCCCCTGGTGTGGGGAAATCCTTCATCCAGCAGGGCATGAACCACACGATCGCGTGGGGAAAGCCGATCGGGTCCGGCCCGACGAGATTCGCCCCGGACATCACCGCGAACATTCTGTATGTCGACATGGAAGGCACCATGTCGCTGGTCAAGGAACGATCCCTGGCCCTGACTCCCTACGGCACCCTGGCCAGCGACCGGCCCGACGGCGGCGACATGCCGACGACCACCACGTACCTGTTCTCCGGCGAGATCACCGACCCGGCGACCGGCCGGACGTACGTCCACATCGCCGGCAAGACGTTCCCCGAGCGGCTGGCCGAACTCGAGGCGCGCCTGGAGTACCAGGAGACGGTCGGGGTCCCCTACAGCCTGGTCATCATCGACACCTACACGCTGTTCGTCGGCGCGAACACCACCTCGAAGAACTCCTACGACTTCGACGCGGAGTATGTGAAGGCGTTCAACACCCTGGCCGGCCGGTACGACGTCTGTATCGTCTTCGTCCACCACCCGAACAAGTCCGGCGAGATGTCCGGCAGCGTGGCCCGGACCGGCACGTCCAGCATGGTGCTGCATTTCGAGCGCACCGGGAAGAACGCGTCAGGCGAGGAAGAGGCCGTCCTGACGATGGAGAAGAACCGCGTCGGGCCGGAACTGTCCTTCGTCTTCACCTGGGACAAGAACCGGATCTGGCGTCTGGCTACCGACATGCCCGTGAAGGTCGCCATCGCCAAGGGCAACAACCGGGCCATCCTGGCGATGCTCAGCGAACGAGGCGTCATGTCCAAGGGCGAGCTGATGGCCGACACTGGCCTGCCCGGCGGCTCGATCGACTCCGCGCTGAACCGCATGGCCAAGCGGGGCCTGGTCGTGCGCGACGAAGAGGGCTGGCGGGCCACGTTCGCCCCGACCCAGCACATGCCCGCGATGCCGGTTCACGAGCCGATCCGGTGGGACCGGTGCGCGGCCTGCGGATCCGTGCTGCAGCCGGACTTCGGGTGCCCGAACGTCCAGTGCGAGAACTTCGACTGGTCCCGCGACGGGTCCGGGATCGGTACCGAGGTCGCGCAGGAGACCGACCAGGCCGGCCCCGCCCCGATGGAGATCCGGCCGCATCAGAAGCGCTCGGTCCTGCCGGACCTCAGGCTCGACAAGTCCGGCCTGGACCCGGCGAACCCGAAGGACGGCGCCATCAAGGCGTCCATGGCCCTGATGAAGCAGTCGGTCCAGCGGAACACCGCCCGGTACCGGCCCAGCCTGTTCGCGGCCCAGCCGGACATCCCGAAGGAAGAGATCTGGGAGGGCCGGAACAAGTGGTCCGCCGTCGAGCAGCTGGCCGACGGGACCGTCATCGTCCGCCTGGACAAGACCGCCGCGTACCTCTCGGCGGCCAACACCCACCTGCCGGTCGGCCCCATCGTCCTGGATGAGGACCCCTACGCGGCCGTCAGGGAGAAGCGGGCCGGCTACCACCTCGTCCGGGTCCCGGAAGACCCGGTGGTCTGCGGAGGGCCCTTCCACGTCCGCGAGGACCGCACCACGGCCTGGATCACCACCCCGACGCTGAAGCAGATCCGCGGCGTGGTCCACGACGTCGAGATCCTGGAGTCCTACACCGCGCCGGCCACCGAAGTACTGCTGCGACCCTGGATCGACGTCCTGAAGGCAGAGCGCGCGGCGGCCTTGGCCCAGGACCCCGACGGGCCCCTGTACGCCTTCGTGAAGAACTGCTACTCGCTGGTCATCTCGACCATGGGCGAGTCGAAGGCGAACTGGGAACTGCGCCGGCCGGACTGGATGCACATCATCCGAGCCCAGGCGTTCGCGAACCTGTGGAACAAGGCCCTGCAGGCCACCCTCGCCGGCGTCGAAGTCGTCAAGGTCGGCAACACCGATGAGATCTGGATCGTCGACGACGAAGAGCACAGCTGGCGACGCGCGACCTACACGAACAAGTCCGGAGCGCACCCGGTGTTCCCGATCGGAACCGACCTCGGA
>Ga0070711_100002041_pt1 | contig 11387 bp, 10 predicted proteins | sample LARL53metaG_FD_65452 | JGI IMG/M metagenome (GOLD analysis project Ga0070711, IMG submission 65452) | Corn, switchgrass and miscanthus rhizosphere microbial communities from Kellogg Biological Station, Michigan, USA - LAR L5-3 metaG | ecosystem: Host-associated > Plants > Roots > Rhizosphere ... | reverse complement strand
GCTTAGCACAAATGCAATCGCTCCGAGCTTGAAAGCGTATGCGGGCTGGACATACAGTTCCTGATGCACCCTGAAAAACAGATAGAATCCCGCCCAGGTCATCAGCCCGATTACGCTGCTGATCGCAAGAGACTTCGTTATCCATGAACCGGTGTTGCTCACTTCAAATTGCTCCAGTGACGTTGCGGCAAGATACGGATAAAGTTCTTGTCCAATTGTTCCCGATGTTATAACAAGAGTATTCTCACGCCCTATTTTATGGAAACAGAAACTGCCAGAAGGCCGCTGAAGACGCGTCAGGCAGCATGGGCCAACCGGCTTGCCCAACTGCTGGTGAGGTGGCACGCCTCTCCCAATGGTATTTCGCTGGCCAGCATTTTCTTTGCGGCTGGCGCGGGCGCGGCGTTGTATTTCTCAGCCGCATTCGCCGGCGGAGAGCGTGCATGGCTGCTGGTGCTGGCGGTTGCGGGAATCCAGGGACGCTTGCTGTGCAATATGCTCGATGGCATGGTGGCGATTGAAGGCGGCCGCCAGACCAAGTCGGGTGAAATTTTCAATGACCTGCCAGACCGCATTGCCGACGCGCTGATCTTTGTGTGTGCCGGTTATGCGGCTCGAATGCGCTCATTCGGCGTGGAACTCGGCTACATCGCCGCCACGCTCGCCATCTTTACAGCTTACGTGCGCATGCTGGGCGGAGCTTCGGGACTGAAGCAAAGCTTCATCGGGCCCATGGCCAAGCAGCACCGCATGTTCACGCTTTCGCTGGCGTGCGTGCTCTCGATTTTTGAAAGCAGGTTCCTGAGCGCAAGCACGATTCTCTGGGCGGCCCTCATCGTCATCAATATCGGCTGCATTGCAACAATCTGGCGCCGCACAGCGCGCATTGCGCGGGAGTTGGAAGCCCGTTGAGAGCGCTATCAGCCAGCATTATCGCCGCGTGCGCCCGGGCGCTGGCCGGCCCCTCGGTCCGCTGGGTCAACATACGGCCGGCCACACGGCAGCGCGTCTATTTCGCCAACCACACCAGCCATCTCGATTTCGTTGTGCTCTGGTCGGTCCTGCCGCGGAAGCTTCGCGCCATGACCCGTCCCGTGGCGGCGAAGGATTATTGGAACTCAGGGCTAAGGAAGCGGATCGCCGTAAACGCATTCCATGCGGTGCTGGTGGAGCGCGGAGGCAAGAGTGCTGAAGGCGATCGCACCACAACCGCGCGCAATACCCTGGAAGAACTGGTGGAAGCCTTGCAAGCAGGATATTCGCTGATTGTTTTTCCTGAAGGCACGCGGGGCAATGGCCTGGAGGTGGGACCATTCAAAAGCGGGATCTATCACCTGTGGTGCCGTCGGCCCGACGTGCAGTTTGTGCCCGTCCATCTCTCAAACCTAAACCGTATCCTGCCCAAGGGTGAGTTCCTTCCTGTACCCGTGATCAGCCGAGTCGTCTTCGGGCCGGCGCTGAAGCTGGAGAAGAATGAAACAAAGGAATCTTTTCTGCAAAAGGCACATGAGGCGGTGTGCGCGTTAGGGGAAGCATGAACTTCAAACTCGATCACCAGATGTTTTTGGTATTGAACGTCGTCATCGGCGGGCTGATCGTGGCGAGCCTGGTTGGTTTCGCACTCTCGCGTGGCGTGAAGTCAGAAGAGCGCAGAGCCACCATTGACAACCTGAATGCCCGCATCCGTGCCTGGTGGATCATGATCGGCATCTTCTCCATTTCCTTTGTGATTGGCCCCGCCGGATCGATGCTGCTGTTTGCGTTTATCTCTGTACTGGCTCTTCGGGAGTATGTAAGCCTCATCAGCACCACGCGCGCCGACCATCGAACCCTGTTCTGGTCTTTCTTTGTGTTTACGCCGTTGCAGTACTGGTTCTGGTACAAGGGCTGGTACGGGCTGGCCGTGATCTTGATCCCGGTTTATGCATTTCTGTTTGTGCCTATCCGCCTGGCGCTGGCGGGTGAGACCACGGGCTTTCTTGATCGCGCTGCCCGCATTCAATGGGGGCTGATGGTTTGTGTGTACTGCATCAGTTACGCGCCTGCTTTGCTCACGCTCAATATTCCGGGTTATCAGCGGCAGGATGCGAAGCTTTTGCTGTTCCTGGTGATCGTGGTGCAACTGAGCGACGTTTTTCAATACATATGGGGCAAGCTGCTGGGCAAACGGAAGATTGCGCCTTCCATCTCACCCAACAAAACATGGGAAGGCTTTGTTGGCGGCGTGGCGACAGCAGTGGCCGTGGGAACCGCTCTGTGGTGGATGACGCCATTTTCGCCGCTGCAGGCGCTGTTGCTCTCGCTGGCTGCGGCGCTCATGGGATTTGCCGGCGGGCTGACGATGTCAGCCATCAAGCGGGACCGCGGCGTGAAGGACTTTGGCAGCGCCATTGAAGGGCACGGCGGAATCCTGGACCGCATGGATTCCATTTGTTTTTCCGCGCCGCTGTTTTTTCATCTCGCGCGATGGATGTTCGTCTCCGAGCATCCATTGCTGTTCCGTTAGAACCAGCCGGGCCTGGGCAGAGCCGACGACCTCTAAACTAAAGTTATATTGCCGTTACAAGTTAGCTGAAATATCCTGAGACACCATACTCTTTCCGAAAAGGCCTTCTTACGATGAACCGAAGCGTTGCGCTGTTGTTTGTGTTCCTGGCGTGCGGACTGGCGTCCGCCCAAACTGCCGACTGCGGCGCACTGACCCATCAGGCGCTTGAACTGAGCGGCTTCAATCAGTCGATCGACCACATCTCCGATGTGATCTCTTCCGATCAATTCATGCAGCAGATACGCGGAAGGGAATCCGCGGAAGATTTTTTTGCCGTCTTTCTACCTATTTTCGAGAAGGAATTCAGTGCAGCACTGCTCCGTAAAGAGCTGCAGACCCGCGTGGCCGCCCACTGCAATGCTGACCAGATGACCCTGACAGTAGAGCGGCTGCAAACCCCGTTTGTTGCCCGCATGCTTAGCCTGGAATCGGCCATCAATACTCCTGAAGGCCAGAAGAAATTGAAGAGATACATTACGATCGCGCAAAGCATGCCACCCACAGACGATCGCATGGACGCCCTTGACGCACTGGACAGCAGCGCGGGCACAAGTGATTTTGCCGCCGATTCGACCATTGCGGTGATGCGCGGAATGATGAATGGCCTGGGAGCGCCTCCGGAGATCGTGGCCCAGGTGCAGGCGCACCGCAAGGACATCAAGACCCAGGTCCAGAACAACGTTGAACTTTCCATGAGCGTGGTGTATCACGGCGTAACCCGGCCGGAGCTTCAGCAGTACGCAAAAGAACTTTCATCTGAGCCATTGAAGGGATTTTACGCGGTGGTGCAGAAGGCATTCCTGGAGATCGTTGAGGAACGGTCCAGGGCCATGGGCCAGGACTTAAAGAAGGCCATGGCGGCCAAAAAGAGTTAGCCGCGGAAAAAGTCTTTAATCGCCTGCTTCATTACTTCGCGGCCCGTGTCCGCAATGGCTTTGGTCAGCGGAATGTCCTTGGGACAGACCTCAACGCAGTTCTGGGCAAAGCCGCACTCCTGAATGCCACCATCACCCATTAATGCCTGAAGGCGCTCATGCTTCAGCGCCTTGCCGGTTGGATGCTGATTGAACAGCCGGACCTGGGCGATGGTCGCCGCGCCAACAAAGCCGGTGCTCTCATTGAACTGGGGGCAAGCTTCCATGCAGCAGCAGCAGGAGATGCAGCGCGAAATCGGATAAGCAGCTTCCTGTTCGGTGGGATAAATACGCGGGCCGGCCCCAAGATCGTAAGTGCCATCCACCGGGACCCAGGCTTTTACGGCCTTCAGATTCTCGAAGATCACGCTGCGGTCGACGGCCAGATCGCGCACGACCGGAAACTTGCTGAAAGGCTCCACGCGAATTGGCTGCTCCAGCTTATCGACGAGCGCTGAGCAGGCCATCCTTGCCTTGCCATTGATCAACATGGCGCAGGAGCCGCAAACTTCTTCCAGGCAGTTGGAATCATAGGCGATGGGAGTCGTCGCCTTGCCGTCGCGCGTCACGGGATTGGCGGCGATCTCCATCATGGCCGAAATCACGTTCATTCCCGGCTTCCAAGTCAGCTCGAATTCCTCCCAGCGCGGACTGGATTTGGGATTTTCCTGGCGTCTGATTTTAAGAACAACGGTCTTTTTGCCGGATTGGGCCATTAATTTTTATTCTCCCGCACAGAAATGAGCCTTCGCCTGGCGATAAGCGCGTTCAGGAAAGTGATTGCCGCAAACGCGCCATAAAACCAGTCACGGCGGCCAATCGCCTGCCACAACAGGATGCAACCAATTACCGCAAACAGGATGGCGGCATTTTTATAAAACTTCGGCGATGAGCTGCGCTCCTGTGGTTGCTCCATTTGCTTTTAATCCCGAGCGAAGCGAGGGATCTCTGCAATCGCCCATATTTCAATCCCACACTTGCCAACTCAAATTCTGTCTCTAACATCCTTCAGGCTATAGGGTTCCCTCGCTTGCGCTCGGGATTTCACACATTACTCAGCCATGTCATACCGCCGCGGTCTTGGTGGCAGCAGAGAAATATCTACCGGCTCGAACTCAAACCTGGGCTCGTCGGCATCCGGTGCGAAGTAAGCCTTGGTCGTCTTCAGGAAATTCTTGTCGTCGCGGTCAGGGAAGTCCGGCTTGTAGTGCGCGCCGCGCGACTCATTCCGCATCGCCGCTCCCTGGGCAATCACGCGCGAGAGCTGCAGCATGTTGTAAAGCTGCCGGGTGAAGACGAATGACGTGTTCGCCCACTGGCTCTTGTCGCTCAGATTGATGTGGTTGAATCGTTCCAGGAACTCAACCAGCTTGGCGTCAGTCTGCTGCAGGTTCTTGTTGTAGCGGATGACGGTGCAGTTGCGCGTCATCAACTCGCCCAGTTCACGCCAGATCCGGAACGGGTTCTCGGTGCCATTGGAACTCAACAGGCTGGCATTGGCCTCTTCCTGGCGCTTGCGCTCGGCCTCAAACACCGTGTTGCTGACTCCGTCAGCCGACTTCGTATTGTTTTTTGCATAGAGCACGGCTTGGGGCCCGGCAACGAAGCCGCCATAGATGCACGAGACAAGGGAGTTCGCACCCAGACGATTGGCGCCGTGGTAGCCGTATTCGCACTCGCCGGCGGCAAAGATGCCTTTGATGTTCGTCGCCTGGTTGAAGTCCACCCAGAGGCCGCCCATGGTGTAATGCATGCCGGGAAAAATCTTCATGGGGACGTCGCGCGGATCGTCGCCCACGAACTTCTCGTAAATCTCCAGTATGCCTTCCAGCTTGCGGTTGAGCGTTTCGCGATCGATATGCGTGAGATCGAGATAGACCATGGGCTGGCCGTCAATGCCGAGATCGTTCTCGTAAACGATCTTGTGAATGGCGCGTGTGGCTACGTCACGTGGAACCAGGTTGCCGTACTTGGGATACCACTCTTCCAGAAAGTAAAAGCGCTCGGACTCAGGAATACTCTTCCAGTCGCGCTTGTCGCCCTTGGTCCTGGGCACCCACACGCGGCCGCCCTCACCACGCGCGGACTCCGACATCAGCCGCAGCTTATCTTCGCCGGGGATTGAGGTCGGATGCACCTGTATAAATTCGCCGTTGGCGTAATAGCAACCTTGCTGGTAGAGCGCAGATTGTGCCGAGCCGGTGCAGACGACGGAGTTGGTCGACTTGCCGAAGATGGCGCCGATGCCGCCTGTGGCGATGATGATGGCGTCGGCCGGGAAAGTGCGGACTTCCATGCTGCGCAGATCCATGGCGCAGATGCCGCGGCAGACGCGGTTGGTGTCCAGGACGGCGCTCAGGAATTCCCAATGTTCAAACTTGGTGACGCGGCCTTCCGCTTCGTAGCGCCGCACCTGCTCGTCAAGGGCATAAAGAAGCTGCTGGCCGGTCGTGGCGCCAGCGAACGCGGTGCGATTATAGAGCGTGCCGCCAAAGCGGCGAAAATCGAGCAAGCCTTCGGGCGTCCGGTTGAAGGTGACGCCCATGCGGTCCAGCAGGTCGATGATGGCCGGCGCGGCGTCACACATGGCCTTTACGGGAGGCTGATTGGCAAGGAAGTCGCCGCCATAGATGGTGTCGTCAAAGTGCTGCCAGGGGGTATCGCCTTCACCCTTGAGGTTTTTGGCCGCGTTGATGCCGCCTTGCGCGCACACGGAGTGCGACCGCTTCACCGGCACAATGGAAAATAAATCCACGTGCCCGCCGGCTTCAGCAATCTTGATGACGGCCGCCAGTCCCGCGAGCCCTCCGCCTACCACGATAATTTTAGGTGCTGTTGCCATCAAAAAACCTCTAACCACAGAGGACACGAAGGTTCACAAAGGGGCTGTAAAATTGCGCAAGATTTTTGCTGCATCCATGACCCGTCTTTTCTTGGTTTGCCGGATTACCTTTGTGTTCCTTCGTGTCCTTTGTGGTTAATTCTTAATGCCGTTCTTCTCCACACTCTGTTCCGCCGCTGGCGGATTCTTCCAATGGTCTCGCCACTGCGGACGGAAGAACGCAGCCATCGTCACCCAACCAACGATAATTAGAGTGAGCGCAAGCACAGTGCATGCCCGGCCGGACCATTTGCGTGACTTCTCACTCACGGTGATGCCCCACTTGGCACAGAAAAGATATATGCCGTAAGAGAAATGCCACGACGCGGCGATGATCCCGACCAGATAAAACACGCCATTCCACCAGTGCTGAAGCTCGATCTGCACTTTGTCAAACGCTGCATCTGGATGTGTGAGCAGGTGTGTTCCGGTGAAGCGCATGGTGTAGGTGTGCCAGATGATGTAGGCAAAGGCGATGCCGCCGGTCCAGCGCTGCGCCGCGTACATGAAATTTCCCGCCCAGGGATAATCGCTCACGTTGGACTCGCCTCGGAACCAGATATAGAACCCGTACAGCGCGTGGTACAGAAGCGGAATATAGATGCCGACGGTTTCAAGAATCGGAACAAAAGGCAGTCCGGTGAGAAACTTTACCTGCGCGCCATACGCATTGGGGCCGTTGGTGGCAAAGGCGTTGGAAATGAAATGCTCAAGCAGGAATGCGCCAATTGGGATGATCCCGCTGAGAGAATGCAGGCGACGAAGGAGGAATGAATGACCTTTACCGGCACGAATCGGTGGGACTCCGCGCTCGACAGGCGAGGCAACGCTAGCCATGTACCGCTATACTCCGATCAGATTTGCAAGGCAAACTCTATATTATGAAACCTCAGGATGGCCGCGTCAAACTGTGAGCAGGATCACACACCATTGCGCGGCAGCCGTGTCCTCTTCGCGAGTCGTGAGCAAAAGTTAGGGACCTGCTTTTGCGCAGGCCCATCGCGTTGCTATGAGAAGGTCCGTTGGCCCCTCAAAGAGCCAATCCTCGCTCGGCTGTCTTATGGAAGCTGGAAGGTGCACGGCCCCACTGTGGGCTGGGTTGGAATGCCAGTCGGCGGCGTCATCCAGGGTGGATTGGCGAAATCAAAGAACTCCGTCATATCCGGCTGTGCCTTATCGCGCGCGCTGAGGTTGGGCAGGTTGAAACGAGTCTCGATGAATTTGAGTATCGCGGTGTAATCCATGACTGTGTGCGAGACAAAATTCTTTTTGCTGAAAGGCGATATGACGATCAGAGGCACGCGATATCCCGTGTGATCGTATGTGCCGGGAATATCGTGGTGCAGAAACCGTGGAGGAATATTATCTGGCACGACGGCAGGTTGAGGAGGGACGTGATCATACAAACTGCCGCCTTCATCGTACGTGAGAATAAAGACCGAATCTTTCCACGAGCTGCTGGTCATAAGGGCGTTGATGAGTAGAGAAACCTCCTTTGCCCCGACCTGCAGGTCGGTCTGGGGGTGCTCGTCGGCGCCATCGGGTTCAATGAGCGCAACCTGCGGCAGCGCGCCGTTTTGAACGTCAGTAAAGTATTGCGACCGCGGAACGATGTGGTCGTGATGCTGCGAAGCAAACGGCTGGAAGTAGCTCAGGTAGGTATGCGACGCCAGGGTTTTGAGGTCTTCCGATCCACCAGCGGAATAAATTCTCCAGGTAATGTGTGCTTCTTCGAGCAATTGAAAAATGTTTTTTGCGGTGGATGGAAATGGCGCGGGATCGTTTGTGCCGGTATTTCCCGGAGGATAGATGTAGCCAAAGTCAGAGCCGCCTAATCCAAAGATGCGATTGGGCTGCGTGCGGTTCATCACTGGCGAGAACCACCTGTCAGAGGTGGCAAACTGCGCGGCCATAAAGTAGTAGTAGGGTATATCGGCTTCAGTGTAGAAGCCCATGGCCCGCTTGCCCGCGACATCGGTGAGCCCTTCGAACGCGGCAAATCCTCCCGCGGTCACGGCATAGCCATCCAAGGTAGCGGTTGAAGAGGTTGGGTCTTTCAGATTGAAGTCCCTATGACTCTCATTCCAGAACGGGCTCAGCAACTCCATGCATTTATCGTGCATGTGGAAGCGAGCAATGGGGCCGCTGCCGTTATTGGCCGGATTGGTGACGCCCGCCGGAGCCACGTCAACGTCAGCCGGCAGGCCCAATGACTGCCGGTAATTGTTCAGGTTGCCAAAGTAATGGTCAAAAGAGCGGTTTTCCTGAAGCATGAAAATGATGTGATTGAAGCTGTGAATGTCCGCCTGCGGGCTGGCGGTTGGGGTTGGGCTGGATGAACTGCTTGATCCGCCGAGTCCGGCGCATCCGATCAGCAGCAACGAAAAAGAGCAGGTGGACACAAATCTAAGAACCACAGACGAACTGAGCGACTTCATGGAGACCCCGGGGCGCTGGTCTTCTTCCGCGCGCACAAGTGAAGACCAAATTCCGCGCGCACAAGTGAAGACCAAAACTGAAGGCTGTGATACTGCTGGACCTTTCGAGGTTGCCCAAGCTGCTGGATTCCAGCATGTTTTGACAGCGAAGAAGCCACAAATGGGCGGTTCCATGAGACGGCGCTCATTCGCAGCGTTCAATTTTCAGGTGCGGCGCGGAGCGGAGCGCAGCCCACTCGGGGAGTCTTGCCCGGGTTCGGACTCACATTACCCGGAGGGGACGCCAAACGTACAGGGCATGTTCACCGGCTGCGTCGGAGGAGAAGGCGGTGTAGCCCACGGCCCGGTCGTGGTTGAAAAATCGAAGAACTCGGTCATATCGGGCATGGCGGCATCACGGGCGGTGAGATTGGGCAAATGGAAGCGGGTTTCAATCAGTTTGAGCGCCGCGGTGTAGTCCATCGGCGTATGAGATACGAAATTCTTCTTGGCAAACGGCGAGATCACGATCAGAGGGACGCGGAAACCGGTCAAGGTAAAGTCGCCCGGCTGGTTTGTGGACGGCATGATCGGGGCGATACCGTCAGGACTTGGGACAGCGATTGGCGCCACATGATCGTAAAGGCCGCCGCCCTCATCGAATGTTTCAATCATGACGGTGTCTTTCCACGATGGGCTGCTCATGAGCGCGTTGATCAGTTTGGCCGCAAATTGCGCGCCTAGCTGGATCTCGCTCTTCGGGTGCTCATCCACACCGCTGCTGCTCGTCTCGTTCACTTCGATTCCGGTTTCGATATACGCAACCTGGGGAAGGGTCCCATTCTTCAAGTCAGTAAAGTACTGGCTCAACGGGACCACATTCGCGTGGTGCGCGTTGAAATAAGTGAAATATGAGAAGTAGGTGTGTCCGTCAACAGTGTAGATTTTCCAGGAGATGTGGTTGTTATCCATCACCTCAAAGATCGTTTTCGCAGTAATCTGCTGCAATGGAGGTACCACAAGCCCCTGCGAAGTGGCTGCCATCCAGTAAAACCGGTTTGGGTGCGTGCGGGTGGGAGCAGGAGAAAACCAGCGATCGGAAGTGGCGAAGTTCGATGCCATGAAGTAGTAAAAAGGCAGATCGGTGTCGTCGTAAAAACCCATGGCGCGTTTGCCGGTGAAATCCGTAAAGTTGGGCTGGCCATTCACGAACTCGTCGTGAGCAAACTTTCCCTCGATGAAAGCGAACCCATCCATGGTGAAGACGCCGGTTCCCGTGTGAAACAGGTTCCAGATGCGGTGGGTCTCATTCCATGAGGGCGTCAGGTTCTCTGAGCATGCGCTTTGCATATGGAAGGCTTTAATGGGCGGGCCGGCCTTTCCCGTGACAGGGTCATAGCCTGGCGTGGAAACATTTGTCGGAGTCTTGTCAGCGCTCGTGCTCCAAGTATCGAGGTCCTGCGGAAGAGGTGGCGTTTGCTTTGCCCGGTATGCGTTCAGTTGACCGAAATAGTGATCGAAGGAACGGTTCTCCTGCATGAAAAGAATGATGTGGTTCACTGACGTATTCAGGCTTCCGGCAACCGGAGTGGGAGTTGGTGTGGGAGCAGTACCGCCGCCAAGACCGGCACACGCAGAAATCAAAAGAGAAAGAGACAACACACAGCAACTTCCCGCAACCCGTGAAAGCAACATGGAAACTCCTGGGCCCCCTGGCCATCGGCGGCGAAGACGAAGGCCTGATCTGAATCTTGTGATAGCTGCTGCTGGAAAGCAGGTTGCCCAATGCAGCAGGATCAGGAGATTTCCCTCTGAAAAAGATTAAGATCGGTTCAGTTTTAACAAGAATAGTTCCGGGCCGCAGCCCAGCAGAGTAGTTGCTGATATCCTTCAGGAACATTCAACACCCTTAACCCGAATCATTAAGGTGAAAGGAGCAAGCCCATGCAGACCATTCTTCAGGACATTCGCTACGCTCTTCGCCAGTTACGCCAGTCTCCTGGATTTGCCGCGCTCGCGGTGTTGACTCTGGCGCTGGGAATCGGCGCGAACACCGCTATGTTCACCGTGGTTGAGAGCGTAATGTTGCGCCCGTTGCCTTACCAGCATTCTGACAGGATGGTCTACATCGGGCCGGCAGAGGGAGATAGTTTTCAATCCACCTCGTGGGTCACATACCGCGACGTTCGCGAACAGGCCCAGAAGCTTGAGAACGTCGCTCTTTTTTCTGAAGACGTGGGCGTGGTGCAGGGCAAAGACGGTTCGACGAGTGTTGTTACTCCCGGGGTGACACCGAATATTTTCAAGCTGCTTGGCGTGAAGCCGCTGCTGGGGCGGACGTTTACCGAGGAAGAAGGTCAGCCCGGAGGCCCTCAGGCAGTTCTTCTTTCAGAAGGGCTGTGGAAGCAAGCCTTCAATGGCGATCCCGAAATCGCGGGCAAGACGATTCGCATTAACGGCAAGCCGCGGACGGTGGTGGGAGTGATGCCCGCGGGCTTTCGCTTTCCCGAATCCATGGGGGAGGACTTACATAAAGGACTCTGGCTGCCGATCCAGGCGACCACGGAAATGCAGAAAGACCGGGGCAGCCACTTCTTTTACATTGTGGCGGGACTGAAACCCGGCGT
>Ga0070711_100002039_pt1 | contig 11390 bp, 17 predicted proteins | sample LARL53metaG_FD_65452 | JGI IMG/M metagenome (GOLD analysis project Ga0070711, IMG submission 65452) | Corn, switchgrass and miscanthus rhizosphere microbial communities from Kellogg Biological Station, Michigan, USA - LAR L5-3 metaG | ecosystem: Host-associated > Plants > Roots > Rhizosphere ... | reverse complement strand
GCCATTCCCACCGATCTACTGGCGCGCGTGGCCTATCAGGAGTCCCACTTTCGGCCGGAAATCATAGACGGCACGACCGCGAGCAGCGCAGGCGCGTTGGGACTGATGCAGTTAGAACCAGCTTACTTTTCGAGCGTGCGGGTGCCGGTCCCCTTCACCGCGCAAGACACCGCCGCGCAAATTCAGGAAGCCGCAGGGGAGCTGATGCGGCTGTACAACCACTACAACGATTGGTCCCTAGCCGTCGCCGCGTACAACGACGGCCAGGGAAACATTGACCAGTACCTCGCGGGAACTCGTGCGTTACCGGACGAGACGGTCAACTATGTCAGTCAGGTGTTCGCGGACGTGCCCGTCCCCAACACCCAACTCGCCTAGAAGACTGTGGGGTGTGGTCGGTCGGGGTCGGGTACGCATCCCATTGACATCCGCGCCCCAAATGCGCTCACGACGGGTCCCGGTGGCGACTCCTTGCCATCGACCAACACCTGAGCCAGCGCGCCGCCGCCGCATGCGAGGACGGTATACTCATCGGCTGTACGGCCATCCACGCACGTGGTAATCGTGTCCTTCCCGTCTAGACTGGGAGTGACGATCATTACCTGCGAGGACTCACAGCGCTCAACCACGCGGTCACCAGCCGAAAAAAGGCTCGGTTTGTTGGTCGGCAGGACCAGTTTCCCGCCTCTCGCAACGGTCTCGTGAATGATTTCGCGCGTCGCCGTGGCGTACACCATCCGGGGGGCGGCGGAGGTGCTGACAGAGTGAGTTATCAACGCTCCCGCTGCGGCTCCCCCGACCGCGGTAGCGATCCCGACCAATAAATCCTTTCGCATGTTCCTATCCCGGTTGGTGGCAAGGGGAAAGACACCCCCAACGCGGGAGACGGGCGGGGCCAGCCAGTTCCGTTAGCTGGCGGTGGGCACCTCATCATCGTTGTCCGCGTCAATCAGCGGCGCGAGCGGCGGCGGCGGGGTTCGCAGATTCAGTGCCTGTCTTTCTTTGATGTACGCTGCCATGTCCCCGTGTCCCTCAGTCTCCCAGTTGCCACGCAGAAAGGCGGCGGTGCGCCGGTTACGATAGAGGGAGAACCGATTCGACACGAGCCAACCCACGACGAAGCAGCCGGGCGGCACCGCCAGCCACAGCGGAATCCCAACTTGTGAGACCGCGACGCCCACGCCAAGGGACACCGCCGCGCCGACACCTCCCCACGCCAACAACTCGACCAGGCGCGGCCAGGGCCGTTTGGGAGGGACCAGGGAAGGCTGCTCGTGAAGGATAGTAATAGGCTGACGACGCTGCATGACGGGGCCTCCTTGTTGTGCCGACTAGGGTAGCCTGATTGCGGCGCAGCAAGCCACCCTAGACGCCGGGGGCCGCGCGGGGGGATGATCGGCGCACCCGAACCAAGGACCGGTAAGGGGGGATGGTGCCAATGGATTGGCTTAAAACCCACGGCGCGAAAGTGCTCTCGTTCGCGCTTACGTTCCTGACCGCCGCGAGCACGGCCGATCCCGTGGCCGTTGGCTCGTTGCTGGGCGACCAGGGTCAGCGCTGGGTGACGCTCGGCCTTGCGGCCGCGACCCTCGCACACACTACCCTCGTAAAGCCACCCGCGGCCGCCAGCGCCGCGAACGCCAGCACCGCCGCAGGGAAGTCCCCGCCGTGATGGGTGCCCGCGCCAATGGCTTCAGAATTCGCGGGCTCAACGCGGACTGTGATCGCCTCGCGGTGCAGTCATCCGAGCAAACAACCTGGCTGTTAGGTCGAAAGCGCGGCGGCCTCGGGCTGCCTCAGTGGCACGACGTTGGAATTTCGCAAAACGAAATCATCGTACTGCGCCCCTACGGTGGGTGCCCGACATTTGAAATTAAGGCGCTCGGGGACAAAGCCGGGTTGCTGATTCTGGAGCAGGCGCGCGGCGCGACGCGCTCCCTACGGGTCGGGGCCTCGCGCGTGGTCGAGTTAGATCGCGACGAGGCGTGTGTGATCCGGTGCGAGTGGGTGGTGCACCCGCGGCACCCTGGCGTACCGGACGGGGCCTACGGGCCGGGGTTGCAGGTATGAGCGCCCGGCGCACCTCACAGAATCCGCGCGGCCTGGTGTTGGTGTTAGATCCCGACAGCGGTAAGGCCGAATTGCTCGAACGCGCAACGGATGATTACCCCGAAGGCGACTCGATACGGCTGTGGTCCTCAGACGATCCAGACGACGAGCTGTTCGACATCTTAGCAACCGACACCATCGGGCCGGATGACGTGCCAGACGTGTTGGATTACCTCGTATCGTGCGACATCGTGACCCCCGCCGAGTCTGACTGGCTCGAAGTGGATGAAGGCGGCCGCGGTGAGGAGGACGACGACGAGGAGGACGACGATGACGACGACAACCCGCGCACGTTGAATCCGGACGAACAGGAAGCGGCGTTATGAAGCTCACGGCGAAAACAGTCCTGATCGGCTATGGCGTGTTCGCAGTGGTCAACGCCGCGGTGTGGCACTGGACCCGCAACGTCCCGCCCGGTGCTCAGAAACTTGTGGATTTCAACAACTCACTCACGCGCGTGAACCTGCTCGCCTACCTGTTCCCCGCGAGCGCCGCCGCCGCGCCCGCCGCCGCGACCTCCTTCGCGCCGCTGCCTGCTCCGGTTGTGACACAACAAGAGTCAGGAACGACGACCTACTACGGGTCATAACAGCCAACCCCTTGCAGGGATTACAAGGTTTTTGTAATCTCCGCCGCAACGTACTGGCGACATCGGAAAAAGTCCGCCAACGCATAGGGACACCCGATGCAAAGGAGCTGCAACACATGGCACGCCCCGTTCCCCGCACTCGTGCCCGCGAAACGGAACAACCCTGCAAGTTAGGGTGCGTATTCATCATCGGGGACCGCCAAGGCGAACCCCGCCCCGCCATTCTGACAGGACCTCACAAGGGTTACTGCCACGCCTGCGTCGCACGGATGGACCGGCAGGCACATGAGAGTCCCACTTGGCGAAGGATGTGGAGCGCGGTCTATGAGTCGCGCTCGGCCGGGCTGGCGCTCGTCACCAAACGGGAGTAGCGCATGGCGCGGCGGAAAAAGTGGATCAAGTACACCCTTGCGAACGGCACCAAAGTCAAACGGCCTGCGTTGACCGCGGAACAGACGGCCGCAAAAACCCGCAAGTTCAAGCAAACCAGGGCGGCGCGCCGCAACGGGGACCGTGTATTAAACGTGACATCCCCGCGACCGGTACCCCCGCACGGCGGCCGCCCTGGTGCGCGCAAGGGCCGCCGACCGTATCGGCGCGCGGGCACCGATGATAGCGCCGCGCCGCGCGCGAACGGCAGCACGCATCCCGACCCGGCCAGTGTCTCGGTGGCCGCGGTACGCCTGGCGCTGCGCGACCTGCGCGACATGCCTGCGCTGATCCGGCGCGACATCATCGCCGGAAAAATTCTCGAAGCCGACGACGCACACGAGAAAGGCCGCCATGCCCGCCTACTGCTGGAGGAAGCGTTGAGCCTGGCGCAGAGCGCCGTAGACGCTGGCGAGGAACAGTAGACCGCGCCCCGTGCGACGGTGCACACTTCGCGGCGCGCTCGATTGCATGACCGAGCGCGCCGCGACGTTGGCTTGTGCCTTCTGCCATGTTGGCTCTCGTCAGTACGACCGTCGCGCACTCAAACCCGCTCCGACACCGGAGCGGGTTTTTTTTTAAGACTTTCGGGGAAACCCTGACTTGACAGAATTGTTGCACCCGGCGCAGTTTGGCGACGTTGCGCACAGGTGCTCGCGTGCCGGGTGTCGCAATAGGTGCGGGTGCCGCAGTGGACGCGGACGCAAACCCGCCGCACATGCTGTGCTTCACCTTTTTTTGAAGGGAAAAAACCGATGTCAGCGCCAACGCCAGCGTCAGGCGATGCGGCCACTTTCGCCGCGCTCAATGACTTTGAGCTATTCCACTCACACCTAACACAACTGCGAATCGACCGGGAGAAGCTTGCGCGCTGCCTGGCGCACCGCTCCGGGTATATCAACTCCCTGCGGCGGCAAGTCGCCATCGGGAGCGAGCGGTGCGAGCAGGTAGCGAAAAAACACCCCCGGCTCAAAGAGCTGTGGAAGCAACTCTCCCGCGAACTGGAGGGAATCACGGAAAACAACGTCAAGGAGGACAGCCATGCACCCGCCGCCGATGTCTGAGGAGGAATTCAACAAGCTCGCCAACGGCCCGTTACAGCACGCTGACCCGGAAATCTGGCACGCACGGTTGCTGTGGGCGCTGTGGAAAGTGTTGGAAGCATCCGGCGGCGCGGGCGCGCTCGCCTTCCGCCTGTTCTGTGCGGACGTGGAAAAAGCGCAGCGAAAAATTGACGCGGCGGTACGACGGCCGCCAGGCAAGGGGGGCGGGCAATGAACCAACACCCGGAGCGCTATCTATCCGAGGAAGTGGCGGAGCTGCTCGCCTGTTCCGTTAAACACATCTGTCAAATGGCCGCCGCACGGCTCGTCCCATCGTGTAAAGAGGGGCGGCGATGGATTTTTCCGAAAACAGAATTTAACGCCTGGCTCAAGGAACGCTCGCAATGCCTCTCTACGACCGCCCCGACTCCCCTAACTGGTACGTCTCGATTGGCGCGACTGCTCGCGTGTCGTCCGGCGTGCCCATCAAAGGCGCAACCCCCGAGGAAACGGCCGCGAACCGCAAGCGCGCCGAGGACTTCGAAGCGCGGCTCAGCGAGCGCTACTGGCGCGCCAAAAACCTTGGCGACTATTCTGGAATTCCGTTCCACGTCGCGGCCGCCGACTACCTGGCCGAACAACCGGAAGGAACCCACCACGCCGAGCGGGTCCTGATCGACACATGGATCAGCGCCAACATACCCGCGCACGAATCCATCGGGGAGGTGGCGAAAAAATCGCGCCTGAAGCAACTGCGGGACCAGCGCTACAACGGCGGCGCGGTGGCGAAATCCACGGTCAACCGCACGCTCGCCACCGTGCGTGCGATCCTGCGGCATATGTGGAAGCAAAACGAGGACGACGTTGTGTACCTGGCGCAGCAACCGCAAGTCCCGCTTTTCAAGCTCGAAAAAGTGGAAGCGAGCGCCTACACCCCGGAGCAGTATGTCAGGCTGTGGCCGCACCTCGTCCCGCACCTGCGGTGGTGGTCGGCGGCGGCGATCCTGACCATGTTGCGCATGGGGGTACTCATGCGCATGCGCTGGGATTGGTTCGTGACCGTGACCAACACCGCAGGCGAGCGGGAAACCTTTATCAAGGTCCCCTCCCGCTACCAGAAAAACGACGAGCCGCACATGATCCCCGTCACCCCGTTGCTCGCCAACGTGTTCCAAGAAATCCGCGCCATCGCCCGCGCGCAGTGGGACCAGTATTTGAACCGGTGCAAGCGGCTGCGTTGGATGAACCCGCCCCCGACCGTGCGCACGGACTGGGACTGGGAGCACGTGTTTACCTGGCGCGGTCGCCGCGTGGGCAACTGCAACCGCGGCGCGTTCGCGCGGGCGTTGGCGGCGACGGGACTCGCGGACCAGGGCTACACCTGGCACAGCTTCCGGCACATGGGCGCGAGTCTCGCGGCGATGGCGGGGTGCGAGGATACCGTCATTCAGCTCATGGGCCGCTGGCTGAACCCCGACATGGTGGCGCGCTACACGCACTACCGCACGCAACGCACGGCCGCAGGGTTCCAAGGGCTCGCCACCATGCTCGGCAGCAGCGTGCCGGTTCTGGCGGGTCCTGCGCAGCCTGGCGGCGTGTTGGATGGCGCTGCCGCGCCAATCATCGTGTCTCACGAACGCTCCCGAGTCCCTGGCACCGCCGACCGGTGCCAGGGATGGGACTCTACACAATTCCCTCACAGGGACGAAATGACAGGTGCGCCCGATGCGTGCAACCCACTGATTGGGTTGATGCCGACTGTAGGACTCGAACCTACGACCTACGCATTACGAAGGGGAAGCGCGGCCGTACCAACCATCAAAAACACCATAAAAATCAAAGAGTTAACCAAAACGCGCGCGTCTCGGAAACCCCGCCAAGGGATCACAAAGGACCGCACCGGAACCTAAACCCGCCCAATTCCCTCACGCTACCGCCGCCGCCAGCGCCCGGCCGCCCTGGTCTGCGGGTCCTTCGCCGGAAACCCCTTCCTGACCACGGGCACCCGGCAAGTCGGCGGCCGCGGCATCCGCGCGAGCGGTTCCCTGTCACTGGGACAGTAGACCACGGTCAGCAATTCCCCCTGCCCGCGCCCCGGCCAGTCGTTGTCCACGGTCACCGGCCCGCACCGGTCCTTTCGCGCCAGGGTGCACACCCCTTGCCAGTTCAGCTCATCCCGCCAGGCGGGGCGCTCGGGGGTGGTGACCCGGTAGAAGTCCTCCCCGATCCGTTGCGCCAGAAGCGCGTAGTACCAACGCGACACGGGTCCCTCCCATCACGGATTCCCTTAGGGTCCAGCGCGGCGGGGGGCGCGCGGGGGATAGATGGGCCGCCCGACCGTGGGAGCGGTGACCAGGGGCACCCGACACAACGGCGGGCGCGTCATCAAACTCAACGGGGTGTTGACGGTGGGCCGATACTCGATCACCGCCAGCTCGCCCGGCTCGCGCTGGGTTTGGTTCAACACGAGGACCGCGGTGACCTGGGACGCTTCCTGCAACCTGCACACCTCCTCCCACGTAAACGCCCCTTCAAGCTCGGGCTGATCGTCGGAGCTAACCGCATACAGGTTTGCCGCAATGCGGCGCGCAAGGATTGCAAAGGGAGGTTTCATATGGGGATCTTACCCCCGTGACCGACGTGGCTGAAACCCTTTGGTCGCACCGGGTCTCGGGCGGGCGGTATCTGCGCGCGCTCGCGGTGGTGCGCACCGCCCCGCCCTTGCTACAAGAAGCGCTCGCGGCCCGGTTCGCGCGCCTGGCCGGACCGACCCGGACTTGGTACCTGGCCGCGGACGGGCGGGTCCGCGACACCTGGGCGGACGCGGATCGCGATTTGCACCGCCTGGGCGACGAGCTGCACCAGGCGAACCCCGCCCGCGCCTTCGATGATGACGCGATAGAAGCGGCCGCCACGCGCGCCGCGCGTCATTGCATGGGCGAAACCAACATGCAGCGCGGTCGGCCGGACCTCGCGGCGCTGCTCGACTTTGCCAAGCGCCAGGGGGTCACGCTGCCCGCGGGGCCGCGGGTCACCGATGCGAGCATCCGCCGCCGCCTGGTGTCGGCGGATTGGTGGCGGCGGCGGTTGCGCGTCACCTACACCCGCCACTGCGAGGAGCTGTTCCGGCGATTGGGATTCGTGCGCCGCCAGGCGTCCGCCTATGTGTCAGCCGATGCGCTCGACCGCGTGAAAGCGGCCGCCGCGAAGGGTCGGCGGTGGCTGGCGGAAATGGCGGCCGCGTGCGAGGACACGGGCGAGGTGATTCCGCTGGAGTCGATAGCGGCGCACTCGCTCGCCAATCCAACATTGCGCCGCGGGGAGCTGATGCTGCGCGCCCGCGGATTTCAGGAAACCGCGCAAGCCTGCGGGCACCGTTGCCTCATGGTGACGGTAACGTGTCCGTCCGCCTTCCATGCCTGGCGCGCGGACGGCGAACCTAACACCACGTACAACGGGACATCCCCGCGGCAGGGTCAGCAGTGGCTTACACGGTGCTGGGCGCGCACACGGGCGCGGCTCAAAAAGCGCGGCTGCCTGTACTACGGATTCCGCGCCGCCGAGCCGCACCATGACGCCACCCCCCACTGGCACATGGTCCTCTACGGTCCCGCCGATCATCTGGAAGTGATCCGCGAAACCGTCGCGCGCGTGTGGCTCAAACACTACGCAGACGAACCGGGCGCGAGGCAACACCGCGTGCGCTTCACCGACGAGGACCCCGGCAAGGGCTCAGGGGTTGCGTACCTGGCTAAGTACATCGCGAAAAACGTTGACGGCGCGGGGACCATCGGGGCGGAGGTGTCCGATGAGTCCGGCCGCCCGGTGAGCGAGGATGCGCAGCACGCGATTGCCTGGTCACGCCTTCACGGCATCCGGCAATTCCAACAACTGGGCGGTCCTGCGGTGACGTTGTGGCGCGAGCTGCGCCGCGTGCGCGAGCCGTGCGAGTGGCCGCCGCTCGAAGCGTTGCGGCTGTGCACGGACCACTCCGACCAGGGCGGCCCAAGCTGGGCGCGGTTCGTCGCGACGTTGGGCGGGATTGCCGCGAGCCTGCGCGCTTCGCGTGCCCTCTTTGAGAAACACGAACCGATGACGACCGACCGCGCGGGGCGGCGGGTGATCCGGCTCACCCGCTGGGGCGAGCTGCCCGCCCCGATGGTGGTGGGGCTCACCCTCATCTGGCGCGACCGCATCCGCCGTTTACCGACCCGTGTGCATGTTTGGTTTTTGATCTTTTCTCCGTCCGGCCTTCTGACCCTTGGACCTGTGGCAATAACCGTAACCGGTGCGGCCGCTCCCGGCTCTCCGCGTGCGTGGACCAACCCGCACGAAACGAGTCAGGCACCACCCCTTCCCAGCTTCTGACAGAACAGCGGGACCGGTTACTGTGTCAGGAGTTCCTTCCGTAACGTTGATCGGGGGGCCTACTCCCGGATCCTCGCGGGCACGCTCCGTCAAGTCTCTTGCGGAGGGGGCGAACCCTTCCGCCTGGTCATCACAGTTCGACACATATGGACTTGCTGCCTTGCGGGCAGATCAAGCGCCCATCATGCGCTTTCTGTCCCCCCCACCACTGATATGTACAGGCGGATGGTGGGGGCCGGTGGACTCGATACGCACCACAACTCGGTTTTTAACCCAGACGTTGGAAGCTCCGGTCCCGCTGTCCTGCCACTCAAACTGACGACAGAGCGAACCTGATCCGTTAGTGCGAGGGGGAGGGAAGTAGAGGGGGGGCGCGGGGTTGGCGCTGCCAGTTCCTTTGGAGGTGAGAACCCTTTTGCCCGCTGATCCCGACCGGGGGCATTACTTCCGGTGCGTGGGGGGCCAGCCACCAACCCACGGGCAGCCTGACATAAAAACCCCGCCGTGAATGTGAACCACGGCGGGGTTTTCCCGCAGTACCGCCCGCGGGTGATCTACCCCGCTTAAAGCTCTCCTGTCTGATGGCGGACCTGAAGGGCTCGTCCGCGACCAGTCGGGGAGCAGGCGGGACGGCCACCGCCTTCGCGTACTGTCAATTTGACATAATCTTGAGCCGACCGGTAGTGTGCGCCCGCGGGACAGGGAAGTCGCGCCAGGCGAACCCGCAAGCATGGAGGATTGAACCTTGCGGGTCCGCCCGGTTCTCGAAGTCTCACCCGCCGCCCGAAAAGCCATCGCGCGGCTGTGTCCCACGGGCAGGCGCACAGTTCGCGGTGCGCTCGCGACCCGCAACCTCATCGTTTCTTACCTGCAAGACCGACTCGACCGCCTTTCGAGCCTCTATCCCTGGTGGGATGACGAACCGCTCACCCCCGCGGAGCTGTCAGAGGCGCGCGATGCGGTCGAAATATTGAAGGGCGCGGGCAAGTCGGACGCGGAAATCCGCGCGTGGCTGTTCGTGCAGCGCGCCCGGTACGACTTACGGGAGCAATTGTCATGAAGGCAACGGAACGCCGCACCTGTCAGAACTGCGCATGCTTCGCGCGCATGCGCCCCGATGGCTCAATCACCGATGACGAGACCGCGCAACCGGTGTGCCGTCGCACCCCACCGGGCGGGCGACTCGCGCGCGTGGAGGTGCCCGTGATCCACAACGGCGAACCGGTGTTAGATAAGTTCCAACGGCCGCGCATGGAAGCACGCGAAGTGCTGCAAATCGGCTACTCCCCGACCGCCCCCGATGCGGTGTGTTACGACGGGTGGCGACCGCTCGGAACTGCTCCGGGCGCGCGCTGGGAACTCGACGTGATGATGGCAGATTTTGAACCGATGTTTGCTCAGCTCATGGGCATGACTGGGTTGCACCCTGCCAAAAAGGACGCGAACTAGCGCACGCCTTCGGGGCGGTTTTGGAGCGGTTTGGGAGGGGTTTTGTATGGCAAGGAAGCCCAGCGCAGGGATGCGGGAAGCGGCCGCGGCGGCCGCCGCGGCCGCGCTCGCAGCGACAGCGGAACCCGCCTCACCCCTGCTCGAAGATGACGAAGCGGCGCTCAGTGAGGACATTTGGGCCGGGCTGCGCCGTCTCGACCAGGGCGGCAACCGGGTCACGTGGTACGTCTACTGCGATGCGCCCGTAGATCGCGAGGGCTACGTCGAAAAACTGCGCACCGAACAGCTTGACGAGGCGCGGTTCAAAAGCAAATACGGGCCGGGCGAGTACCGGGTGTTAGGGCGCACCTCGGACGGTGGCTACGTCCGCGGCTCGCACAAGACAATCAAGATATCCGATATCGAGTGGGACGGCGGTAAGCGGGACGGCACCCCCAACGATGCGGTGTCACTGCTGCGCGAGCTACGCGCCGCCGATGACAAACGCGCCCAGCAGCGCGCGGCGGACCTCAAAACCTACGCGACCATCCTCGCGACTCCCGTCGCCACCATTGCCGCAGCCCTGCTCACGCGCCGCCCGTCCGTGGACCTGGCCGCGCTCGTGACGGCACTACGGCCGCAGCAGTCCTCCCTGACCGAAATGACAACCGCGATGCTAAACCTACGCCAGCTCGAAGGCGGCGGGGGTGCGAGCGGGGTGGACGTGGTGTTGAAAGTGTTAGAGCGGATACAGGACTTACCGCAGGGAGGGGACACCGGATGGCTCGGATTCGTACGCGACATCGTTCGGGAGGCGGCACCGCACGCGCGGGAACTGATCGGTCAACTGGCAAACCCGCAAGGGCGCCAGGGGAGTCTACCCCCTGGCTCAGTCGCGGGGCCGCCCTTCGGTCCTGGGGTCGAGCAGGCAGCGCTCCCCCAACCGACACCACCCCCGATCAAACCCAACGGCCAGACCCCGCCGACCCCGCTTACACCCACGGGCTCAGCCTCACCGCCTTCAACATCTTCACCCGTCGCTGGCTCGGAAAGCTCGCCAGCGGTCCCCACTGGTGAGGGCGAGGGCGATCCCATGTGGCGACTGGCGGAACCCTGGTTGCGGCGACGTGCGCAGGACCTCCACGAGTGGGCCTCTCTCAACATGGACGTGGGGTTGTGCGCGGAAATGTTGCTCGCCTCAGTCCCGCCGATGTTCCGCGAGGTGTTGAGTCCGCCAGACCTGATCGCGCTGTTACAGCGGCCGGACTGGTGGGCGCTCGCCACGGCATTCCATCCGCCCATTGCGCCCTATCAAGCGTGGATAGATGACCTGCGGCGCGAATTGATCGACGTGTTGCAGCACCCCGACGCACCGGAGAACGAGCGCGGCGAAGACGCCAGCGAATAGCCACAAAAAGGCCAAG
>Ga0070711_100002038_pt1 | contig 11392 bp, 14 predicted proteins | sample LARL53metaG_FD_65452 | JGI IMG/M metagenome (GOLD analysis project Ga0070711, IMG submission 65452) | Corn, switchgrass and miscanthus rhizosphere microbial communities from Kellogg Biological Station, Michigan, USA - LAR L5-3 metaG | ecosystem: Host-associated > Plants > Roots > Rhizosphere ... | reverse complement strand
GTTAGGTAACAGTAACACCAGGTTGATTCTGAAATAGGGTCCGTCGGCAGTTCACAAGTGAGTTCCTTTCTTAGCTGACTCTAACAATCCCAACTGACTCAGCGCTGTTTCAACCGCTTCCGTGGCCTCTTTCACTGAGCAACAAAAGACTTCTCCAAATGGCGCTTCTCTATCTAGACGCTCTGCTAGGATTTCATGTGAGAGCAATTCAACCTGCTCAGCGCACTCCGTGTAGAAAGCGGCGCTTAATTGCCACACTCCGGTCCGTTCGTAATGCCGATATAGTTCTATCCGCTTCGCAAGAGTCTTAATCTTTTTGGTGAGCGATCCCTTTTCGGTACCGGAAAGTTCGCGGTGACGACGCTTCATATTCTCCAAGAGGGACTCCGCAAGTGCTACGCCTTTCTCTAGGGGCAACCCGCTTCCCCCCGGACACCCTCTAACACTTCCACCATGTTCGGGAACCTGTCCATCGACGTTGACTAAGCGTCCTCCACAAATCTGGCACGTGACCTTTCGTCCCAGCCACATGTCATTAACATGACCCAGCCGATCGAAAACATTGTTAATGGTCATGCCAACTTTCACGCGCTGCGCTTTGGCATTCTCAAAAATGTATACAGCCCCGGGGAGGTAGCGAAATTCGATCATTCAAAGTCTACCTAACGCCACGCACTTGAACTGCGGGCGCAACGCCCGCCGGGCGCAAGGCGGCGGAGCGGCAGAAACAAAGGCCGGCCAGCGAGGGAATGAAATTCTTCCCCCACGAGCGCCCGACGGCTTCAAGCGCATGTTAGGCGGGCAGACTGAATCCACGCTAGAGCCAACAGGGGCGTTGCCGAACGAGGACTGCGGCCGTACTTACCTCAACGAATCTAGTGGGACCCCTACCCTCCACCATGATTGAAGTGATCGCGCACCAGCGCGCGCCTCCCGGTGTCCAAAAAGCCTCTAGAAAGTGTCGAACCAGAGATGGCTCAAAGTCATCGTCACGCATGTTAATCGAATCGACCATTCCGAAAAGGCTCTCTGCCCGGTGTCTCCAAATGTCATCCCATAGCTGCTTCACATCTCTCGTCTTGTATTCAGCGTCCATCTTGGGTCCACTCAGCGCGACTTCCGTTGCACCAACTCTTACCAATGTGTCCCCGAGGAAAATGAGTTGGGTGTGGCCATCTCTGGGGTCGCAAACCCTCCACACCTTACCGACCGCTTGAAGGCCGACGGCTTCAGGACTAGGCAACCACACCTTGACGCCGCTTTCACACGGCATCGTCCTCGCGCCTATCTGCTCCCATGTCTGCCCAACCTGGAAGCCGTGGATTCGCGGTGTAGCAACGGGTTGCTGAGCGCGCAGTCGGCAAGCGAGCAGGGCGCCGAGAGGCAATGCCGACATGAGAACCATCAGGAGACGAAGTTTTCGCGTGGCGTTGTCCTGCAACGACGTGATCTTCGGAGTCACAGAATAGCTGCCCTTCAGGCTTGGGGTCCCGTCCGGCCAAGCAGGTCGCGACGGACTGCCGTATAAGAGACCGGCTCTAAGAATCTACACTCTCACGTACTCCCGCCTGACCGGATGGCACGTGAATCGAGATAATGAAGTAGTGTGCGTACGCAATTGATAACTAGCATCGCCTCAGGTTCGCTGAGCAGGTCTGGATTAGGGTGCGCAACGCTTGCCTTGTTACGAACGGGATTCAGAGCGTCCACTATAACCGCCACAGCCTTTAAGACGCGCTCTATGTCGGTGGCTCGGGCGCCGGTGGGCTGAAACCTTGGGTCCTTCTGTCGCAATAAATTCCACAGTTTGGTGATGGATGGATCGGTCGGGAGCGGCAACCCGGCGCGCTGGCAGATTTCAATCAGATATCCGTGAAGGGCTGTATGGATTCTGTCGACTCCACTCGTTGGCCCCTGGGTCTCAATAAGTCGCTCAGCATCACCGAGCGCGCGTTCTACGACGACACTGGTAACCGAGAGAGATGGCTGCGAAACAGGACCCAATTGAGACGGCGCAGCCAAGTCGTGAGGCGATAGGCCAAACTTCCCGAGCACTTGCATTAGGTCGACATCCTTAACCGCCCAATGAGTGCGGTTCATCTCCCACGCCCGGTCGTCGATGTCGAGATGCTGCGCTTGTTCGAGCAACTGTGCGGCGGGAATAGCAGGCCCGCCCCCAAGCATCACGTACTTGAACCGCACGCCTGCCCCACGTGTTGCGATGTGTGTAACCCGACCAACTCGCGCTGGAGCGTTGAGCGGCTTTTCATACGCGAACAGCGTTGGAAAAGACATCAACTCTGCTATGGTTCGCTCGTCAAGAACACGATAACGTGCGCTCAGCGCATCGTCGGTGTACTCGCCTACCCGAGACCGCTCCATACTGTATTGGGCCTGGTCCCACGTCCCGGCCGCCCCAGTGACAATCAGATTATACATGACAAAGAGGACTCCTCTTGAAGCAGCAACTGGCCCGGCGGACGAGGGTTAAGGCCCGATATTTCACGGAGCGCTGTCTGAGCCGTTCAACACCGTCGTTTTCGAGTGAGAGGGCTGATTGAGATTCTGTCCCGCTGTCGCTGGGTGACCAGGCCACTACTTATGCCCTGCCTTGCCCCTCCAGCGTGCCTCAGCGGCCTTGCGAGCGATTTCCCGACGCTCCTCGGCACTCAGCTTAGCTGCGCGTGCTAAGCCGCCCTTACGGGCTCCTAGACGCGCTAGCGCCACAGCATGAGGGTTTTTGCGCTTGGACATGGCTCAAAGTCTACTTGACCATGCCAGCACGGGCAAGCATATTTTAGTCGCAAAGCGCCACATAATTGGTCACAGAGGCTGTGGCTGAAGTGAGGTGCCAGAGAGTGGGGGCAGAAAGGCCAATCTCTAGCTGGCCTTTCTCAGAGGCGCCGGTCGGAATCGAACCGACGAATAGAGGTTTTGCAGACCTCTGCCTTACCACTTGGCTACGGCGCCGTGCGTTGCGGCCGTTGAACTTAGCGAGTGGCGGGCTCGGTAGAAAGGGTGGATTGTGCCACAACTGTGCCATCGAAGCGTTTCGCCACCGCCGCAGCCAGATCGGCTTCGTCGATGATGTTGTAGCGGTCGAACATCGCTCGCGTCTTCCAGCCGCAGAGTTTCATGATCTCGCCCTCGGACAATCCGGCGCGCCGCATCTCCCGCGCGGCTGTGCGCCGCAGGTCGTGGATGAGACGGCCCGCGAGCCCCGCGCTTTTGCACGCCTTCTTCCAGTGTTTATGGAGCGTCGTGTACGCGATGCGGTTTCCGTCCTTGTGGAACACGAACGGGCCATTTCGCTTTTCCCACCGCCCGTCGAGCAGGGCCTTGAGTTCGGGCGCCAATGCAAAGGGGAACACGCGGCCAGCCTTGCCTTTCGTCTCATGCGCGTAGAGCCGCAGCACCTCCCCCTCACGATCCACTTGGTCCCATGTCAACCCGAGTGGCTCCTCGACGCGCCAGCCGGTCAATCTTAGGAAGCGCACCACTTCCTGCTCGTCCGTGTCGAGCAGCCCCAAGAGGGCAACCGCGCAGTCGCCGTTGCTGCGGTCGAGTGGTTTGCGGAGGTGGAGCGGCAGTGGCCGGGAATCCACCGACGCGCCGACGCCCATGGGGACCGTTGCATTCAAATGCCGCCGTCCCGACTGGTCTAACGCGTAGCACCGTTGGCGACTGCGCTGACGGTGCTTTGTGCTTCAATAAGCGGTGGTTCTCCTCAGACTCTCTCGAACGGGCTTTAGCGCCGAGGTCGACTCCGTGCGGAATTGGCGCAGTCCGAAACGCCAAGTTCCCATAGCGCCAACACATGGACTTGGCATGGCGGTTTCCTCAGTCAGCGCCGTCCGAGTTCCGTTGCAGTCGCCTCCAGAATCTCGTCTGACAACGCGGGATCATCGACGGCGCGCGCGATGATGAGCGCGCCGACAAGAGTAGCCATCGTGACCAGCGCCTTCTCACGTCGGGCGGCCACTGATCGGCCAGGCACCAGCTTCATCCACGCGTCAAGCCGGACGCGAAACCCATCGGTGAGGGCGCGACGGACCGACCGCGGTTGACGCGGGACGTCCGATCCAAGCGCGGATATCAAACAACCCGTGCCCGGATCGTCCCGATGATCGGGAGACAGGTAGCCCCGGACCACCTCGGCGAATGATGGATTCGCCTTTCCCGTCAGCCGTTCCTGCCACCGTGGGTTCTTGAGCACTCGCTCAGTGGTTTCGGCGGCGAGGTCGTCTTTCGACGCGAACTGGCCGTAGAAGCCGCCGTGGGTCAGCCCGGCGCGCTTCATAATGTCCGCGACTCCGATCCCCTCGAAGCCACGCTCACGGAAGAGCGTGCCCGCCACGTCGAGAACCTTTTCGCGATTCGCCTCTGCCTGCTTGCGCGTCACCCTCACTGCCATCTCTCCTATTTGGATACCACTTGACAATATACATGATGGGCGTCATAAATGGTATTACATGATGATCGTCATGAAACGTGTCATCTTGTCCAGAGGAGATCGCGATGAGAGTCCAGACACTCGCTGGAATCGTTTCAGTCGGGGCGTTGTTGTTCGGTTCTGGGGAGGTAGCGATCTCGCAAACGAGGGCTGCGCAACCCCAGCATCAGGATCAGGCACCGGGGTTCTACAGAATGAAAGTCGGCGACCTCGAAGTGACGGCGCTATACGATGGTACGGGCGTATTCGGTCCTCACTGGCTGAACGGAACGAAGGCGACAATGGATGGTGTTCTCGAGGCACTGCACGAAGATCCGCACCTGCTGGACGTTGCTGATTGTGGCTTCCTCGTCAACACGGGCAAGCAACTCATCCTCATCGATGTGGGTACCGGCGGCTGGTGGGGTGGAGCAGCATTCGGGCGCTTTGCGGGCAGCCTCCGCAGCGCAGGCTACACGCCGGAAGCAGTCAGCATCGTGTTGCTCACGCACCTCCATTCCGATCACGCCGGCGGTCTGACCACTCACGACGGCAAGCGCGTCTTTCCAAATGCCGATGTTTACGTCGCGAAAGTCGAAAGTGACTTCTGGTTGTCGCCCGACATCGCTGCGAAGGCGCCGAAGGATGCGCAGCCATTCTTCCAGAGCGCGCAAGCCATCGCAGCGCCGTACATCAAGGCCGGTAAGTGGCACACGTTGAGTGGCTCCGAAAAAATCGTCGCCGGCATGGAGCTCGTCCCCCTGCCTGGCCACACCCCGGGACATACCGGCTATGAATTTTCGTCGAGAGGACAAAAAGTCCTGTTTTGGGGTGACATCGTCCATGCCCTGCGCGTGCAGATAAAGCATCCCGAGGTCACCGCGATGTTCGACATCGACCCGACTGCGGCTGCGGCGACGCGGCATCAAATTCTTCTGAAGCTCGCGAGCGAGGATGTGTTGATCGCGGGGCCGCACATGAATTTTCCTGGCATGGGGCGCTTGCACAGGGAGGGGAGTGGGTACAGCTGGGCGCCGGTGGTATTTACCGATCAGTGGAGCAAGCCCGCACCTTCACCGCAAGAGTAGGAACATCTCATCTATGGAGTTTGCCGTTTGTTCAGCAGCGATGAGTCTCTTATTGCTCGTTGCCCGTCCATTCGCATTTGCGGATAGCCAGCCCGGTGTGTCCATCAAGGTGGTTACCTCCAAAGACGATCAGTTCTGGACGAACTCCGTCATTTTCGAGGGAGCACACGAGGTGATGTTGGTCGATGCCCAATTGACCAGAACCAATGCGGAAAGAGTCCTACAGGAAATCCAAGAGACCCACAAGCCACTTTCTCTCATCTACATCACCCATGAACACGCCGATCACTTTCTTGGTCTGGAGGTGTTCAAGGAAGCATACCCGAGTGTGAGAATTATTGCGGCTCCAGCGGTCTTGGGTCGAATCCGTAAGGTCTATCAAGAGAAAATCGATAAGTGGAAACAGCTCCTGCCCTCAGATGCGGCTACTCACGTTGTTCCTATCGATCCATTCGACGACAGCACGATCACATTCGACGGCTCCCGCATAGAGGTCCTTGAGCACGTCCGGGGCGACACCGACGAAAACACGATGCTGTGGATTCCTGGACAGAAAATTCTGGTCGGTGGCGATGTCGTGTTCAACGACATGCACGTGTACACCGCGGAAACGGATAGTCAGGCCAGAAGGAAATGGTTGAACTCATTAAAGACAATCAGAGCATTGCAACCGTCGGTTGTTATCCCTGGACATAGCAAGGCGGGCGCTCCCCTTGACCCGAGTACCGCCGTCGCGTTCACGGAAACGTATTTATTGGCGTTTGAAGAAGAACTCGCAAAAGCCAAAGATCCGAATGGTCTTGTTGAAGCGATGAAGAGACGATTCCCATCTGCAGACCTTTTCCTGGCAATCGAACGGGGCGCGGCAGCGAACGTCAAACCCCGACAAACGAACTGACGACTTGGTCGACCGAGTCTTCGTCGCGGGATGCGAATGACTGCATCACTCACCGTGGGATGAATGCCGATGAAGAAGTACAGGATCGCTATTCTGGACGATTACCAAAATGTGGCGCTTGAGAGTGCCGATTGGTCAGTCCTCCGCGATCGAGCGGATATTGCCGTATTTCAGAACCACGTCGCCGATCCGGACGCCGTGATTGAGCGGTTGCTGCCTTTTGATGTCGTATGCGTCATGCGCGAGCGGACCCCGTTGCCCCGCAACGTCATTGAGCGCCTTTCCAATCTCAGGCTCATTGCCTCGACGGGGCCTGGAAACGCGTCGATCGATGTCGCCGCCGCGGGCGAGCACGGGATCGCAGTGGTTCACACGGGATATAGGCCGGACCCAACGATCGAATTGACCTGGGCGCTGATCCTCGCCTCTGCGCGACATCTCATGACGGAGAACAACTCCGTCCGATGCGGCGGCTGGCAGCAAACAGTGGGCACGGATCTCCGTGGAAAGACCCTGGGCGTTCTGGGACTTGGGCGGATCGGATCACAGGTCGCGCGGGTCGGGAGCGCCTTTGGAATGAATCTGATCGCCTGGAGCCAGAACATGACGCCCGAGGCCGCCACAGCGGCCGGCGCAATCCTGGTGTCCAAGGACCAGCTGTTCGAGCGAGCCGACATCCTGACGATCCATTTGGTGTTGAGCGACCGTACGCGCGGCCTGGTAGGGGCCGCGGAGCTGGTGAGAATGAAGCCGACGGCCCGATTGATCAATGCATCGCGCGGGCCGGTCGTCGACGAGCAAGCGTTGATCAGTGTGTTGACGAACAAGCGCATCGCCGGCGCGGCGATCGACGTATTCGACATTGAGCCGCTGCCTCCGTCTCACCCCTTCCGGACACTGGAGAACGTACTGGCAACGCCGCATATCGGCTACGTATCGGCTGGTCTGTACAAGACGTTCTACGAGGATACCGTCTCGAATATTCGGAAGTGGCTCGACACGCATTAGTGGTTGAAGGAGATGGCGGCATGGGAAACGACCCCTCTTTCGTAGCTCTCGCGCTGAAAGTCTGGAAGACGCAAATCGATCGGGCGGACAAGCTGTTTGGAGCTCTCTCGTCTGAGGAGGTGCTGCAAGAAATAGCACCTGGCAGGAACAGGGTGCTTTACCTGTGGGGGCATTTGATAGCCGCCCACGACGCCATGCTGCCACTGCTCGGGCTGAGAGAACGACTTCATCCTGAGTTTGATGTCGCCTTCATCTCGAATCCCGACAGGTCGCGAGCCGACCTGCCTTCGCACGAACAGGTTCGCGGGGCATGGAAAGTCGTCAATGCCGAATTGTGGAAGGGGTTTGAAAAGATGTCGTGGACCGACTGGGTCCAGCGGCACTCTGCCGTATCGGAAGAGGATTTCGCGAAGGATGCTTCGCGGAATCGCTTTGCGGTCCTACTGAGCCGAACGAACCACCTGTCCTATCACCTCGGCCAGACGGTGCTCGCACTCAAGAGTGATCGAGCGTGAAGCATCGGAGCTGGAGAGGTCCGCTTGGCGATGACGGAGAGAGACTGTGACCAAAAAGCTCGAGGGCAAGACCGCCGTAATTACCGGCGGGACAGAAGGGATTGGGTTGGCTACTGCCAGACGGTTCGTCGAAGAGGGTGCCTATGTCTTCATCACGGGCCGCCGCCAGAAGGAACTCGACGAGGCTGTGAAGGCAATCGGCGCCAACGTGTCTGGAGTTCAGGGAGACATTGCCCAACTGGCTGATCTTGATCGTCTGTACCAGGCCGTCGCGCGCGTGAAGCGGCGAATCGATGTTGTTTTCGCCAACGCCGGCGTTGGCGAATTCGTCCCCTTTGGGGCCGTCACCGAAGAACACTTCGACAGACTATTCAACATCAATGTGAGGGGAACGCTGTTCACGGTGCAAAAGGCCCTACCGCTACTGAATGATGGTGGCTCGATCATTCTCAACGGCTCTGTCGCGAGCGTGAAGGGTACGGCCGCATTCGGCGTCTACGCCGCGAGTAAGGCCGCACTCCGTTCGTTCGTGCGCACCTGGACGACAGATCTGAAGGACCGTCGTATTCGCTCAAACGTTGTGAGTCCTGGTCCGATCAATACGCCGCTGGCGAGTCGGCAATCTGCAGAGGTGATTGCGCGGATGGTGTCCACCATCCCGATGGGACGCATGGGGACACCCGATGAAGTTGCGAACGCGGCGTTGTTTCTGGCTTCGGATGACTCCAGTTTCGTCACGGGTATCGAGCTGTTTGTTGACGGCGGGAGAGCCCAGGTCTGATCAAAAGGAGCAAAGATATGCGATCCGAGAACGCCATAATGCCCTCGAGACGCGAGTTCCTATCGGATGCCCTCGGAATCGGTCTCATAACGGCCTCGAATTGGCCAATCCGGGATGGCAAAGCCCGTTCGATGTACGGACAATCCGACAGAAGTACCGTCAACTCCGGACGTGCGACCAGGAATAGCTCCCTGACGTGGGAGGTGTTTCTGGCGCCGAGCATACCCGCTGTCGCGCCCGATGTGGCTCCAGGCGAAACAGCGCGGCCGTGGCCGCCGATTTCGTCAACGCTGATTTCTGGGGAGCGCGACGCTGTCCTGGTCGACACTCCTATCACGATCGAGCAATCGGGCGCTCTGGCGGATTGGGTTGTCGCGAGCGGAAAGAATCTGACGAGGATCTATGCCACCCATGGCCACGGCGATCATTTCTTTGGCACCCGTACAATTCTCGAGCGACTTCCCGGTGCCCGTTTCGTCGCGCGGCCGGAAGTGATTGAGATCATGCGGCAGCAAGCATCGCCAGAGTCTCTCGAGACGTTTTGGAACCCACGTTTTCCCGGCCAGATTGCAAGCCAGCTTGCGATCGCGGAAGAGCTGACTGGAGACGTCATCAACCTGGAAGGCCACGATCTAGTCAGCGTGCCACTCGGATTCACTGACACCGCTAGCACCACCTGCCTTCACGTTCCATCCATCGGTTTGATCGTTGCGGGTGATGCCGCCTACAACGGCAATCATCTGCATCTCTCAGAGTCGCCCGATCAGCAAAAGCGCCAAGAGTGGATTGCTGCCCTCGATAAAATGGAGTCGCTTAAGCCACGGGCAGTAATCGCCGGGCACAAGCGCGTCGGGAACGATGATAGCCCTCGGATCATCGGAGAAACCCGAAAATATATCCGCGATTTCGAGCGCGTTGTCCTGCAGACGACGACCGCGCGGGAACTATATGATGAAATGGTCAAGCTATACCCTGACTGGATCAATCGAGGTGCGCTCTGGACTTCAGTGCGCGCGGTGAAACCCTAGGTCTGAGACGTGTCAAGACTCTGTCGAGACCCCCACCAGTAGCGGGCGACGATGCTGCGGTAGGGCCGGAAGCGTTCGCCTAACTCCTCGAGCTGCTTCGGCTCGGGCACGTTCGAAAGTCCCCAGATCAATGCGTAGCCCTAGCGCACGCCGAGGTCGCCGACCGGCCAGACGTCGAGCGCCGCAGCTGGAAGAGCAGGTACATCTGCGCCGTCCACGGCCCGCACCGAGACGGAGGTCAAAGGAGACGATGATCGAGTGAGCGGCTACGGCTGATAGGGGCCACCCGGCGGTCCCCAGTTCCAGTGCGGCATCGGGGCCTTCGGGTCCGCTGCCGCACCGGGCTGGGAATTCAGCACCGCGAGCCGACTGCCCCATTCCAGGTAGCCGACCAGGGCGGACCGGAACTCGGGATCGCTGGGGAGAGCGACTTCATCGGCGGTGTCCAGGAGCAGCGTCACCCAGCGCTTCCGCTGCGTCTCCGACAGATGGCGGTTCAGGTGCCGGGCGATCATGTGCGGATGCCCACCGCGCGTCGCGCTGTAGGTGGTGGGCCCGCCCAGCACCTCGGCGATGAACTGCGCCACGAACCGCGGATGCTCGGCCGACATCTGTGCGAAAATCGGGGCCAGCATCGGGTCTTGGCGAACCTTATCGTAGAAGCGCTGCGTGAGCCGCTCCAGCGCCGGCATGCCGCCCGCCCACTCGAACAGCGTCGGTATGGGTTTCGTCGCCATCGCGTCAGACTACAGCATGATGAGACCGCGTCGCAAGCCGATGGCCACGGCCTCGGCTCGCGTGGCGGCGTCGAGCTTGTCGAGAATCGCCGCCACGTAGGTTTTCACCGTATGCTCCGAGATGCCCAATCGAGCGCCGATCGCACGATTCGGGAGTCCCGCGGCCAGGAGCGCCAGCACTTCCCGTTCCCGCTCAGTGAGGCTGGCGCCGGCCTCGGGGCGGGAAGACCTCGACGCGAGCGCCGATCGCGCGCTCGCGGGAGCGACCACGAGTCCAGCAGCCGCTGCCTCAATCGCCGCGCTCACTTCCGCGACGCCGGCGCCGTAGGGGAGCACCCCGCTCGCTCCATCCCCTAACGCCGCCGCCACGAGCGCGTCGTCCGGCGCTTCGGCGAGCACGATCGCCGCTGGTCCCCCCCCTTCTCCGGTCGCCCGCTCACGGGACCATTCATGGTGGTCGACCAGTACGACGTCGGCCTCCGAGACGCGCGGGGCCGATCCACCGACGGGAAGCGGAACGACCACGAGAGACGGTCGTTGCCCGAGCCCGCGCTCGAGCGCGGCGCGCACCGACCGCGAACGAACAACGACCGCGACCCGAATCATGCCCGGAGGAACTCCTCGACCGCTGCCGCGGGCACCGCCAAGCCGAGCCCGTGGGCAACCATCGCGTTGATGCCCACCACCCGGCCGGCCGCGTCGGCGAGTGGACCGCCCGAGAAGCCGGGAGCGAGCCGAAGGTCCGCTTGAATCCAGCGCTCGCCCGAGGCGTGCACGACTCCGATGGCCAGCGCCCCGCTCATGCCGAACGGATGCCCCAGCGCCAGCACCACCTCACCGGCGCGCAGCGGCGTGGTATCGCGCCGGACGGCGGCCTCGACTTCATCGCCCGCGACCTCGATCAG
>Ga0070711_100002036_pt1 | contig 11396 bp, 9 predicted proteins | sample LARL53metaG_FD_65452 | JGI IMG/M metagenome (GOLD analysis project Ga0070711, IMG submission 65452) | Corn, switchgrass and miscanthus rhizosphere microbial communities from Kellogg Biological Station, Michigan, USA - LAR L5-3 metaG | ecosystem: Host-associated > Plants > Roots > Rhizosphere ... | reverse complement strand
GCGCCGGCAGCGCTGCCAGGCGGCGCCGGCGACCAGAAAGCGGTCGCGGGGGACGTCCAGCGGGTCGATCGCGGCGCCGTCGTTGGGGTCGCGGTGGCCCTGGCCGATGTTGGCGTCGAGCAGCCGCCAGCGGTCCTCGGCCGAGTCCCACACCTCGGCCAGCTCGTGGTCGAGCTTGAAGTCGCGGACGAAGTAGCTTGCGAAGCCGACCCGGGCACGGGCCGGGATGGCCAGTGACCGGGCCATGGCCAGGAAGAGCACCGTGAAGTCGCGGCAGCAGCCGACCAGCCGCTCCTGCGGCTCCCGTGGCTCGGTCGGCGGCTGGTCGGCGAGTTGCGCCAGCCGCTCCAGCATCGTCTCGGCGTGGCGGCTGTCGATCTCGGCCATGCGCGCCTCCGGGAACCCGTGCCGCCCGACCGGGTCCTCGGCGCGGTAGTGGATGACGAGCCCGTGCGCCGCCCGGTGCAGACCGGCGATGTCGGTCGGGATCCCGGTCAGCTGGGCGGACGCCCGGCCGGGGTCGGTGACGGCGCTCTGGCCGGCGTAGTAGTCGAGCCCGTCCGCGTTCATCAAGTGCCGTCGTGTACGGGCAGCAACGTCCGCCCCAGCTCGCGGGCGGCACTGTGCCAGAAGGGCGCCGCGGCCAGGTAGAGGCCGGCGGCGGCGATCGTCCCGATGGCGACGTCGACGCTGGTCCGGCCGTCGGTGCCCCAGTAGACGTCGCGCAGGTCGAGCAGGAGCGCGAACTCGTCCAGGATCAGGCCCAGCCCGACGCCGTAGGAGGTGGCGGTGAGCGGATGCCGGCGGGAGTCGACCTGGCCGTGCACGGCGACCGCGCCGACGCCGGCCAGGAGGCCGATGCCGAAGTTGTAGTGGTGGATGTGGCGGCCACGGAAGACGATGCCTCCGCTGCCGCCGCGGCCGCGCAGGCGGTGGGTGATCGCGCGGGCGGTGCCGAAGGTGCCGCCGAGCGCCGCCCAGGACATGAGGAGCGCCTGCTCGGAGGCGCCGACGTGCTCCGTCCATACGTCGCGCAGGCGGCTGGGCAGGCTGCTCGCGGTGGCCGGGCTTCGCCACGGCCCCGGATGCACCGCCGGCCGGTCGCCGTTCTGCGATCGTTCCGTCTCCACGCCGCCGATCCTATCCCCACCGGTGAATAAAGGGGTCTGGCCCCTCCTATTCACGTGACAGAGCTGTGACGGATTTTCAGGCGGTTGCGGCCTGGTTTGCCGGCACCCGCTCGGGCGGCGAGTCGGGCCGCGTCGGGGCGGCCTCGCCGTGCCGCTTCGGGCGCCGGTAGCGAAGCTCCTCGGCCAGCAGGTAGGAACCGACGACGAAGGCCAGCGCCAGGGCCTGGAAGACCAGCCCCTCGGCGGTCGGGAAGGTGGCGAACCAGGTGCCAATCCAGTTCGGGATGTGCACCCCGACCTGGGTCGTCCCCAGCCAGCCGGCCTGCTGCCACTCCTGCACCGTCTCGCCGACCATGCCGACGAAGACGAAGCCGATCAGGACGCCGGTGGCGACCAGCATCCGCTTGTACGGCATCCGGTGATGGGCGATGAAGGTGAGCGTGCCGACGGCCGCGATCAGCACTGCCGCCACGGCCACGCCCTCGAGCACCGCGCCCGAGCCGTAGCGGAGGCGGAGCGACTGCAGGAAGAGCACCACCTCGAAGCCCTCGCGATAGACGCTGGCAGCGCCCAGGCCGGCCAGGCCGAGCATCAGGTTTCGGTGCGCGTTGGGGCCGCTGCCGCTCATCAGCCGCCGCCGGGTGCGGTTCTGGCTCGAGATCCAGCCCGTCCAGTAGACGCGGTGGAAGAACCAGTTGAGCACGATCATCAGCACGATCAGGGCGATCAGCCCGGTCGCCGCCTGCAGCTGGTAGCCGCCCAGGCCGAGCCGCCCGATCGCCGCCACCGCCACGAACCAGGTGGCCACGGTGGCGGCCAGGCCGATCGACGCGCCGGCGGCGACCGGGCGCCGCAGCGACTGGTTGGCGCCCATGAAGCTGGCGGTGATCGCGGCCAGCACCAGAATGCACTCGAGGCCCTCGCGGAAGACGAGCAGGCCGCTGTCGAAGACAACGGCGCTGTGGCTCATGCGGGCGTTCGGGTCGGTCGGGTCGTTGACCCCGCCGGACGCCCCCTGGAGGACGAGGACGGCGATCAGGAAGGAGGCCAGCACGACCAGCACCAGCCAGCGGTTCCGACTTCCTGCGACGCGCCGCACTCCCAAAAGCTGCTCCCCCCGGAACATTCGACTCAGGGAACCGCTGTTAGGTCCCCCTTATCACAGCGCGCCGGAACCTACACTACGGCGGACCTCATGCGCAACCGGCACCCGTCGGAGCCGGCAGCGATGAGTCCTGGCATCGCCCCGGCGTCCTCGTCGAGGCTAGCTTCGGGTGAGGAACCCGTCGACGCTGACCCGCGGATGGCCGCTGGTGGCCACGTTGACGATCTTCAACGTGTGGGCGCCGTCGCTCGGCCACTGGAAGCTGTAGGCGACCACGCGGTTCAGCTTCGTCGACGAGCGGGTGTTGACGGTGGCCTTCAGCACGCCGTCGATGTACACCTTGGCCGAGCCGTGCGCCGAGTCCTCATCGGCCACCCAGGCCAGCGCCTGACAGGACGCGCACTGGAACGTCGCTGACGCCGAGGCCGCGGTCGAGTATCTGGCCGTCCCGCCCCAGGCTCCGGCGAAGCTCGTGCTGTGCCAGGCTCCGGTGTACGAGGCGGCGCCCTCCTGGGCGCCGGTGGAGGTGAAGCTCACGGTGGAGCCGCCTCCGCCGCAGTCGACCGCAATCGTGTAGGCAGCCCCGACGGCCAGGTTGACGGTCGTGCTCAGCGCCGCGCCGGTGAAGGGCACGCTCGAGCTCCCGCCGCTGGTCACGGTGACCTGGTAGGTCGAGCCGGCGGGGCAGGTCCCGGCCGTCCAGGAGACCTTGTAGGGGACGGTCGGGGTGGCGCCGCTGCTCATGACCGACTTCTGGATGAACTGCGCCAGCACCGGGCCGGGCTGCCCGCCCGTGACCTGGCCCGAGATCAGCGCGGAGATCTCGGCCTGGGTGAGCGCGCTGTTGTAGACCATGAACCGCGACATCGTGCCGTTGAAGAACGCCTCGGCGTCCTCGTTGGTGCCGCTGCCGCCCGGAGCATGCCCCTGGCGGTGCTTGGCCCCGACGACCAGGTTCTCATCGATGCCGGTGATCGTCGAGCCGGTGTTCAGGGTGCCGGTCTGGGGGACGCTCTGGTCGAGGGCGAGATTGCTGCCGTCGCCGTCAGCGACGTAGGTGCGCAGGGCGGAGCCGTCATAGGTGGCGATCGCCCAGGTGAGCGTGTTGCTGGGGATGACCCGGGTCCCCGTGAAGGTGTCGACCGACTTGCCGTTGAAGAATCCGCCCACGCGCAGCCGGTACCTGGGGCTTGTGTCCTCGCGGACGTTGAACCAGAAGCTGCCCGCCTTCTCCATGAGCTCGTAGCGCTGGTGGGCGGGATCGGTATCGACCGACTCGTTCAGCGTGAACTGGACGAGGATGGAGAAGTGCTGGACGTCGAGACTGCCCGCCGAGTTCGGAATCTCGACGCGCTCCTTCTGCGTGCCGTCGAACACCACCGCCGGATTCCCCTGGGAGTCGGTCGTCGTGGTCGGACTCCAGCTGGTTTCTGCCCCAACCGCCCCCTTCTGCCCGAAACCGTCATTCCCGCTCCCGGATCCGTCTGGCACCGTGGATCCGGAGATGTTCCCGAAATCGAGGTTGATGATCTGCCCGGTGGCCGCAGAGGCCTCTCCGACGCCCGGCGCGCCGGGGCTCGACGCGCCCGCCCAGAGCACGAGCACCGTGCAGGCCGCGACAAGCGTGATCCCCCGTCTCATCTCCCCCCGTTCCCGCGCGTGACCGTCGTGGCCGTCGATCGTACCATGTGTAACGCAGTACGCTTTGTCCGGGTCAGCTGACGCGGCGAACCGCCGCTGGGCTATCACGCTGCCCGATCAGGCCCGCCCGGTTGAGCGCGACCTCCCAGCTCTCGAACATGGCAGCGATCGTGGCCGCGTCGGGATCGCTTCGCCTGCGGCTCCAGTCGTACTGGGCGGGCGTGGTGAGCGGCCCCATGCCCTGCTCGAGCATCCGCAGGTTGGCATCGGAGACGGCGCGGACTGCACACATCCGGGGCAGCCGCCGGCGCACCGCTGGGTCGGTCGACTGGGTGTGGAGCTCGATGGCATAGCGGAGCAGCTGGTTCCGAAACGCCGCGCGCTCGTAGTCGCGACCGGCGTCGCCCGCGCTCATGATCCTCCTTGCTAGGTATCCCGCGTCCCAGCCCGAGACGTCGGTTGCGGGGAGTTACGCGCGATCCCTGAGCTCGGTTTGCCCGGTTGCCTGCGCCGGCATCGCGGCCCGGCCGAGCGCGGCCACCGCGAGCACAAGCGCAGCGGCCGCCAGCAGCAGGTCGGCGCCCCAGGTGGCGGGAGTCGGCGTCGCCAGCAGCCCGCCGTCGCGGAGGCCGAAGAGGGGCGCGCGTTCCAGCCGCAGCGCGATCCCCCAGACGGCCATCCCGATGACGGTGAGCGCCATCCCGGCGGCGCCGAGCCAGGCCAGTCGAACGGTGCGGCGCAGCGCGGCAGCGCCGATGGACAGTCGCGAGAGGAGGCGGCCGGTGGCGGAAAGCGCCAGCACGGCGCAGGTGCTCGAGTAGACGAACCACCCAGCGAGGACGACGATCGTCTCGCGTCCGTGCACCGGCTGCGCAGGCGCCAGGTGGGCGTACGCGGCCAGTGCGGCCAGGCCGAGGAGGAAGGCGGCGGTGGCCGTGGCGGCCAGCAGCAGCGGCCGCACGAGCTCCGCCCGTGGCGCCCGGCCCAGGTCGCGCCAGAGCGCCGCGACGACGACCACCCCGGCCAGGCAGGCGGCGACGGCGACGATCACGGCGCCGGCGAGAATCAGGTCACGGCCGGCGCCGATCGAGGCGTGGTGGGCGGCGGCAGCGCGGAAGTCGTCGTACTCGGCCATCTTCTGAAAACCGGCCACGCTGGCGGCCATCGCCACCGCAGCCCAGAGGGACGCGGTCAGCGCCGCCCGCTGCCTGCCCTCCCAGGTTGGCGTCCGGGCCGCGCCGAGCCAGGCGTCGATCGCGCCGGCCGCGACGTCGGCAACGGTGCGCAGATCGGCGCCGTGCTCCTCCAGCAGGGCGTCGTACTCCTCGCCGTAGCGCTCACGCCACCTGGCCGGGTAGAGGCGGACGAGGGCGCGAAGCAGGAGCCGGCTCACGCGGGCGCCGCCTGGAGGCGGGCGAGGCCGCGCTCGGCGACCCGCTGCAGGTGCTCCAGCTGCGCGCGCAGGGCGGCGGCGCCGGCGGCGGTAAGTCGGTACGGGCGGCGGCGCGCGTCCGGCTCGAGGGCCTCGATCAGGCCGCGGTCCTCGAGCCGGGCGAGAACGGCATAGAGCGTCCCCGGGCGCAGCCGCGGGCCGCCCATGTCGACGACGTCCTGGATGATCGCGTAGCCGTGCCGGGGGCCGGCGGAGAGGCTGGTCATGACGACCAGGGCCGGATCCGCGTAGCGGCCGAACGACTCGAGCCCCGCGTCTGCACCCGCTGTCATGCCCCGACTTTACTCCACAATGCGGTATATCGCAATGCGGTCATGGCGGTTCAGCGAGAGGCCAGCGCGGCGGCGCGCGCGGCGGCGCGCGTTGCTCCCACCCGCTCGTAGAACTCGAGCGCCTGGGATGCCCGGAGCGCTGCCTCGGCCGGAGGGCCGTGGTCGGCCGCGATCATCCTCGCCTCGGCGGCCAGCGGTTGGCTCCCGATCCCGTCGAGCAGCTCGGCGGCGTCGGCGAAGCGGCCGTCGGCGATTGCGAGCAGCGCCGCCCGCCAGGGATTGTCGGAAGGCATTCGGGACGCGAGCTCGCGGATCGTTTCGTGTTGCTCCGGCACCGACATGAGCTCGAGGGCGGCGTAGATCTCCCAGTTCCGGTAGCCCTGGACCTCGGTGCCGGCCGCCAGCTCAGCGGCCGCGGCGCGACGCGACTGGAGCGCGCGAGCGGAGGGGACGCGCGCGGCGAAGCGGTGCATCGCCTCGTCGTCGGCGCCGGCCGCCTCCTCGTCCCCATCAGCGATCGCGATCAGGCGGTGCGTCCAGATCACGAACGCAGCCGACCAGCGACCGGCGGTGTCGATGTAGCGGCCGGTGATCTCGCGAGCCGTGACCCAGTCACCAGCGTGGTAGGCGAGAAAGGCACGCCGGGACTCGGCATCGGCGATAAGCCGCGGCTCGCCGAACCGCTCCGCCCAGCGAAGTCCCTGCTCGCACGCTCGCAGCGCCGCCGGAAGGTCGCCGAGCATCATCAGCGCCAGCGAGAGATCGATGTTGGCCCACGCGGCGTAGCGGCTGTTCCGCTCGGACAGGATCTCGGCCCCCTCGCGCATCAACTCGAGGCCGCTGCTCTGCCCGCTGCAGACCCGGGCGTAGCCGCCGCGGACGAGCAGCAAGCCGACGCCTTCCTGGTCGTCGGCACCGCGCGCTCGCTCGATTTCCCGGTCGGCCAGCGCGACCGCATCTGCGTATCGGCGCTCCTCCGTGAGCCGAGCGGCCTGGCCGTCGGCGACCCGCACCTGCAGGTGCCAGTGGCCGCCGAGCTCTGCAAGCCTGGCCGCCTCCTCCCACCAGCGAGCTGCCTCATCAAGGTCACCCGAGTACTCGCGGTTCCAGTCGCCGAGGAGCTGCGCCGCCTCGGCAGCCGCCCACCAGTCGTTGCCGGCGACCAGAGCCTCGAACGCCGTGGACAGCCGCCCCGCCGCGTCCACTGCACCGTCGCGATAGCAGGCGACCGCATGCGCAAGCAAGACCGTCGCCCACTCCGGATCATCGGCTGACATCAGCGCTTCCGCCGCCGCGTAGTGACGCGCTGCCGCGGCGTAGCCGTTGACGGCGTCCGCCTGCCTACCGGCCGCAATGTGCGCTCGCCGAGCGTGGCCGGCCAGTACCGCCGTCTCCTGCCCCAGCTCCCCACCGAGCCGAAGCGCTGTCGCGTAGTGGTAGGCGAGCAGCTCGGCCCGATCCTCGCGCGCGCCCTCGCGCTGCTCGAGCCAGGCCGCCGCCCGGACGTGCCGCTCGGCGCGGTCGGCGCGGCTGATCTGCGAGTAGGCGACGTCCTGGACGAGGGCATGCGTGAACGAGACCTCGATCTCGCCATACAGCGTCGAGTGATCGGCGCGATGCAGAAGCTGCGTTCGTTCCAGGCGGGCGAGGCGCTGCTCAACCTCACTCCGGCTGCAGCCCGAGAGGGAGGAGAGCGCACCGGCCCATGCCGTTCTCCCGAAGACGGCGGCGTCCTGGACCAGGCGCCGCTCGGGATCGGCGAGGAGATCGAGACGAGCCGCGATGACGCCATAGAGCGACTCCGGCAGCTGCTCTGGCTGCTCGGTCAGCCGCCAGCCGCCGCGATCACGCACGAGCAGGCGGCGGTCGCGCAGCATGCGCACGTACTCCCGTGTGTACAGCGGATGGCCCTCGATGCGGGTGAGCAGCACCCGCTGCACATCGAGCGGCAGCGGCGCCTCCTCGAGCAACTCGCCCAGCAGCAGCGTGGTCGAGGGTTCGGAGAGCGGAGAAAGCGTAAGCAGCGTCGCACTTGCCCGTCCGTTGCCCCAGCCCGATGCGCCGTCCAGAAGCTCCGGGCGGGCGGTTCCGACGACCATCAGCGGCACCGCTCCGGCACGCTCGCCAAGCAGATCGACGAACTCGCGCAGCGCAGCATCGGCCCAGTGCAGATCCTCGAACACGAGCACGGTCGGGCGCTCTCCCGCGAGCAACTCGAAGAACCGTCGCCAGGCCGCGAAGCCCTCCACTCGACTGCCCTGGGCGGATGCCCAGGTCTCGCCATCCAACCCGATCAGCGGCCGCAGGTGGGAGATGACCCAGGCGCGCTCCTGCGGCGACTCGACCTTCGCGTGGACGGTGCGGACCAGCCTCTCACCGGCGATCGCGGATGTGTCCGAGTCGAGGATCGCCGCCTCGGCCTTGATCATCTCGCCCAGCGCCCAAAAGGCGATCCCCTCCCCGTACGCCGGCGACCGCCCGCGCAGCCAGCGAGTGGGCTCCGGGCCGGCGGCAGACCGCAACTCGAGCTCGCGCACGAGCCGGGTCTTGCCGATCCCCGCCACCCCGACGATTGTGACCTGCTGGGTCGAGCGCTCGTTGCAGGAGCGTTCCAGAAGCTCGGCCAGGCGCCCCAGCTCATCGTCGCGACCGACCAACGGCACATCCGCTTCCGGTCCGCGCTCGGGCAGCGCAGAGAGCGGCTCGACGGCGAGCCACACCTCGACCGGCGTCGACTTCCCCTTCGCGCTCACGGCTGGTGATTCCTGGAAGCGGATGGCCCGCCTGGTCGCCCGGAACGTCCGGGCATCGACGAGGACGCCGTCCACCGGCGCCGCCGCCTCCAGGCGGGCGGCGGTGTTGACGACGTCTCCGACGGCGTCGACCGCGGTGTTCCCGGAGCGCACCACCAGCGCCTCGCCGGTCGTCACGCCGACGCGCACGCCTAGCCGTCCGTCGCCCGTCTCGCGGGCCAGGGTGTCGCGAATCTCCATCGCGCAGCGGAGTGCCCGTTCCGGGTCGTCCTCGTGTGCCGCCACGGCGCCGAACAGCGCCATCACCCCGTCGCCCATTAACTTCGCGACGACGCCCCCGGTTCGTTCCACCGACTCTCGGAGCATCCGGTGGTACGGCGAGAGGACGCTGTCGACATCCTCGATGTCGAGCTGCTCGGAGCGCCTCGTGTAGCCGGCGAGATCGGCGAACAGGACCGAGACCACGCGCCGCTCACGGCGCTCCGCCGGCTGGACGGCGGCGAGCGGGACGGCACAGCTCATGCAGAACCGAGCCGCGTCGGGGTTTTCCATGCCACATGCAGCACAAACCTGCATGGTGGCGATTGTATTGGCCGGCGCCCGGCGAGCACCGGGCGCCGGCCGTTACGGACTTTCGGGAAGTGTCAGCTCCCGGCGGCGTCCGCCTGCCGCGCGAGATGGTGCAGGGTGGCGAAGAAGTCCGCCGACTGGCCGCGGAAGAGGCCGTCTGCGGTCAGCGCCCGGGCGGCGCCCATCGCGGCGCCCTGGGTATGGGTGGGCCGGATGATCGAGACGGCCGGGAACTTCCGTGAGAGGAAGGCCGTCGGCTCGGGCATGATCAGGTTCGTCTGGAAGATCTGGCCTCCGAACGGCGGCGCGTTCAGGTCGGGGAACGTGAGCCCGTTCGTGGGATCGGTCAGCGGCGGCGCGTTGCCGGCCTTGTCCTGCCAGGTCTGGAAGTGCATCGTCTCGGTGGGACCGATGCTGAGCAGGACCCGTAGCGCCTCCGGATCCTGCACTCGCTGGGCGAGCGACGGATAGAGGCTGGTGCCGCCCTGCTCGATGAACGCGAAGTGAAAGCCGGCGGTGTTGGCGATCGCCTGCAGGTGCTTCTTCGGCGCCAGGTCGGCATCGCTGCGCGGGATGGCCGGGAACTTCCCCTTGGCCAGGTCGGGCACCGCCTGCGGAAACGTATCGCCGAGGTCGGGATTGCCGTGGCCGCTCCGATAGCGCGTCCACCAGCTGGTATCGACGGTCAGCTCCATCAGGTTGGTCAGGCGTCCGATCTGCTGGGCGCCGGTTGCCTTGCTGCTGGGCAGCGTCCGGAAGCGGTCGAGGTTCACCCCCTGCGCCCCGTGCGCTCGCAGATAGGCGTTCAGGAACGTGAAGTGCGAGTGCTCGTCCTCGGTGTTGTCGTGGATGTACTGCGCCATGTCCGAATCCAGCACTGCCAGCGCCGCGGTATAGGCGGGATTCCCGCTGCCGCCGGGGACCTCCCGGTCCTGGATGCCGCCGAGCTCGTTGTACTGCTGCCAGAGGTCGGTCTCCAGGATCTCGAGCGCCGACAGGAACCGCAGGATCGCGGCGTCGCCACTGCTCAGATCGCCGTTTGCCGCATCGGCAACGGACACCGCCCCGGCCAACCCGCCCGCTGCCACGCCGGCCGCGGCGCCCAGGCCGCCGACGACGAACGCCCGACGCGATGTGCGGACGTCACCATGTGTGGATGTCTCTCCCATCCCAGCCTCCCCTTCTCGGAACCCCCAATTCGGGATACGTCCGGTACCAGCGGCGGTGACGAGCGGTTTGGTGACCCCCGTCACGACGTATGCGGCGCCACACTTGCGGCGGCCGCTTGACATCAACCGCGGAGCACGGAGACTCGATGGGCTCCATACCCAACTCAAGGGGGTTCGACATGCGCGGTCACAAAAGCACCGCCCGCAGAGTCATCCTGACGGCAATCGTGGCAGGCGTGGTGGCGGCCGGGTTCGGCGCCATCTCGATGGCGCGGGCCAGCGGCCCGTCCCACAACCACCGCTTCACGCTGACCGAGAAGCAGGTCTCGGGAACGTTCGTGAGCGTGAGCGGAAAGAAGAACGGCGGCCCCGGCGACGAGTTCATCTTCCACTCCCGGCTGCTCAAGCATGGGACGAAGGTCGGCACGATCGACGCCAAGTGCACCCTGATGATGACGGGGATGGCCCAGTGCGAGGGCACGGCCGTCCTGCCCGGTGGCACCCTGGCGGCGTCGGGGCTGGTTGATCAGAAGGACAGCACGCCGGATCACATCGCGATCGTCGGCGGCACCGGCAAGTTCGCGCACGTGAGCGGCACGCTCCTGAGCGTCTCGACCGGGTCGGCCACGAACCGCGACACGTTCAACATCCGCTACTAGGCCAGATCTGGGGCGCCCACCTCCCGCCGCCGCGCGGGGGTGGGCGTCTCGTCCTCAACAGTGCGGCTCGGCGGCCGGCCCCTCTGCGTGACAGAGCGCCGGCAGCCTGAGCGGCGAGCGCCGTGCGGCCGTGATTCCCTGGATGGCCGGGGACGATCCTCCGCCCGCCCGCGGCCCCCATGCCGGGTCGACGATCTCGTTCAGCGGCCCGGTCGGGATGCGGTGCGTGTGCGTCCCGTCGGCCCTGACCGTGAAGAGGTCGAGACAGCAGAGGTCGGGGTAGCGGCGGTCGGAGACGAAGGCGATGCTCCGGCCGTCCGGCGCGTAGGTGGGCAGGTAGTCGCTGTGCGGATAGTGCGTCGCCGTCAGCCGGCGCAGTCCGCCGCCCGCAGCACCGATCCGATACAGCGAGCTGTCGAAGTGCTGGGAGCTGCTGTTGAAGACGAACGCGCGACCCGATGGCGCCCAGTCGCCGCCTGTAGCTTCCAGGCGCACAGGCGTCGCCGCCCGGCCACCGCCGCCAGCGGGCGGGATCACCCACGACTGGGAGGCGATGCCGTGCCAGAAGAAGCGCGTGAACAGGATCGCGCCGCGGGCGGAGACGGTCGGCCCGAAGTCGACCGCCTCGTCTTTGCCGACCCGAA
>Ga0070711_100002035_pt1 | contig 11398 bp, 9 predicted proteins | sample LARL53metaG_FD_65452 | JGI IMG/M metagenome (GOLD analysis project Ga0070711, IMG submission 65452) | Corn, switchgrass and miscanthus rhizosphere microbial communities from Kellogg Biological Station, Michigan, USA - LAR L5-3 metaG | ecosystem: Host-associated > Plants > Roots > Rhizosphere ... | reverse complement strand
TGTTCGGCTACCGCTCGATGGTGCTCGCCACCATGGCGATCTGCATCATCTCCTTCATGGTCTGGCTGCACCACTTCTTCACCATGGGTGCAGGCCCCAACGTCAACGCGATCTTCGGAATCGCTAGCATGATCATCGCGGTGCCGACGGGGGTGAAGATCTACAACTGGCTGTTCACGATGTATGGCGGACGCATCCGGTTCGCGACGCCGATGCTGTGGGCGATGGGATTCATGGTGACCTTCATCATCGGCGGTCTCACCGGCGTCCTCGTCGCGGTGCCGCCCGCAGACTTCCTGCTGCACAACAGCCTGTTCCTGGTCGCGCATTTCCACAACGTCATCATCGGCGGCGTGCTGTTCGGCGCGTTTGCAGGCTACACCTACTGGTTTCCGAAGGCGTTCGGCTTTCGCCTTCACGAGGGACTGGGGAAGGCGGCCTTCTGGTTCTGGCTGGTCGGCTTCTATGTCGCCTTCATGCCGCTCTACGTGCTCGGCTTCCTCGGCATGACGCGGCGGATGCAGCACTACGATATCGCGGCGTGGCGACCGTGGCTGATAGTCGCCGCCGGCGGTGCTGTCCTGATCCTGATTGGGATCGTCTTCCAGATCCTGCAGCTCGTCGTCAGCATTCGCGATCGCAAGGAATTCCGCGACCGCACCGGCGATCCCTGGGATGGCCGCTCGCTGGAATGGGCCACAGCCTCGCCGCCGCCAGTGTTCAATTTTGCGATCCTGCCCGATGTCAGCGGCGAAGACGCCTATTGGTCGATGAAAGCGCGCGCCAAGCAGCAAGACCTGGAGAAGAGCGGGCCGGATTATCACGACGTCGACATGCCCAGGAATTCGCCAACCGGATTCGTTTGCGCATTCTTTGCCAGCATCATGGGTTTCGCGCTGATCTGGCACATCTGGTGGATCGCCATTGCCGGCGGCGTCGGAGCGTTCGCGACATTTGTCGTCTTCGCCTGGCGCGACCACGATGAATACGTCATCCCGGCGGCCGAGGTCGCGCGCATCGACCGCGCCAATCTGGAAGAACGGCGCAGCCTCGTCAGTGCCGCGGGAGGCGCATGATGAGCATGACGGCGGTAGCACACGGGCATGGCGACCCGCATCATCTGCGCGGTCTGGAAGCAGGCCATGCCGGTCCCGCGTCGAAGAGGATCGTGACCGGCTTCGGTTTCTGGATCTTCCTGCTCAGCGACATGGTGATGTTCTCGTGCTTCTTTGCGAGCTACGCGGTGCTGAGTGGGCAGACTGCGGGTGGACCAAGCGGCGCCGAGCTGTTCGACCTGAAGAAAGTCGCGGTCGAGACCGTCTGCCTTTTGCTGTCGAGCTTTGCCTGCGGACTCGCGAGCATCGCCGCCGACGCACGCAACCGGCTGTGGTTTCAGCTTGCGATGCTGCTGACCTGCCTGCTTGGGCTCGGCTTCCTGTCGATCGAGGCCAGGGAGTTCGCTGACCTTGTCGCGCGTGGCTATGGCCCGACGCGAAGCGCATTCCTGTCCGCCTTCTTCACGCTGGTCGGATGCCACGGGTTGCACGTCTCCGCGGGCGTCCTCTGGCTCCTCACCATGATGGCGCAGGTCTACGCCAAGGGCTTTCGCGCCGACATCCAGCGCCGCTTTCTCTGCTTCGCGCTGTTCTGGCATGCGCTCGACATCATCTGGGTCGCGGTGTTTTCTGTGGTCTATCTTCTTGGGAGTGCGGCATGAGCGACCAGCATTATGAGTTGCACGGACAAGCCGATATGACGCCAGATCTTGCGCCGGGCGACGAGAGCGAAGGCTCGCTCGGCGTAAGGCTGCTTGGCTATGTTGTCGGCTTGGGGCTCGCGCTGCTGCTCACGGCTACCTCATTCTTCGTCGCGGGCACGGACCTGGTCTGGCAGCCCAGCATTCCCGTCGCGATCATCGTCTTGGCGATCGCGCAGATGGGCGTGCACCTCGTGTTCTTCCTTCACATCACGACGGGTGCGGATAACACCAACAACGTGCTGGCGCTTGCCTTCGGGCTCCTGATCGTGTTTCTCGTGATCGGAGGCTCGCTGTGGATCATGGCGAACCTCAATCATAACATGATGCCGACGGATCAGCTGATGCAGATGCAACGCTGACGTCTAAAGCGCGATGGGATCAGGTTAAAATCATCATCGCGCTTTAGCTCTTTGTTTGAGCATGATCTTTTCGGAAAACCGCGACACACTTTTCCGGATCATGCTCTAAGCATTCTACGGCTTGGGCTTGCTGGGCGGCCGGCAATTGAAAGCCTTGCGGAAGCCTGCAGCCTGGGCGTCATCTTCGGTGCAGAACCAGCGGTCGGGCTTGGTCGTTGCGGCGTAGCTCGGGCAGCCCTGCAGATGATAGATACCGATATTGCCGGTTACGCGCGCGCGCACCGCGAACTTGCCCTTAATGCTGCAACTGGGCGGCATGGTCGGTTCGTCGGGAAAGAGGACTGCGCGGATTTCGCGATCCCGGTCGTCTCTGCATGATGCGCCGAGCAGCTTGCCGTCCTTTTTGCCAAGTCGGAATTCCTGGGGTGCGACAAAGCATCCCTTCCAGACGCCTTTGCTGTCCTCCTTCGCAACCGCCTCGTCATCCCGATAATAGCCCTTGATGGAAGTGCCGCTCACGGCAAATCCGGTGCCGACCAGCTGCTGGTTCAGGCTCATCGTGTCGCCTTCTGCGGTGCAGATGCCGACGCGCTTCTTCCTGTTGTTCGCCGTGTTGGGCTTCTCGTTGACATCCTCGCAGCGGACGTTGCGTCCCTTGATCAGCGCGGTCAGTTGGTTGCGCGCCTCTATGCCGCAGGTCCAGGCATCGGCGTGGTTGTCGATGCACATCTGATCGACTTCAGGTGCGTCAATGCCGTCAAGCTTGTAGGTGACATCGCCGATCTGAACGGTATCGCCGTCCCGAACGACCAGCCCCGCGGCCGACACGGGACTTCCGGCAAGGATGATCGTGAGCATCATCAACGACCACACTGGTAATACAAAAACATCTAAACGCATGCCGTCTCACAATATGCCTGAACTGCGGATATCGCTTACTAGCATATCTGCGAGGCGTCGCCAGACAGGCCGGCCCTGCTTCCGGCAGGGCATTGCAGCTCATTGCGGATCGAGTCCGAACGCTTTCCGCGGCGTGTTGCGAGTTCATGGCGCTTTTGACTTGTGCCCCGGTCTGATCCTATCGTAGGCGCGCCGATCGCCCGGAAGAGGCGAGGCAAGGAGCGAAACGATGCCCGAGGCGCTGTGCGCCGACGTCGACCGACGCCGGCGATTTCGATTCCGTAAGACCCGCGAGATCGCGTGTGCGGATGCGATCCGTGTGGACCGTACCAAGCCGCTCGAATTCATACGCGGCGTTTCGTCCGCAACTGATCCACTTCGTGAATCAATGCCCGTCATTCCGGGGCGATGCGAAGCATCGAACCCGGAATCTCGAGATTCCGGGTCTGGTGCTTGCGCACCAACCCGGAATGACGGAAGGAAGCGATTGAATGAACAATCCCGTTGACGTGCTGATCATCGGCGCCGGCGCCTCGGGGGCGGCGGTGGCATGGTCGCTCGCCGAAACCAAGATGCACATCCTTTGCATGGAGCAGGGCGGCTGGATGAATCCGGCCGAATACCCGAGCACCGGGCGGGACTGGGAGGCGCGCTTCTACGGCGACTATTCGCCAAGTCCCAACATCCGCGCGCGGCCCGAAGACTATCCGATCAACGACGACAACTCGCCGATCAAGGTGGTCAATTTCAACGGCGTCGGCGGCTCGACCATCATGTATACGGCGCATTTCCCGCGCCTGCATCCGTCCGACTTTCGCGTCAGGACGCTGGACGGCGTCGCCGATGACTGGCCGATCGATTACGACACGCTGGCGCCGTTCTTTGCCGAGAACGATCGGATGATGGGCGTCTCCGGGCTAGCCGGCGATCCCGCGTTTCCGCCGACCGAGCCGCCAATGCCGCCGCTGCCGCTCGGCCGTTCGGGCGCTTTGCTTGGTGCGGCGATGAACAAGCTCGGCTGGCACTGGTGGCCGTCGGACACGACGGTCGCGACCACGGATTATGAGGGGCGGGCGCGTTGCATCAATCTCGGTCACTGCACGCCGGGCTGTGCGCAAGGCGCGAAGGCCAGCACCGACATCACCTACTGGCCGGCTGCGCTCCGGGCAGGCATCGAGCTGCGGACGCATTGCCGGGTGCGCGAGATCACGACCAATGAACACGGCATGGCATCCGGCGTCGTCTATTACGACAAGGACGGTGTCGAGCAATTCCAGCCGGCCGAAGTGGTGATCATCGCCTGCAACGGCATCGGCACGCCGCGGCTGTTGCTCAATTCCGTCTCCGGCAAATTCCCGAACGGCCTTGCCAATTCGAGCGGGCTGGTCGGCAAGAACCTGATGTTCCATCCTTACGCACAGGTCTATGGCTATGCCGAAGAGCCGACCGACAGCAACCGCGCGCCGCCGACCTGCCTGTGGAGCAAGGAGTTCTACGAGACCGACACGTCACGCGGCTTCGTGCGCGGCTATGCGATTCAGTTCGGCCGCGGCGCCGGCCCGGTGATGGAAGCCGTCATGAGCGAGGGCAAGGGCATCCTGCCCTGGGGTGCGGACCATCACCGCATCTTCCGCAAGCTCAACGGCCATCGGCTGACCGCATCCGCGATCTGCGAGGATCTGCCGGAAGAGCATAACCGCGTCACGCTCGATCCCGTGCTGAAGGACAGTCACGGCATTCCCGCGGCGCGCGTCGACTACACGATCGGCGAGAACAGCGCGAAGATGATGGCGCATGGCCTCGGACGCGGGAAGGAGATCCTCGCGGCCGCCGGCGCGACCGACATCTGCATCAACTCCCCGATCCCCTATGGCGGTTGGCATCTGCTCGGCACGGCGCGGATGGGCAATGATCCCGAGCGCTCCGTCGTGAACGCCTGGGGCCGCTCGCATGATGTGAAAAACCTATTCATCGTCGACGGCAGCGTCTTCGTCACCTCGGGCGGGGTCAACCCGACCTCCACCATCCAGGCCATCGCGCTCTACATCGCCGACCAGATGAAGCAGCGCCTTGCCGATCTCTTCGATTGAGGCCAGCCATGTCCGCGGAAAATGCGCTTTCACGCCGGCAACGCGACGATCTGCGCGCCATCGCCGCGATGATGATTCCGGCTAGCGCCGAATATGACGTGCCGGGCGCGGATGACGCCGCCATCCAGGCCGAGATTCTCGCAACGCTCGGCCGGGATACCGGGCCAGTCGGGCGAGCCCTCGACCATCTCGCACAACTTGCGGGCGAGCCGTTCGCGGAACTCGACGCAACGCGGCGCGAGACCCTCGTAAAGGAATTTCGCGCGACCGGTGGCGCGGCGGTGGCAACACTCGTCCGCGTTGTATTGCAGTGTTACTATCGCGACGATCGCGTGCTGCGCTCGCTTGGATTGGAGCTGCGGCCGCCATTTCCGAAAGGCTACGTGCTGGAGCAGGGCGATTGGTCCTTGCTCGATCGAATTAAAACGCGTCCCCCGATGTGGCGCAGAGCGCCATGAGCGATTTGCATTCGAATGAGTACTGATTTCTTTACGCATTTGTCTAAAGAAAGCTCTCAACGGACATTGGGGTCTGGCTGGGGGTATGATGATAGACACGGGTGGTGGTTTGCCGCGGCGAGGAGGCGGAGCCTCTCCAGCAGCGAAGTCCGGACATTCCGGCGTGACGCGCCGAAGCTTGTTGGCGAGCGCAGCGCTATTGTTGACGGCAACCGGCGCGGGTGCGCGTGTCGTCACGAAGGTGCTGCCCTGGCGGCCGAACGAGGCCTATCCGGTGACGCCGGTCCTGCCGGGCGGCTATCTGTACTTCACCGCGCAGGAAGCAGCGATCGTCGATGCCTTCGTCGATCGTCTCATCCCGACCGATGATCTCGGCGCCGGCGCGAAGGATGCGGGCGTCACCACCTTCATCGATCGCCAACTGACCGGCCCTTATGGCGGGCATGACTGGCTCTATATGCAAGGGCCGTTCGCCTCCAATCCGCTGCCGAGCCAGGGACTGCAATCGCCGCTGACGCCGCGCCAGCAATATCGACAGGGCCTGAAGGCGCTCGACGAGTATTGCGCGAAGACGTTCAGTGGCCGCGGCTTCGTCCAGCTCAAGGCCGAGGAGCAGGACAAGCTGATCGCCGAGATGGAGAAGGGCGACGCGAAGTTCGAAGGCTTCTCGAGCCGGATGCTGTTCAGTGCGATTCATGGAAATACGATGGAAGGTTACTTCGCCGACCCGATCTATGGCGGCAATCGCGACATGGTGGGCTGGAAGCTCGTCGGTTTCCCCGGCACCCGCTATGACTTCCGTGATGTGATCGAAAAGCCGAATCAGGCCTACATGCTGCCGCCGGTCGGCATGCAGGGCCGTCCTGCCTGGGGAGAACGCTGATGACTCGCCGTCTCCCACGCAAGGATGTCGCGATCATCGGGCTGGGCTGGACCGGATCGATCCTGGCCTATGAGTTGGCGCGTACCGGCCTCGAAGTGGTTGCGATCGAACGCGGCCCGTGGCGCGACACCGCAGCCGATTTTAACATCGGCACCGCGCCGGACGAACTGCGCTATGCCGTGCGTCACGACGTTTTTCTCCGTCCGCGGCAGGAAACACTGACCATGCGCAACAATCCGTCGCAGTCCGCGCTTCCGATCCGCAAATGGGGCAGCTTCCTTCCCGGCAATGGCGTCGGCGGCGCCGGTGTGCACTGGAACGGCCAGACCTGGCGCTTCCTCCCGAACGATTTCCGCATCCGCAGCCACATGATCGAGCGCTACGGCGCCGGCATCATGCCGGAAGGCAATCACATCCAGGACTGGCCCGTCAGCTACGAAGAGCTGGAACCTCATTACGACAAGTTCGAGCGTGTCCTGGGTATCTCTGGCAAGGCCGGCAACATCAAGGGCCAGATCCAGCAAGGCGGAAATCCCTTCGAGGGCGCGCGCGGGCGCGAATATCCGACTCCGCCGATGAATCAAGGTTATCCGCAAGCTCTGTTCACCAAGGCGGCGGCCGGATTGGGTCTGCATCCGTTCCCGCGGCCATCGGCGAATTTGTCGGTCGGCTATACCAACCCTTACGGCTGCACCATGGCGCCGTGCACCTATTGTGGTTTCTGCGAGCGGTTCGGTTGCGCCAACTACTCGAAGGCATCGCCGCAGACCTGCGTGCTGCCGGCGCTGGTTCGCGAGCCGACTTTCGAGGCGCGCACCGAATGCGAGGTCACCAAGGTCAATCTGTCGCGCGACGGCAAGATGGCGACCGGCGTCACCTATGTCGACGCGTCCGGCGAAGAGTGGGAGCAGCCGGCGGATCTCGTCCTGGTCTGCGCCTACGGCCTGTTCAATGTCCGGCTTCTGCTCTTGTCCGGCATCGGCAAGCCCTACGATCCGGCAAGCGACCAGGGCGTGGTCGGGCGCAACTACGCCTACCAGACCGGCTCGGGCTCGACCGGGTATTTCGAGGACGCCAAGTTCAACCCGTTTGCCGCCGCCGGCTCACTCGGTGTCGCGCTCGACGACTACAACAGCGACAATTTCGACCATGGTCCGCACGGCTTCGTCGGCGGCGCGTCGATCACCAGCGCCCACACCAACGGTCGGCCGATTCTCTATCATCCGACGCCGCGCGGCACGCCCAATTGGGGCAGCGCCTGGAAAAAGGCGGTGCGTGAGACCTATCAGCGCGTTCACAACGTGTCCGCGCAAGGCAGCGTGATGAGCTACCGCAACAACTATCTCGATCTCGATCCGACATACAAGGACCCGCTCGGCCGGCCCCTGATGCGCATGACCTTCGATTACCAGGACAATGAGCGCAAGATGGCCAACTGGATGGCCGACCGTTGCGACGAAATCGCCAAGGCGATGGGTGCCAAGACCACGCAGGTCAACCGGCTGACCGGGCCGTGGTCGGTGGTGCCCTACCAGACCACGCACAATACCGGCGGCGCGATCATGGGCAGCGATCCCAAGACCAGCGTGCTCAACCGCTATCTGCAGTCGTGGGACGTCTCGAACGTGTTTGTGATGGGCGCATCCGCCTTCCCGCAGAACGCCGGCTACAATCCGACCGGCACCGTCGGCGCGCTGACCTATTGGGGGCTCGATGCCATCTTCAAATATATGAAATCGCCCGCGCCGCTGGTGCAGTCATGAGGTCCTTCATCATGTCACACCAGCGCACGTCGTGGACGGCGCGCGTTGCTTGCGCCGTCACGCTGCTGCCGTTGATCGCAGGCAGCGCCGCGCTCGCCGAATCCGACAATTATGTCGAGATCGCGCGTGGCAAGGCGCTGGCGACCGCGGGCGATTGCGTCGCTTGTCACACCGCGAAGGGCGGAGCTCCGTTCGCCGGCGGACTGGCGCTGCAGACACCGTTCGGCGCGATCATGACGGCGAACCTCACGCCCGACAATGCGACCGGCATCGGAAGCTGGTCGGCCGATGATTTCGCCCGCGCCATGCACGAGGGCAGGCGGCCGGGCGGCACCTATCTTTATCCGGCCTTTCCCTATCCCTATTACACCAAGGTGACGCGCGACGATCTGGACGCAATCTACGCCTATCTGCGTTCGCTGCCGCCGGTGACCAACGCGGTCAACCGCAACACGCTGCCATTCCCGTTCAACATGCGTCCGATGATGTCGGGATGGAATGCGCTGTACTTTACGTCCGGCACGTTTACGCCGGATCCAAGCCGGTCCGAGGAATTCAACCGCGGCGCCTATCTCGTCGAAGGCCTCGGCCATTGCGGCGCGTGCCACACGCCGTTCAATTCGTTCGGCGCCAACAAGGCCGACAAATACCTGCAGGGCAACCAGATCGATTATTGGGCCGCGCCCAACATCACCAACGACACGCAGTCGGGGCTGGGCAAATGGTCGGTCGAGGATATCGTGCAATATCTGAAATCCGGTCAGACCGGCACGACACTCGCCAACGGCCCGATGAAGGATGTGATCGAGAATTCGACCTCGAAGATGCCGGATGCGGATCTCAAGGCGATCGCGGTCTATCTGAAGGAACGCGGCGCGGCCGGTTCGCCCGCACCTGCGCCGCTTGCGGCCGGCGATGCACGGATGAAAACAGGCGAGGCGATCTTCGTCGACACCTGCTCCGCCTGCCACACGCGCGAAGGCGCCGGCATCGAGCACATATTCCCCAAGCTCGCGGGCAATGTGATCACGACGCAGAATGATCCGGCCTCGCTCATCCGCATCGTCATTGCGGGTGGTCGTGCCGCCGCGACCGAGGCAAGGCCGACAGCGCCGGCGATGCCGTCGCTCGGCTATCGGCTGAATGATGATCAGATCGCGGCCGTCGTGACTTATGTCCGCAACAGCTGGGGCAATGCCGCTTCGCCGGTCTCGGCCGAGGCCGTCAAGACGTTGCGCAATAAGGTCACGGGAGCAGCAGATTAATCCGCCGCTCATCTCCTGAATTTTTGATTCCGATTCTGTTCTCGGCTGAATTTTCAGCCGTGAACAGTTCAACTTTCTGTTGTATGGCGATGCTACTCTGAAAATATAATTCCGGAGGAGCCCATATGCTTGACGAGGCCAGTTCGAACTCTGCCGTCAAGGTCGCCCAGGACGCCGCGACATTCCAGTGGGAGGAGGGCAAGGCCCAACCAGGCATCGGCATTGCGCTGTCGGGCGGCGGGTTCCGGGCGATGTTGTTTCATGCCGGCGCGCTCGCCCGCATGAACGAACTCGGTCTGTTGTCGAGGGCAGAGCGCATCTCGAGCGTTTCCGGCGGATCGATCATGAACGGCCACCTGGCACTGTCCTGGGGCAAGCTTGGGCAGGCCGACGCGAACGGCAGCTTCGCGAATTTCAAGCACATCGTCGTGGAGCCCGTGCTCGCCTTCTCGCGTCAGAAGATCGACGTCGTCGATGCGCTGACGGGCCTGTTGCCGTGGACCTCGGCGTCGGATCAGGTGGCAAAGAGCTACGACAAATATCTGTTCGGCGGCAAGACGCTGCAGGACATGCCGGATGCGCCGCGCTTCATCTTCTGCGCGACCAATCTGCAGACCGGCGTGCTGTGGCGGTTCGCAAAATCCTATGCAGGCGACTATGTCATAGGTCAGCTCGACAACCCCGCGATCCCGGTTTCACACGCCGTTGCCGCGTCGTCGGCATTCCCGCCGGTGCTTTCTCCGTTTCTGCTGGAACTGCCGAAGGGCAGTTTCAAGGATTGGCCGGGCGGGCCGAACCTTTCCCCAGGCGAGATCGATGCCTTTCGCGCGCGCGTCATCCTCTGCGATGGCGGCGTTTACGACAACCACGGCGTCGAGCCGATCATCAAGCGCTATCTGACCAACTTCGTTAGCGACGGCGGCGCGCCGTTCGAACGGACGGCCGATGTCCATACCGATTGGATCGGCCAGCTGCGTCGAATTCTCGATGTCACCGACAACCAGGTGCGGGCGCTGAGGCGGCGAGGCCTGATCCAGCGCTTCATCGATGGCAATGAGGTCCAGGATGAAACCAAGCTCAGTGGCGACGCCCGCATGGGCGCCTATTGGGGCATCGACACCGATCCGCGGAAGGTGAACCCGCCGAATGCCGTGTCGTGCGATGTCGACCTGACCCACAAGCTCGCGCTGGTCGGCACGCGGCTGAGCGATCTCGGCGAGACAATTTCGAAGCAGATCGTCAATTGGGGGTATGCGGTTTGCGACCGGAGCCTGCGTGCCAACTATGCGGGCCAAATGACGGCGGTGCTACCCAATCTACCTTATCCCGAGGCGCCGCTCGTGGGTTCGTAGGTCAGGGCGCAGGCCCTTGCGCCGGGGATGTCTGCTTACCATCTGACATGACGAAGGAATCTCGCCATGTTGGATTTTACCTCAGATATCGCCGATGACGGCCTGTCATCGCGAACGACCGAAGCTACCCAAATCGAACCCGCTCCAGTCGAACATCCCCAAGTCGAACGCGCCCAAGTCAACGACCAGGTGCTGCTCGACGCCTATTCCAACGCCGTGATCGCGGTGACCGAGAAGGTCGGTCCCGCCGTCGTACGCGTGGAAACCGGGCCGAAAGTGCGTAATCCGCGCGAGCGCGGCGGCCTCGGCTCCGGCATCGTCATCTCGCCGGACGGCCTCGTGCTGACCAACAGCCATGTGGTCGGCACGTCGAAAGAGATCAGGCTGCGCGACACCGAGGGTGTCGTGACGGATGCGCGCGTGCTCGGTGTTGACCCCGATACCGATCTCGCGCTGTTGCGCGCCGACGGCGTGCGCGATCTGCACTACGCGTCACTTGGCAATTCCAAGACGCTGCGCCGCGGCCAACTCGTGGTCGCGATCGGCAATCCGCTCGGCTTCGAATCGAC
>Ga0070711_100002031_pt1 | contig 11406 bp, 10 predicted proteins | sample LARL53metaG_FD_65452 | JGI IMG/M metagenome (GOLD analysis project Ga0070711, IMG submission 65452) | Corn, switchgrass and miscanthus rhizosphere microbial communities from Kellogg Biological Station, Michigan, USA - LAR L5-3 metaG | ecosystem: Host-associated > Plants > Roots > Rhizosphere ... | reverse complement strand
GGTTGGTGCGCCTCCCGGCTACATCGGCTACGACCAGGGTGGCCAGCTGACCGAAGCGGTGCGACGCCGTCCGTACACGGTGATCCTGTTCGACGAGATCGAGAAGGCCCACCCGGACGTGTTCGACGTGCTGCTGGCTGTCCTCGACGAGGGCAGGCTGACCGATGGACAGGGCCGCACGGTCGACTTCCGCAACACCATCCTCATATTGACGTCCAACCTCGGGGCTGGCGGAAGCGAGGAGCAGGTGATGGCGGCGGTGCGCTCGGCGTTCAAGCCCGAGTTCATCAACCGTCTTGACGACGTGATCATCTTCGACGGGCTCAACCCCGAAGAATTGGTCGAGATCGTCGACATCCAGCTCCAGCAGCTGGCCAAGCGGTTGGCGCAGCGGCGACTCACGCTCGAGGTGTCGCTGCCCGCCAAGAAGTGGCTGGCCGAGCGCGGGTTCGACCCGCTCTACGGCGCCCGCCCGCTGCGTCGGTTGATCCAGCAGGCGATCGGCGACCAGTTGGCGAAGATGCTGCTGGCCGGCGACGTGCACGACGGCGACATCGTGCCGGTCAACGTCAGCGCCGACGGCGACTCGCTGGTTCTGGGCTGAGTACCGGCCGGGACGGGCGTGATATCGATGAATGGTGATCACGCCCGTCTCGCCTGTTTCTGGTAACCCCAATCTGCTTCTCGGCGCCTACGACCTGGCCACGCTGGGTTATGGCGCCGAGGAGTTCTTCGTCTCGGAGACCGCGTCTTCATGCGCGAATTTCGCGAAAGCTGACTACACCACGCGCATCGTGGTCCTGACGCCAACGGATGACGCCAAGTTCAACGGCACCGTCATCGTCGAGTGGCTCAATGTCAGCGGAGGCATCGACGCTCCCGCCGTGTGGTTCATGGCCCATCGCGAGATCGTGCGCGACGGCTATGCCTATGTCGCGGTCTCCGCGCAGCGTGTTGGCGTCGAGGGTGGAACAAGTCTCGTCGGCGCCGACATGTCGCTCAAAGCCCAGGATTCCGAACGCTATTCGCGCCTGAGTCACCCGGGTGACGCGTTCGCATACGACATTTATTCGCAGGTCGGCCAGTTCGTCCGGGACGGCACCAACGGCCTTCTCGGCCAACTAAGTCCGAAAGCCATTCTGGCGGTGGGTGAGTCGCAATCTGCGGCGTATCTGACGACCTACGTAAACGAGGTCGATCCTCTCGCCGAGGTCTACGACGGCTTCCTGGTCCATTCCCGGTTTGGCCCCGCGGCGCCGCTGGATGGCACCAGCGTGTTCGAACCGTCGAGCTCAGACGCGCCGCAGGCGGTACCATTCCGGGCCGACCTGCGCGTTCCGGTCATGACGGTCATCACCGAAACCGACCTGGTGGGCGGCTGGCGCACGGGATACCACTTGGCCAGACGGCCCGACAACGAACGCTTCCGGGCGTGGGAGATCCCCGGCACCGCGCACGCGGACAACTACACCATCCGCGTCGGATTCATCGATAGCGGATCCGCGCCGCTGGCCGACCTTGCGGCGGCGTATGCGCCGACGAATGAGCTGATGGGTACGCGGTTGTCGTACTCCATCAATTTCGCCCCACAGCACCACTACGTCCTGCAAGCGGCCATCGCGAAGCTGAACACCTGGGTTCGAACCGGCGAGCCCGCACCGACCGCACCGCCGATGGCCGTCGCCGAGGCGAACCCGCCGCAGCTCGTCCTCGACGCGAATGGGCTTGTCGAAGGCGGCGTCCGCACCCCGTGGGTCGACGTGCCGATCGCGAAAACTTCCGGCATCGCAGCCGACGAGAGCGCCATGTCGTTCCTGTTCGGCTCGGGAGAACCGTTCGACGCCGCCACTCTGTCCAGGCTGTACCCCGGCGGTTCGGCGGAATATCTCGAGCGGTTCACCGAGGCGCTCAACCGCGCAATCGACTCCGGGTTCATCATGCCTGGGGACCGCGCCGAGGTCCTCGAGCTTGCCGCGGCGACCTTCCCGAATTAGACGCGGAGCTAACCGCTCCCGAATTGACGCCGACGTCCTCTGTTCATGCCCGATACGGGGTTGTGATGTGGTGGAGTTCGGGATTAACCGCTACCTGCAAGTAGGCTAGGCGGCAATGGTCCCGCTCTGGTTCACGCTGTCCGCACTCTGTTTCGTGGGTGCGGCGGTGCTCCTGTACGTCGATATCGATCGTCGGCGCGGACTGGGCCGTCGCCGCAAGTCCTGGGCGAAGTCGCACGGCTTCGACTACGAGCACGAATCGGCCGACATTCTCAAGCGCTGGAAGCGCGGCGTGATGTCGACGGTCGGTGACATCACCGCCAAGAATGTCGTGCTCGGGCAGATCCGCGGCGAGGCCGTGTTCATCTTCGACCTCGAAGATGTCGCGACGGTCATCGCGCTGCACCGCAAGGTGGGCACCAACGTCGTCGTGGACCTGCGGCTCAAGGGCATCAAGGAACCGCGGGAGAACGACATCTGGCTGCTCGGTGCGATCGGCCCGCGGATGGTGTATTCCACCAACCTCGACGCCGCGCGGCGGGCCTGCGACCGGCGGATGGTGACGTTCGCCCATACGGCACCCGACTGCGCCGAAATCATGTGGAACGAACAGAACTGGACGCTGGTGTCGATGCCGGTCACCAGCACCAGGGCGCAGTGGGACGAAGGCCTGCGTACCGTGCGCCAGTTCAACGACCTGCTGCGGGTGCTGCCGCCGGTCCCACAGGCCATCGCGGGCCAGGCCGTCGCGCGTCGCAGTGGCTCGCCGAGCCGCCCGCTCACGCCGACGCCTGCCCGCCCCGAGCCGCCGCCCGGCCGGGCCGACCTGCCGCCGGGCCGCGCGGATGTACTCCCGCCCTCCGGCCCCGAAGTCGGCCGCTACGCACCTCGCCCCGAGGCCGGCCGCGCCGAACCGGTGCGCCGCCCGCCGCCACCGTCGCGCAACGGAAGGCAGTCGCCGCACTATCAGCGGTAAGTACTCTCATACGCATGTCACGCCCCGTCGCACTGATCACTGGACCGACATCCGGACTCGGCGCGGGATTCGCCCGCCGCTACGCCATCGACGGCTACGACCTGGTGCTGGTCGCCCGCGACGCCGACCGGCTGGAGTGCCTCGCCGCCGAGCTGCATGACGAGGCCGGCGCCGGCGTTGAAGTGCTCGTCGCCGACCTGGCCGCCGAAGCCGACCGCGCGAAGGTGGCGGATCGGCTGGCCGCCGGGGTACGGGTCCTGGTGAACAACGCGGGATTTGGTACGTCCGGGGAATTCTGGACCGCCGATCTGGCGCTGCTGCAATCCCAGCTCGACGTCAATGTCACCGCCGTGATGCAGCTGACGCACGCGGCGCTGCCGCCCATGCTGGCCGCGCACGAGGGCACCGTGATCAACGTCGCCAGCGTGGCGGGGTTGCTGCCCGGCCGCGGGTCGACGTACTCGGCGTCCAAGGCGTGGGTGATCTCGTTCTCCGAAGGGCTTGCCAACGGGCTGGGCGACAGCGGTGTCGGGGTGCACGCGTTATGCCCTGGCTTCGTGCACACCGAATTTCATGCGCGCGCAGGCATCGACATGGCCAAAACCCCATCTTTCCTCTGGCTCGAGGTCGACGACGTGGTGCGCGAATGCATGGCCGACGTCGCCAGGGGCAAGGTGGTCATTGTTCCCGGCCTGCAGTACAAGGCGCTGACGACCGGCGGACGGGTGGTGCCCCGAAACCTGGTGCGCGCCATGACGAAAATCGTTGGCAATGGTCGAAAACGAACCTGAAGCTGCACTCGAACTGTGCGCGCACTAACCGCCGTGCTGGCGACGATCGTCATGGTCGCGTCGGCGTGTTCCGGCGACGACGGCCGCGTCCATCCGTACTCCACGCAATACGCGGCGATCGCCGAATCGCTGTCTGTCCTCGGCTGGAACATCTCGGTGACGAACCTTCGGTTCGACGGCGACTACGTCCTTGTCGACGTGGACGCCTCCGCATCGCCGAAGGACGGCCCGCACACCAAACCCGAGGCCATCCGGTTCGGACTCTACGGGGCGCTGGCGCATCCGATCGAGGCCAACGCCCTTGGTGCGTGCAAGGATGTGACAAGCCTTGCGCTGCAACCATTGTCGGCCCCGACCCCGGACCGGCTCACCGGCACGGTGTGTCTTGGGCCGCAGCGCGATCAGTCCCAGGTGCGCGGTGTCTACGTGTACTCGCCACGCGAGCGGATTCCCGACACCGCGGCGGCCTACCCCGCGGCGTTTCCCGTCGGTGTGCTGCCGACGAACGAGAACGACACCGGACTCGTGCTCAAGACCACGAGCGTTGAGGCGTTTCGTGCCGACGGCGCGCAACTCGACGCGTCGGCGATGGGCGACCCGAACGCGTTCTCCGGCAACGGCTACATGCTGCTCGCACTCGAAATCGACGGTCTGGCAGCACGATACCGTGACGACTCGGCGCGCCGGGGTGGCCCAATGATGGTGCTCGCCGCGCCGACGCTGCCCCCTCCCGGCCTGAGCCACGCCTGTGACATCTACGGCGCGTCGGTGCTCGTCCTGCCGGACTCATCGCGCGACGCCGTTCAGGTCCGCGCGTCGCTGTGCACCCAGGGCGAGATCAATGCGGCATTGCTGTACGGGACGGTGTCGATGGTCGGCACCCATGCCGGAGTGTGGGAAAAAGGATGACTGAACCGGAACCCGATGTCGCTGCCAGGGCGGCCGCAGGGCCGACGGAATGGGGAGAGAGCACCGGCGTGGGACCGTGGGAAGGGCCCCCGCCCGACGATCCGCGCTACGACCCCGCCTTGCTGCGTGACGGCGACGCCCGCAACGTCGTTGACGCGTACCGGTACTGGACGCGTGCGGCGATCGTCGCCGACATCGACCGGCGACGGCACCCGCTGCACATCGCGATCGAGAACTTCGGCAACGACGCGAACATCGGCGCGGTGGTGCGCACCGCCAACGCGTTCGCTGTCGACACCGTGCACATCGTCGGCCGTCGGCGCTGGAACCGACGCGGCGCCATGGTGACCGACCGTTATCAACGGCTGCGCCACCACGACACCACCGCCGAACTGTTGACGTTCGCCGCGGACGCGGGGCTGACCGTCGTCGCCGTCGACAACGTGCCCGGCGCGGTCCGACTCGAACACACCGCACTACCGCGCGATTGCCTGCTGATCTTCGGCCAGGAGGGGCCCGGCATCACCGACGACGCGAGGGCCGGCGCCGCCGTCACCGTGTCCATCGCGCAATTCGGATCGACCCGCAGCATCAATGCCGCGGTTGCTGCGGGCATCGCCATGCACACCTGGATCGTCCACTGGGGTGATCTGTCCCGCGCTTGGTAAAGCGCCGGAGTGGGGACATTTCCAAGGCCTGGTAGGGCAGGATCGACAGCATGGACCAGGGATGGGCTAACCGGGCAGCAAGTGCGGAGGCCGCGATTGCCAAGCGACATCTGAAGCGGATCTGGAATCTGCCCGGCACCCAGCTGGGTGTGGTGTCGTGGCCGCCGACGACGCACGACGGCGAGTTCCGCACTTGGCACTACTGGTGGCAGGCGCATCTGCTCGACTGCTTGGTCGACGCGCAGGTGCGTGACCCGCAACCCGACCGGATCACCAAGATCACCCGCCAGATCCGCTCACATCGGCTGCGCAACAACGGGTCCTGGGTCAACAACTACTACGACGACATGGCGTGGCTGGCGCTGGCGCTGGAGCGGGCAGGCCGGCTGGCCGGGGTGGAGCAGCCGAAGGCGCTCAAGAAGCTGTCCGAACAGTTCCTCAACGCGTGGGTGCCCGAGGACGGCGGCGGCATCCCGTGGCGCAAACAGGACCAGTTCTTCAATGCACCCGCCAACGGGCCTGCGGGGATTTTCCTGGCCCGGTATGGCGACCGGCTGCGACGCGCCCAGCAGATGTCGGACTGGATCGACGAGACCCTCATCGATCCGGAGACCCACCTGGTGTTCGACGGGATCAAGGCCGGGTCGCTGGTGCGCGCCCAGTACACGTACTGCCAGGGTGCTGTGATCGGGCTGGACGTCGAGTTGGCGGCGCGTACCCAGGACCCGGAGCACGCCACGCGGGTGCACCGGCTCGTCGTCGCCGTGCGCGACAACATGGCGCCCGACGGGATCATCAAAGGGGCGGGCGGCGGCGACGGTGGCCTGTTCAACGGAATCCTGGCGCGCTATCTGGCGTTGGTGGTCACCACTCTGCCCGGTGACTCACGCGAAGACACCGAAGCGCGCGACACCGCGCGCACGCTCGTGCTCAAGTCCGCTGAGGCGGCGTGGGACCACCGGCAGACCGTCGACGACCTACCGCTGTTCGGACCGTTCTGGGAACGATTCGCCGAAATGCCAAAGGCCGGCGGGAAATCGGCAGAGTTCGTCGCGGGGGCGGTCAATACCTCCGAAATCCCCGAGCGCGATCTCTCCGTCCAGCTGTCGGGCTGGATGCTGATCGAGGCCGCCCACACAGTCGCCGCGAGCGGCGACAACGGCACCGCCGGCGAGTGACCGCCGAGCCCCTTCCGCGGATCGTTCGCATGCTGCCGGGCCGATTCAGCCGCGACCCCAAGGCACCCGGTACGAAGGAAAACACCGCGGCCGCGCTGCTGCTCGCGTTCACGCTGGCGGCGATCCTGTGGGCCAATTCGCCATGGGCCGAGACATATTGGGCGCTATTGGACACGCACGTCGGCTTCACGTTCGGTGACAACACCGTCGAACTGACGGTCAAGCATCTGATCAACGACGGCCTGATGACATTCTTCTTCTTCATCGTCGGCCTCGAAGTCACCAGTGAATTCGCGATCGGCGAGCTCACCGATCGCGCCAGGGCCGCGGTGCCCGTCGTCGCCGCGATCGCGGGCCTCACCGTCCCCGCCGTCATCTTCCTGCTCTTCAACGCGTCGGGGGAGAATGCGCGGGCGTGGGGAGTGGTGATATCCACCGACACCGCGTTCCTCATCGGCGCGTTGGCCATCATCAAACCGAAATATCCTGCCCGGCTGCGGATCTTCCTGCTCACCCTGGCGGTGGTCGACGACATCGGCGCGTTGTGTGTGATCGCGCTGTTCTACTCCGATCGCATCGATGTCGTTGCGCTGGTCATCGCGGTGGTGTTGATCATTGCGATCGCGCTGGTCCGGTTCCTGCCCGCGGCCCGTGGCCCGGCCTACGCGGTGCTCGGCTTCGCACTGTGGGTCGCACTGTCCATGGCGGGCATTCACCCCACCCTGGCCGGCGTCGTGGTTGCGCTGTTAATTCCCGTCTTCACCCCGGACCGTCGGCAGGTGGAAGAGACCGTCGCCGTGATCCGCGCCTTCCGTCAGTCACCCAACTCCCAGTACGCACGAGCTGCCACTCGCGGTCTGCGGGAGTCGATTTCGATCAACGAACGGCTGCAGACCGATGTCGGACCCTACGTCTCCTTCTTGGTGCTGCCGCTGTTCGCGTTGGCCAACGCCGGGGTGCGGCTCGACGCGGACAGCGTGACGGCCGCGCTGCGGTCGACACTCACGTGGGGCATCGTCACCGGTCTGGTGATTGGAAAGTTCATCGGCATCACGGGGGCGACGTGGTTCATGCAGCGCACCGGCCTCGGACTGCTGGCGCCCGGGCTGACTTTGCGCCGAGTCGCAGGCGGGGCTGCATTGTCCGGAATCGGTTTCACCATCTCACTTTTCATCGTCGACATCGCGATCGCCGAGCCGACGCGACAAGACCAGGCGCGGGTCGGCGTCCTGATGGCCTCCGTCATCGCCTTCCTCGCGGGGTGGGCGATCTTCCGGATCACCGACTTCGTCAGCCCACCGGAACCGGTGGGGCTCAAGTTGATCCGGCCCGTCGACCCCGACCGCGACCATATCCGCGGCAATCCCGACGCATCCTTGACGCTGGTGGAGTACGGCGATTACGAGTGCCCCTTCTGCAGCCGAGCCACCGGATCTATCGACGAAGTACGCGCCCACTTCGGCGAAGACCTGCGCTATGTGTGGCGCCACCTACCGCTGGAGCGGGTGCACCCGCGCGCATTCGACGCGGCACGGGCCGCCGAGGCGGCTGGGCTGCAGGGCAAGTACTTCGAGATGGGGATCCAGTTGTTCGAGCATCAGGACGATCTGGAGTGGTCGGACATATACCGCTACGCGGTCGCGATCGGTTGCGACATCGAGAGGTTCGACCACGACGTACGGGTCGACCCGTCGAAGGTGCTACACCGGGTGCAGGACGATGCGCAGGACGCCGAGCTGATGGACCTCAACTCGACGCCGACGTTCTTCGTCAACGGCAAGCGGCACAAGGGTCCGTGGGATTCGGCCAGCCTGATCCGCACGCTGGAAGCGGTGCGTCCTAACTCCACAGGGTGACGTGAATCTTGGGCCGGAATCGGGTTACACCGACTCCGGCGCCGCGCAGCATCGCCTGTGTACACCGCGGCGTGGTGATGAAGCGGACGAGCTCCGACACCGCGGGCTGGCGCGCAGCGGGCGTCAACGTCATGGCGCACCATTCGCCCGGCGCCTGCAGACCTGGTCCCTTGATGTGGGCCAGCCGTCTGTCAGCGAGGTCCTTGCCCACCGAGAAGCCGATGGCCAGCGTGACACCCCCGACGCGCTTCACCTCTTCGGTTGCCGCGGCATCGCTCTGAAAGATTCGTTGCGCGGATTCCGGGATGGCCAGATTCCGGAGTATCGCCGCGATTTCGCCGTCGGCGCTGCCGGCCGAGGGGCCGAGCATCCATCGCTGCTCCCGCAGCAGCGACGGTGTCGGCGGATGTGAGGCGAGCGGACTGTCGGGAGCCGCAACGGCGATGACCTGATACTTCAGGAACGGTCGCACGACGATCGAGATGTCCGACGACTCGTCCCCGGCGGGGCCGAGCGCGATGTCGACCGCACGGGCGGCGATGAGTTCGCGAAACCGGCTCGTCGGGTGCACGCTGAGCTCGACCGACAGATCGTTGGCGCGCGATGAGAACAACTCGATCAGGCCAGGCGCGGCGTGCTCGGCGAAGGCGCTTGACGCCGCAATGCGCAACAGGCGCCTGCCGCGCGCGGCCTCGGTGACCTCGATCGCGGTCTGCCGCTGCAGCCCGAGGATCTCGATTGCCCGGCTCGCGAGTCGCAGCCCGCCCGGGGTGAACGCCAGCCCGGACCCGGTGCGGGCGAACAGCGGATCATCGAGTTCCTTTCGCAGCTGTGCGACGTGCATGGACACTCCCGCGTCGGAGACGCCGAGTTCCTCGGCCGCTGCCCGTACGGAGCCCAACCGCACCACGGCGGAAAAGGCTCGAAGCTGCGCCGGTGTCACGGATTGAGCCTACTTTGGGCGCTGTTAGCGCAGGTAGACAGTCGCGTTTAGCAAGTTAAGCGATCACTTAACTCGATATTGACGGGCATGTTGAAGCGGACGCAGACTGATGCTCCCGGCTACGGATGTGAGGTCAGTCATATGCAAGTTCCTGGCCCTTTCGAGTATGAGCGCGCCACAAGCGTGGACCACGCCGTCGGCCTGCTTGACCGCCTCGGCGACGGTGCGTTGCTCGTGGCGGGCGGCCACAGCCTGTTGCCGATGATGAAACTGCGCATCGCCAACCCGGAGTACCTGGTTGACATCAACGAGCTCGCGGCCGAACTCGGCTACATCGTCGTCGACCCGACCCTCGTGCGGATCGGTGCCATGGCGCGGCACCGGCAGGTGCTCGAGAGCGATCAGCTCGCCGCGGTCCTCCCGATATTCCGCGACGCGGAGCGCGTAATCGCCGACCCGGTGGTGCGCAATCGCGGCACCCTCGGCGGATCGCTGTGCCAGGCCGACCCTGCCGAGGACCTGACAACCGTGACGACCGTGCTCGACGCCGTCTGCCTGGCCCGAGGACCGTCGGGCGAGCGGGAGATTCCGATCGACGACTTCCTCGAGGGTCCGTACGAGACATCGTTGGCGTACAACGAGATGCTTATCGAGGTCAGGATTCCGTTGCGGCACAACACCTCTAGCGCATACGCGAAGGTGGAGCGCCGAGTCGGTGACTGGGCGGTCACCGCGGCAGGGGCGTCGGTGACCCTTGACGACGGCACCATCGCCGCGGCGCGCGCCGGCCTCACCGCCGTGAACGCCGACCCCGCAGCGCTCGCGGAGGTGTCCGCTGCGCTGGTGGGCCAGGCGCCGACCGAGGACGCGTTCGCCGAGGCCGGCAGGCGTGCCGCGGCGGCCTGCGCGCCGGTCTCCGACATGCGCGGCAGCGCGGAGTACAAGCGGCACCTCGCCGGTGAACTGACGGTCCGAACGTTGCGCACAGCGGTCCAGAGAATTCGCAATGCCCCTGCGCCAGAAGGAAATTGATATGCAGGTGAACATGACGGTCAACGATGAGGCCGTCACGGCCGAGGTGGAGCCGCGGGTTCTGCTCGTGCACTTTCTGCGGGATCACCTTGGGCTGACGGGAACTCACTGGGGATGTGACACCAGCAACTGTGGCACGTGTGTGGTCGAGGTCGACGGCGAACCCGTGAAGTCCTGCACGATGCTCGCTGCGATGGCGTCCGGTCACAGCGTCCGCACAGTCGAGGGTCTCGAAGTGGACGGCAGGCTCGACCCCATCCAGGAGGGGTTCATGCAGTGTCACGGATTGCAGTGCGGGTTCTGCACGCCCGGCATGATGATCACCGCTCGCGCGCTGCTCGACCGCAATCCCGACCCGACCGAGGACGAGATCCGCGAGGCCATCTCCGGCCAGATCTGCCGGTGCACCGGCTACACCACGATCGTGCGTTCGGTGCAATGGGCGGCCAGGAACGCGCATGAGGAGGCCAACGCATGACGACCGTCGAGGACCGCCCGCAGTCGCCGGACGATCTGGCCGACAACGACCAGAAACCGTGCGGGCACGGCAGGATGCTCCGCAAGGAGGATCCGCGCTTCATCCGCGGCCGCGGCAACTATGTCGACGACGTCACTCTGCCGGGCATGTTGCATCTGGCCATCCTGCGATCGCCGTACGCCCATGCGCGGATCACCGGCATCGACGTCTCTGCGGCGCAGGCACATCCGAAGGTCAAGGCCGTCGTCACCGGCGCCGACCTCGCCGAAAAGGGCCTGGCGTGGATGCCCACGCTGTCCAACGACGTGCAGGCCGTACTGGCCACCGACAAGGTGCGCTTCCAGGGCCAGGAGGTGGCGTTCGTCGTCGCCGAGGACCACTACTCCGCCAGAGACGCGCTGGAGCTCATCGACGTCGACTACGAGCCGCTCGCACCGGTCATCGATGCCCGCAAGGCGCTCGACCCCGACGCAGAGGTGATCCGCACCGACCTCGACGGTAAGACCGACAATCATTGCTTCGACTGGGAGACCGGCGACGCCGCGGCCACCGAGGCCGCGTTCGCCAAGGCCGACATCGTG
>Ga0070711_100002030_pt1 | contig 11406 bp, 7 predicted proteins | sample LARL53metaG_FD_65452 | JGI IMG/M metagenome (GOLD analysis project Ga0070711, IMG submission 65452) | Corn, switchgrass and miscanthus rhizosphere microbial communities from Kellogg Biological Station, Michigan, USA - LAR L5-3 metaG | ecosystem: Host-associated > Plants > Roots > Rhizosphere ... | reverse complement strand
GCTTTTCGTCGCCGGATTCGGCGCGCCATTTGAATTTCGCACGCTTCTCCGTTTCCCGCTGAGTCTCAGCGCCTTCTACATCATCGGCTTGGCATACGGCTTGGCCGACTTCGCAGCCGTCTCCGGAGTCTGCTGGCTCTTGTCTCTGGTCGCCGGCGCTGCAACCGCGAAGCTGTCTCTGCTAGCTCCGGTTCTGCTGGTAGTGCTGCTCTTCATCTGGATGAATATCACATTCGAGCGCCTTCTCGGTTCGTGGCTTGAACGTTTGCTCGCCCGGCGTCGCACACGCGAATTGCTCTTCGGCCTCTTCATTCTTGCGATGGTGTCGCTCCAATTTCTTCGGCCGGCGCTCCAGCACTACGCTCAGCGCTCGCATTCTCCCGCATCTTTACTGCATATCGCGGCATACCTCGCGCCGCTCCCGCCGTCGTTGGCAGGGTCGGCGATCGCTTCGGCGGGACAAGGCAACGTGCTCCAGTTTTTCGGCGGCGTCACCGGCATCCTTGTTTACATCGCGCTCCTTAGCGCGTTGCTGTGGCGCCGCTTCGCCAGCCAGTATCGCGGCGAAGAGCTCAGCGAAGCCGCCCCGGCAGCGCAGCGAACCGCTCCAGCAGCGGCAAGATCCGAACCCGGCCGAGATTCATTGACCCTGTTTTCGCCTCAGGTCGCGGCGATCTTGCGCAAGGAACTCCGTTATCTCTCGCGCAACGGATTCGTCCTCGTCTCGCTGCTGATGCCGCCCGTGCTCGTACTCCTGTTCACATCTCAATTCGGCGGCACGCATCCGACCTTGACCCATATGCGCATCACCACCGACATGTTTTTTCCGCCGATGATGGGCTATCTCATCCTGATGCTGATGACGCCCGCCTACAATTGCTTCGCCTACGAAGGGAAAGGGATCCAGACCTACTACACGGCGCCGGTACGATTTCGCGATGTGTTGCTCGCCAAAAATATTCTGTACGCCGCGGTATTGCTTTTCGAGATCGTGCTGTCGACTGTTCTCCTCGCGCTCCGCATCGGCTTGCCGACGACCCCCGTCCTCGTCGCCACGATCTTAGCCGTCGTCTTCGCGGTCGCCGGCCAATTCGCCATTGCCGACTGGATCTCTCTGAGTTTTCCGCGCAAACTCGAATACGGCTCGATGCGTGGTCAGCGCTCCTCCGGCGTTTCCATCTGGGCCGCCTTCGGAGTCCAGCTGCTCCTGAGCGTGGTCTGCGGCGGGCTCCTGTTTTCGGGTCGCTGGACAGGCAATCCCTGGTTGCCCGCCGAAGCGTTCGCCGTGCTGGCAGCCGCGTCACTCGCCGGATATTTTGCCGCGCTGGACGCCCTCAGCGACGTCGCGGAAAAAAAGAAAGAAGTCCTGATCGAAACCCTTTCGCGCTGACCCTGGCAGACGAATGGTTTTCAACCAGCTTGCCGGCGACGCGTGAATGGCACTTGCAGGGGCAAGTTCATCCCGCCATCCCGCCGTGTTCTATTCACATGGTTTCGCTCGCCACCAGCTTTGCAGTTGAGATGTTTGGTTCGCATACGGCCGCAAGCAGCGCCCTCTACGTATTTGTGTTCAATTCCTCAACATAGCGTCGGGCGATCGCGCTCCATGCAAAATATTTCTCATACGCAACCTTGCTGCGTTCGCTCAAAATCGCGCGAAAACTCTCGTCGGTAGCGATGCGATACAACGCATCGCCAAGTTCCCCCGTGTTCCCGCGCGACACGAGCACGACGCCGGCCTCCGTGATCGGCGGCGCAGTCTCCGCCCCGCGATACGCAATCACCGGACGACCGCACGCGATTCCCGCGATCGCGCTTCCCCGCCGCGTCGAAATTCCGCCCCGCACAAACAGCGTGGCCGCCGCTATGCGCAGCGCGGCGGCAACGCCTTCCGCCGAAAGCAAACCGCTGAAATGCAATTCAGCCGAGACGTTCTTCAATTTGTCGCGCAATTCCGTTTCACGCTCGGCCGCCCCGCGCCCAAACGCATGCAGCGCCAACCGCGCGCCTCGCTCCGACGCCCTCCGCAGCGCTTCGGCGATTTCGGAGCACTCCTCGGAACCAGCACCGCCGCCCGTGATTCCGTATACCGCGATGCGAATGGCACCGGCCGTCGGATTCCACGCGTCCATGGTTTCGGTCCCGCTGGCCTTTTCAATGGGTACCGCCAGATTTGCGCCGACTGGAATGAATACAGCCCCGCGCGCGGAGTCGCCGAGCCAGGAAACCACCTCCAGAGAGGTAGGAAAAAACGAGAGATCGGCGACGCGTAGCGTTCGCCGCATCACGCTCAACTGCACGCGTCGGCGCAACACATCAATGACTCTGCTTCCAGCGAAAGGCTCGACGTCGTGAAACACGACGCCAACACGTGCTTCAGCTTGACGCAACACGCCCAGCACCTTCAGAAACTGCCGAGGAAATCCGCGCGCCGACCACGCCAGCGCCGTGTATTGCACCAACACCCACCGCCCGCGCCAGCTCTGCGATTCGTGATGAAGTTCTTGCAATGCGCCCGGCCAGCCGCGCTCGCTCCAATCCACGCGAATCAACTGTGTTTCAACGGAATGCGCGCGAAGCGCGCCACTGAGGTAACCGCAATATTCTTCAACCGCGTCGGTCGGCTCATCGCGCCGGCCCAACAGCATAATGATGTTTGCGCTCATTGCGGCAAAGCCAAGATATGGAGCTCGTCGCAATCCGTGCAGCGATAATGCAGCCGTGCAAATTCCCCCAGCAGGAAACTCCGGTTCGCCGCAGTGTGAATCTCGATCAATATCCCCGGCCGTTTTTTCTCGAGTAGTTTCCGCGCTCCCTGAAACACTTCCGTTTCCGCGCCTTCCACGTCGCACTTGATAAAATCCGGCGCCGGATATTTCTCAACGCAGTCGTCCAGCGCAACCGCATCGACGCTGACGGCTGTTTCGGTGCGCGAATCCACAACGTGTCCCACGCCGCGATCGGGCGAAACCGCTGGATCGACGCGCTCGAACAAGATTTTTCCCGATTCGCGCCACGCAGCCTTTTGTTCCACGTTCACCCATGAGAACCCGTTCCGGTTTGCATGTTCCTGCAAGCGCTCTGCGATTTCCGGATCGGCCTCGAATGACACCACGCGCCCGCGCGACCCCACAACACGAGCCGCCATCAACGAAAAAATCCCGACGTTCGCGCCCACGTCGTAGAAGGTCATGCCTTCGCGCAGGTGTTCGTTGACCACTTCGAGTTCCACGCGTCCGCCAGTTCCGTTGATCGTCCCGGCGGCTGTGCGCGGATTTAAATGCAACCAGATTCCCTCCGCCGGCCCGGTCCGCACTTGCGTCCACACCAAAGAATCCCGCGGCACCGCACGTGCGGCGGCCCAGCTGAACCACGGACCCACGACCGGCAGCCGTCCCAGCTGCTTCAGCGACGAATAATGTCGCAGCAACAGCCGACCGAGATTTCCTTCAGTTCCGCTCAACGGTTTCTCCGCGAATCGCGAAGAGCGTTTTCTCGCTTCGTGAGTTTCGCGATCACTCCCTTCAAACTATTTCTCCACGAGAAAATCGCCAATCACCAGCGCGTCCATCCCCGAGCTGAAAAAAGTTCGTATCGCATCGGTGGGAGTATTCACAATCGCTTCGCCACGCAGATTGAAGGACGTGTTCAACACCACGGGCACACCCGTTCGCTTGCCAAATTCGTCGATCAGCCGCCAATAGACCGAACTCGCTTCGCGCTCTACGGTTTGCGGCCGGGCGCTCCCGTCGACGTGGGTGACGGCGGGAATCACGCTCTGCTTTTCCTTGCGCACCTGCGCCGTCAAAATCATGAACGGCGAATCCGTCGCGCTCTCCACGTATTCGCCGGCCACTTCGTGTTTCATCGACGGCGCAAACGGCCGCCACCATTCGCGGAATTTCACCGCGTTGTTCACCTTTGCTGTCATGTCGGGGTCGCGCGGATCAGCCAGAATCGACCGGCCACCCAGCGCGCGCGGCCCAAATTCCATCCGCCCCTGAAACCAGCCGAGAATTTTACCTGCGGCGAGCAGCTCCGCGGCCGTCACCGAGGGATCGCCCACTTTGGCGTAGCGCAGCTTGTAGGTCTTTAGTGCGGTCTCGATCGCGTCGTCGTCGAAAGAAGAGCCGAAATATGCGTGCCGCATCGCGCGATTTGGCAATTTGCCGCCGCGATCCAGATACGGCGCCAGCGCCGCACCCAGACTCACTCCGTCGTCGGAAGCCGCGGGCTGCACGAAAATCCTATCGACAATTCCCGACGCGAGGATTCTTCCATTCGCTTTGGAATTCAGCGCGACACCGCCTGCGAGGCAAAGAGTTCTGCTCTTCGTTCTGGCAAGCGCGGCGCGCACAACGCTCATCATCGCGCGCTCGCAATATCCCTGCACCGCGAACGCTACGTTTTTGTGACGGCCGTCGATTTCGCTTTCGGCGACGCGAGGAGCGCCCAACGCCGGCGCAATTCCGCCCGCAATGCCCGTGCGCCCGCCGTTCAGCCGTTTCGTGTGTACTTGGTATGGCGTTCCGTTCGCGCCTTCCGTGTCGATGAATTGGTCCAGCTTGATTCCCGGCTCGCCATAGGGCGCCAGGCCCATTACTTTCCACTCATCGCTGTTCGGCACAAAGCCGAGATATTCCGTGAAGGCACTGTAGAATCCGCCGATCGAATTCGGAAAGGGAATCGTCTGAACGTGTTCGATCGTTCCGTTTCTTCCGTGCCAGATCGACGTCGCTTCCCACGCGCCGCGTCCATCCATGACTACGATGGCCGCCTCGTCGAATCCCGAATACCCGTACGTGCTGATCGCGTGAGCCAGATGGTGATCCACAAACCGCATGCGTGGCTTCGCAGTGCCGAACGTGCGCTCGAACACACGGGCACCCGATTCCTGGTGCCACATGCTCATGAAATGTCGCGTGGAGTTCAGCAGATTCAGGTAGGTGGCCGGCCACTGGCCCAAGCCATACATTTTTAGATCGTGGCGAAAAACGGGGCCAGCAGTCTGCCAACCGAAACACACTTCATCCAGTTGATCGGCGCGGACCTTTGCGAAATCAAGGCATGCGGAAATCGCGTGCCGCGGAAATCGCGCGTCGTGCTTCAGGCGACTGATGCGTTCTTCCGCCACGGCAAACAGCAGTTCGCCATCGCGCACGATGCATGCAGACGAATCGTGCATCTGTGAGTAATTGACACCGATCGTCAGCATTGCGACATGATTCTCGTTTCAGATACCAGCAGCTTTCGTACGAATCTCAATAGACTTTGTAAATCCGATAGCCGTTGTTTCGGAACAGTGCTTTCGCTCCGCTCGATTCGAGCGCGTTTCCCAGCGGCGTCCGGCTCCAGTCTGGATCGATCAGGATGTTCGAGTGAATATCCGTCATGAATTTAATGCACTGTGCGGGGGTTTGATTCGGGCTCAGCGCGCCGACGGTTCGAGCGGTAAACAGCGCCAGCGTCCTTGGCTTCGGAAAGGCCAGCGTGTCGTTCGGAGATGTGTGCGCTCGAACGAATGCGAACATCTCTTGTGCCCCCGCGTCCGTCACATCGGGTTCCGCCGTAACGGTTGCTTCCTGTCTGAATCGACCGGCATAGCTGGCCGATGCGACAGCGGCAATCGCAGCGATGGCACCAATTCGAACCGCTGGCCGTGCGTTCACAAAGATTCTGCCGACCTCTTGGAATCCGTACAGAAAATATAGCGGAAGGACCGGCAGCAAGCCGCGCAAACCGATCTGCGCGTTCCAAGCGGTAAGCACTGCGACGTAACCGAGCAGGTAGAATTCTCTCACGCCGCGTTCTTTCCACAAGCTGCGCCCAAAATTCAGCGTTGCCAGCGCCGTGAACAGCAATGCGAAGACGATCTGGACCTGCTTGCTGTATCCGTTCTGCCAGACGTACGAAAGCGTTTTGCCGTAGTAGATCGCGTTCAAGGCGAGCGTGTGAAACGAAAAATGGAAAATGCGGATGTAGCTTCCCGGAGAAGTCAGCAGCAGCGATTGCGAGACGATGAAAAATGCGGTCAGTGCGACTACGGCGATTAGAAACCGCCGCGGTCGCCTGAATCTTGCCAGGTCGGCGGCGATCAAGGCAAATATCAGCACGATTCCTATCGTTCGCGTTCCGTACGCGCAGTAGAGCAGCGCGGAAGTGAGCAAAACGGAGCCGACTCTGACCCTGTGCGGATCAGGAGCCTCGTACGTTTTGTTGATCGCCAGGAGCGCGGCAAACGAAAACATCACATAGGGGAATTCCGAGAGGATGATATTCCGCTGATCCCAGAAGATGGGGTTAAAGGCGAGAACAAACAAGACAACTGCGGTAGGGAATGGACCGAGTTCCGACCGGGCGAATTCGGAAAACAATGCCAGGAATACCACGAAGCAAAGCGCGGTCACGAACTTGAACGCTCTTAGATTCAATCCGAAGAGTCGATACACGGGCGCCAGAATGATCGGATAAACGGGTGGATAACCGCTTGTGGGAGACAGCCACATCGCATCCGGGTTCGGAATATATCGAATATCGGTGTAGGGATGCCCCTCGACAAGGTTTTTCGCGTGCATGATGTACGCTGCAAAATCGTCGTTCACGAACACGTGGCCCGGCGAAAGGAACGCCAAGTAGCAAATGGCAATCGCCGCGACCATTGCGCCGAGCAGCAATCGTTCCCGAATTGCATGTTTCACAGTGACGGCAGACGCGACGCATTCAGCGTTGAATGAGGGATTGCGCTCCACTGGAGCCGTTCTGGTCGCACTTGCCGCCGGGATCATGAGCGTTTCGTTCCTGCCGAGCGCAACACGCGCTGGAATAAATCCTGCAGTTGCACCGCTGCGTTTTCCCACGTGTATCGCTTCATCGATTCTTGCGCCGCGCGACCGAGTCGCTGCCGCGTTTCTTCCGATTCCGCAAGCTCAAGGATCGCCTTCTCGATCGCTGTTGCATCCGCGGGGGGAATCAGCAGACCGTTGAAATTGTTTTCAACCCTGTCGGGCATGCCGCACGTCTCGGCCGTGATCACAGGCATGCCGCTCGCCATCGCCTCCAGCAAAACGGAAGGCAGCCCCTCCATCAACGACGGAAAAACGAAAATATCGTGCTCGGCGTAGAGTTCCGGCATGCTGCCCGCAGCGATCACGGATTTGACCACGATGTTCGCGGCCAACTCGGCACCGAAGAACCGCATGATTTCCTCCGCGGGCGCGCCCGGCCCGGCGATGGTCAATGTCAGCCCGGGAATTCTCGGCGCCAACCGAAGCAGGGCATCGCGAACATAAAAAATTCCTCGCTGATCGAGCCACGTCCCTGCGTACAACAGCTTCAGTTGCTCCCCGCGAGCGTACCGACGCGAGGAAGAAAAAAATCGCGGCTCGACGCCGTTCGGAATGTAGGCGACGCGATCAGGCGCGAGGTCGTACTTCAACTGCAACAGATTCCAGACGTCGCGGCTGTATGCATGGGCGCCGTCCGCTGTTCGAATCGCCCACCGAAATCTTGGAAAGTGGTATAGACGGTGCCAAACACGATTCTTCCATCCGAAATTCCAGGCTCGCCCCTTTTTCGCTTCGCGCGTCATCACGTCGACTCGCCGTTCTTCCAATCCGTGCAGGGTCATCACATATGCCGGGCCATTGCTCCGACCCAGGAATTTCTTCTTCAATCCGTAGACGAGGCCGGCCGGTGCGTGGAGGTTCACCAGGGAAAAGTTCTGCGCGCTCCGTTCGATGTATCGCGCCAACCGCGCCGAAAAAACCAGTTCGCTGAATCGTGGAGATACCGATCCCGGCGCGACCAAGTCGTCGAGAAACACGTAGGTGACGCGATGCCCGAGGCGTTCCATTTCGCGACCGAGGTTGTAGACGATCGTGGCCACCCCGCCTTCGCGGCGCTTTGGCACGCCTGCGGCCATCAGAATATTCAGGCTTTGTTCTGTCGAGGCCTCTCGCGTTGCCGTCAAGATCCGGGCCTCCGGTACCGATCGACATGCCTGGGCTCGAGGTAGGGCAGCCACTTCTCTCGCGACCTGCGATATAGACTGTTCGCCGCAAATTGCCGCATCAGCGAGTAATAGACGCGCGGGGGCAGGACGAATGCCGGCAGCAGCGTTGCACATTTTAGAATCCAGTGGGCGACCGAAGCGTCCTCGTGCGCCACGCGATAGGTGTTCAGCTCTGTTTGAACGGTCTTCCATGGCATGCCGCCATCCGCCAAAAGCAACGCCTGATCGGCTTCGTTCTGCACCCAGCCGGCGACAATTTCAACGATATCTTCTTGCACGCCGCGCTGCCGGAACTCTTCACGCAGTGCCTTGGCCAGCGCAGCGAGCACACATCCCTTACGGCGAATCGCCTCGACGTTGCCGTCGCCGATCTGAAACAGGTTCGCGCCGTGCAGGCGATAGAATGTGAACGGTTCGCGCAGAATCATGACGTCGGCATACAGTCCAGCCAGCGTGAACAGATATTCGTCGGCCTGAAAACACAGTGCCTCCGGAACGCGACCGATCTTGCGCAAAATTCCGGCGCGCAAGCTCATGCGGCTCGTGCCGAGAAAACTTTTGCGCAGGCGAAAGGCTTTTGCGCCTTCGGGCGAAGTGATGCGAAATCGCGGCGCCTCGCGCAACAGCTCCGTGTGCCGCTGGCCATCGGCAAAAACCTCGGTGATGCCGTGGCCGACGAGGCCGATCTCGCCGTCCGATGCGAGCGCGTCGCCCACCGCTTGCAACTTGCCTGGCGCCCACCAGTCGTCGCCGTCCAGGAACGCGACGATCTCGCCCGCGCATTCTGGAATGCCGGCGTTGAACGCCGACGCTTGCCCACCGTTTGCCTTACGGATCAGCCGGACCCGCGGCTCCAATTTCCGGACGATGTCCGGCGTCCGGTCGGTCGAGCCGTCGTCGACAACAATAACTTCGCGCTCCACCCCCGCGACATCCTGCTCCAGCACGCTCACGAGCGCCTCCTCGATGAAGTGCTCATGGTTAAACGTGTCGACGAGTACGCTGAAGAATGGTTTCGGCATGAAATGTCACGCGCGCCCCGGCGAAAGTTCCTCGCAAGGCGCCGCTTTGAGAGCTAATGATTCCAGTCTACGACAATCGCGCGTAGAGCTTCCTCCTCTGTACGGCTCAAAACGCTAATTAACAAATTGGTGGCCTCGATCAAGCGCCGGTCCTCCGACGTACTTCCAAGAGGTGGCCGCCACGATCCATGTTTCGACCGCGGCCAATAGCGTGACGCTCAGGCCGCGCAGATCGCAAAGCTGGGGCTCGGATGTGGCGAGCGGGTACACGCAGGAGTGTTGTGCTACCGGGACACACGAAGTTGGCCAGCGGCTGCGCGTTGTGCCGACGCGGTCATCTCTTCCAGCGTCGCGTCGATTCCGCGCGTGATGCCCCACTTTGGATAGTGTTGTTTCAGTTTCGCAAGATTCGAGATGTAGCAGATATGATCGCCCTTGCGCGCTTGGTCGACGTAGTGCCAGTGGATCGTGCGCCCGGTCAGCGCTTCGATCTTGGCGATGGCTTCGATCATCGAGATGCTGTTGCCGCGCCCGCCGCCGAGGTTGTAGACCTCGCCCGGCCGTGGCGCCGCCGCAAATTCTTCGATCGCGCGGACGACGTCGTAGCTGTGAATGTTGTCGCGAACCTGCTTGCCCTTGTAACCGAAGACCGAATATTTACCGCCGGTTACGCCAATCTTCACCAGGTACGACAGAAATCCGTGCAGTTCGACGCCGGAGTGCGACGGACCGGTCAGGCATCCGCCGCGAAACACGCCGACTTTCATGCCGAAATAGCGGCCGTATTCCTGCGCGACCAGGTCGGCGGCCGCTTTGGACGCGCCGAACAGCGAATGCAGCGTGCGGTCGATACGGCACGTTTCGTCGACGCCGTCGTAGTCCTCGGGCCGCGCGTATTCCCAACGCGTTTCGAGTTCTTTCATCGGGATTTCATTTGGCGCGTCGCCGTAAACCTTGTTCGTGCTGAACAGAACGAAAACCGCATCGGGACAGTGCTGTCGCGTTGACTCGAGCAAATTGATTGTGCCGAGCGCATTCACCTCGAAGTCGAGCAGCGGAATTTCGCGCGCCTTGTCGTGCGAGGGCTGCGCGGCGCAATGAACGATCAGGTCAAATTTGTGCGTGGTGAAGAGTTCCTCGATCCCGGCGCGGTCGCGGATGTCGAGTTGCGTATGCTCGAAACGCTTGGTCGATGCCTTCAGGCGTTCCAGATTCCAGAGGGTGTCGCCCGCGGGGCCAAAAAATACGCGGCGCATGTTGTTGTCCACGCCGACGACTTCGTGGCCCTGGGCGTCGAAGTGCGTCACCGCCTCCGAACCGACCAGGCCGCTGCTTCCTGTCACCAAAACTTTCACGCGCGAACGTCTCCACTAAAAGCATGCCACACCGCTTTCCGTCATCTCCCAGAAATGATTTGGTCGGCACCCTGGATCGAACGGCCCGCTGCTCCTGCGGCGGCCTCGTTAGTTTCCTGGACAATTCGTGAAGGGTCTCGATGGACCGCTTGCGTTCAATGGAGTGAGCTTCCGGCCGGCGTTCCCCTCCACCGGATGCAATTGCCTGCAAGTCCCTGTGCCTGGGACAAGTCGGAGGCGCCAGCTCGAACCCGCATTCGCACCATAAATCTTGTCTTCCTGCGCGAACTTTCGGCAAAGTTCGCTAGAATGCCCACGCCGGAGGAACCGTGAAACTCATCCTGGCCATCGTTGCTCTGTTTCTTCCGTTTGCCGCTTCGGCGCAGAAGCCGCCACTGTTGCCGGAAAAAGATGTCGCTGCGCTGGCGCAGGAACTTTCGGGCGAAATCGCCAAGCGCAATCTCGAAGGCATCACCCGATTTCACCGGCAGCGCGGGTCGCAGGGATATCGCTCTGCCGCGGAGATGGTCGCCGAGCGCGCTCGTGCGTATGGGTTGAGTGACATCGCGATCCTGCAGTTTCCGGCGGACGGAAAAATTTATTACGGCACGCAACGTTCGCGCCCGCCTTGGGACGCGGAGTTCGCGGAATTGTGGGAAATAAGGAACGGCGTGGCTGCCGTGAAAATCGCGAACTACGAGGCCGGGCCGGTCAATCTAGCCGAAGACAGTGAGGGCGGCGACGTCACCGCGGATTTGGTCGATGTTGGCGACGGAACGAATCAGAGCGACTACGCCGGCAAGGACGTGAAGGGGAAGATCGTGCTCGCCGCGGCGCAGCCGGGGGCGGTGCAGGACATCGCCGTTGGCAAATTTGGCGCGGCGGGGATTGTCAGCTACGCGCAGAATCAGAAAACGGCGTGGTCGGGCGAAGATGAGAATTTGATTCGCTGGGGACACCTCGAAACATTTTCGCCGAACAAGACGTTTGCCTTCATGGTGTCGCTGAAGACGGCGCG
>Ga0070711_100002029_pt1 | contig 11407 bp, 9 predicted proteins | sample LARL53metaG_FD_65452 | JGI IMG/M metagenome (GOLD analysis project Ga0070711, IMG submission 65452) | Corn, switchgrass and miscanthus rhizosphere microbial communities from Kellogg Biological Station, Michigan, USA - LAR L5-3 metaG | ecosystem: Host-associated > Plants > Roots > Rhizosphere ... | reverse complement strand
CGGATCGCCTCGTGCGCTTCCTGCGCATTTTTCGACTTGGTGCGGAAGATTCGCGGTTCTTCCGCCAGGCCCGCCTGCCCGTACAGCTGCACGATCACCTCGCGAATCTGGCCGATGGCCTCCTGCGACAAATTGAGCGAGTCGGTGCGCATATAGCTGATGAGTCCGACCTGACCCTCGCCGATGTCGACGCCTTCGTAAAGCTGCTGCGCGACGCGCATGGTTTTTTGCGCGCTGAATCCCAATTTGCGCGCGGCTTCTTGCTGCAGGGTCGAGGTGGTGAACGGCGGCGCGGGATTGCGCTTGCGCTGCTTGCGATCCACGTTGAGCACCTTGAGCTCGCCCTTCGCGTCGCCCAAGAGCGTCCGTTCCACCTCGCGGGCCTGGTGCTCCGTGGTGAAGCTGAACTGCTCGACCTTGGCGCCCTGGTATTCAACCAGCTTGCCGGGGAACTTCTGCTCGGAATGTTCCAGCTCGGCATCGATCGACCAATATTCCCGCGCCACGAACGCGGCGATTTCGTCCTCGCGCTCGCAGATCATGCGCAGGGCGGGACTTTGCACGCGGCCCGCGGACAGGCCGGGGCGTACCTTCTTCCACAGCAGCGGCGAGAGGTTGAATCCCACCAGAAAATCCAACGCCCGCCGCGCCTGTTGCGCGTTCACCAGATCAACCGACAATTCGCGCGGGCTCGCCATCGCTTCGCGGACGGCGTTCTTGGTGATTTCGTAGAAGACCACGCGCTGCACATCCTTGCCCTTGAGCTCGCCCTGGGCTTTGAGGAGCTCGTGCAGGTGCCAGGAAATGGCTTCGCCCTCGCGGTCGGGGTCGGTCGCGAGGAACAGCGACTTGGCCTTCTTGAGGGCGCGCGAAATGGCGTCGATGTGCTTCTGGTTGCGTTCGACGATTTGATACTTCATGGCGAAGCGGTGGGTCGGATCCACCGCTCCTTCCTTGGGCACGAGGTCGCGGACGTGGCCATAGGAGGCAAGGACTTCGAAGTCTTTGCCGAGGTATTTCTTGATGGTCTTCGCCTTGGCCGGCGACTCCACAATAACGAGGTTGCTGCTCAAAGTCGTCTAATGCAGGGCGTCAGAGCGCTCTTCGAAGACCAGGTCTTCCATCTGCGCGTAAGCGGATTCTTGTCCCGGTTGGCTGAACAGCACCATCAAGACGACCCATTTCACCTGTTCAATGTCGATTTCGTCCGCTTCGAGCGCCATGAGACGGTCGATGACGAGCTCGCGCTGGGTACCGGAGAGTATGCGCACGTTTTCCAAGTACATGAGATATCCGCGCACGTCGGTGTCCAGCCGCAGCAATTCCTGGCTGCTGAATACGCGTACGGCGCGTGCCGTCGCCTCGGCGACTTTGCCGAGCTGTTCGCCGGACAAGCCGTCCAGCCATTCCAGAGCGCGCTCGATGTCGGGTTCCGCGAAACCCGCCTTTTCCAATTCAAGTTTCAATACATGGCGGTCCGGCCGCGGCTCGTCGTCGGCGCTCATGTAATTCTCGAACAGATAGATGAGTAGATCGAGAACGTTATCTTTCACCTCCGGCTCCTAACGACTCGGGAGTAACGGCCCCCGGGGGCGGCCTGAACGTGGCCTTCGAGCTCGAGGATCAGCATCATCGAGGACACGGCTTCTGGTTTGAATCCGGTACGAACGACCAGCACATCGAGGTCCGCGGGATCAAAGCCGAGCGCATCTAACAAGATTTTGTGTTCCTTGTCCATGGGGAGTTCACGCGAAGGCGCATTCCCCCGGCCGCTGCCGGCGCGGGACAGCCCGGCGAAGAATGCCGAAAAGTTCAACTCGCTCAATATGTCATGCGCGGATTCGGTCAATTTTGCGCCCTGTCGGATCAACTCGTGGCAGCCCCGGCTCAGGGGACTTTGGATCGAACCGGGAATGGCGAACACCTCCCGGCCCAACGCTGCCGCCAGCCGCGCCGTGATCAGGGAGCCGCTGCGGCGCGCCGCTTCGACCACCAAGGTGCCGAGGCTCAAGGCGGCAATCAGCACATTCCGCTGCGGAAAATTCTCCCGCCGCGGGGGAGTTCCCAGCGGAAATCCGCTGACCAGCGCGCCGTGCCGGCGGATTTCAGCCGCCAGGGGAATGTTGCTCCGCGGATAGATGATGTCGGCCCCCGAGCCCAACACGGCGATGGTCACTCCCTGTGCCGCGAGTGCGCCGCGATGCGCGGCGCTGTCTACGCCTTCGGCCAAGCCACTCACGATGGCGAGTCCCCGGTTGGCGAGATGTTCGGAAAAGTCATGGGCAGTATCCCGGCCCTGCGCCGACGGATTGCGGCTGCCGACGACCGCCAATTGCGGGTCGTTCAGAATGTCGACGTTGCCGACGACATACAGCGCCAGCGGATACCGAACGCACTCGCGCAGCAGGGCGGGATAGCGCGGATCAGTGAATGGAACAAGGGTGTGGCGAGGATTCTCCAGCCAGGTTCTTTCTTTCACGGTGGGTGCGGCCTGCGCGCTCGCCAGGAACTCGCGTGCCGCGGCGGGCATTCCCACCGCGCGGCGCACCGTGTCGGTGGCCTCGAGGATGGCGCGGGCAGAGCCCAGGATCTCGAGCGTCATCGACAGGGCGGAAACGCCGAGCGCCGGCGCGCGCGTCAGCGACACCCATGCACATGACTCTTCGCCCGGCAGCATCGGGCGGATTATCGAGGATGCGCGCTTCCTCCGCCGCTCACCCTGGGTGCGGCAACGTGCAGATTTGCGCTAACAGGCTCCTACGGGTTTTCGACCCGATCGGCGACGCGGATGATGGACGTGGCCTCCATGATCAATCCGTAGCTCATGTGGTCGAAGGTCTTGAACACCATGAAGGTGCCGCTGCGCTCATCGGGCAGCTTCACGCTTTCAGCGCCGAGCTTCGACATCGCAAAAAAGCCCTTGTTCGCCGTGTCGTGCACCACCGGACCGGCTTCGTACACGGCGAGCACATTGCCCGGCGCCAGGCCGTCCCGCGCACCTCGGTTGATGACCACCACCTCGTACTGGCCGATGACGCTCACCCCATTGGAGACGGCCATGATGCGTCCGTTGACCTTGGCTTTAGGTGCGGCGGGAATGAAATCCAGCGGCACATCGACACCGCCGGCAAACAGCTTGTCCCCCGCTTCGGTTTCGCGGGCCGACTCGGTCAAGATGAGGGTGGTCGGGTCGCCGCCGCGGGTGACGTGGCCGGCACCGGTAAAGATGCCGTCGTAGCCCACGATGCGATCGCCGTCGTCAGGATCGCGCAAGGCATCGCCGACGCGCACCACGTTGTAATGAGTGCCGACTTCAGCCGGCGCTTTGAATCCACGCGCATACAGGGTGTCGCCGTCCGCCATGGCCACATGCATGTCGCGGGTAGCCAGTACGTATGGCGCACCCTTGATCTGTTCCTCGGCCAGCACCGTGGGCTTCGACATGAAGGCCGCGACAGTCGCGTAGGGGATGGTGGTGACTGCGCCTTCGAGCGGCTGGCTGCGTACGCGCGGCAATACTCGCGCGGCGTCTCCGCGCTGCAGCATGAGCGTCGGCCGACCGTTGATGTAGACCAGGCGCAAGGTGTCGCCCGGGTAGATCAAATGCGGGTTTTGGATCTGGGGATTGACCTGCCAGATTTCCGGCCAGAACCATGGATCGCGCAAAAATACCTTGGCGATGCCCCACAGGGTGTCGCCGCGCTTCACGACGTAGCTGTCCGGGGCGTTCGGGTTGATCGCCGGCGCGCCTTGGACTGGTTCGGCCGTGGGCGGGGCGTTGGAGGCGCCCGCATCGATCGCCGCTTCCATCGCGGTTCGGTCGTCGCCGACCACCGTGCCTTCCACCGTGCTCTCCGGGGCGGATGTGGTCGCGGATACCGGCGCGGCAGCTGCCGTTTTGGTTCGGTCCGACTGACAGCCGGCAGCCAGCGCCACCGATAGAGTGAGGGCAAATAATTTAGACCATCGCATTCGTTTTCGCTCCCTTGTCCTCTGCTTGATGTCGCTGGCCGACTGATATACTGCTGACGTGCCGCCAAGACTGGGACGTATCGCCCGTTTCTGCCTTTTTCCGACGCGATACGCGCCGCCAATGCAGGCATTAAGTTAAGCAGCGCCGGAACTTTAGCAACATTCCTCAGCCAAAAACACGATATTGCTCTCATAACTCCCATGACAAAGCTCGTAATTCTGGAGTATCCCGATCCACGGCTACGGAAGAAGGCCGTAACGGTGCCGGTGGTCGATGATGCAGTGCGTCAACTCGCGGACGACATGCTCGAAACCATGTACGGCGCCCACGGAGTGGGACTCGCCGCCACCCAGGTGGACGTGCACCAGCGATTGATCGTGCTCGATGTGAGCGAGGAGCGTAATCGGCCGCTGATATTGATCAATCCGCAACTGCTGAAGCAGGAAGGCTCCGCTCCCGCCGAAGAGGGGTGCTTGTCGTTGCCCGGCATCTACGACAAGCTGTCGCGCGCGACGCACATCCGGGTGCGCGCATTGGGCCGCGACGGCGAGCCCTTCGAGATGGATGCGGAGGGGTTGCTGGCGGTTTGCATCCAGCATGAGATGGATCATCTCGAGGGCAAGCTATTCGTCGATTACCTGTCCGAGCTGAAGCGCCAGCTGATTCGCCGGCGGCTGACCAAAGAACGTAGGCAAAGATCCCCGAGCAGCGAACTTCGCGCTTCCGCGCCGGCTCTTTGAGGCCTTGGGCACCGGTCTGCGTCAAATGAGGCTGGGCTTCGCCGGCACGCCGGAGTTCGCCGTGCCGGCACTCGACGCGCTCCATCAAGCGTACGGAATTTGCGCCGTGTTCACCCAGCCGGACCGGCCGGCCGGCCGAGGTCAGCCCCTGCATGCGAGTGCCGTCAAATCCCGTGCCGCTGATCTGGCGCTGCCCGTGCATCAGCCCACCAGTTTCAAATCGCCCGAGGCGCTCGAGATTCTGCGCGCCTTGAATCTCGATGCCCTGGTGGTGGTTGCCTACGGCTTGATTCTGCCCGCCGCCGCGCTGCGGGCTCCGGCGCGGGGCTGTATCAACATTCATGCCTCATTGCTGCCGCGTTGGCGTGGGGCCGCGCCGATTCAGCGGGCGCTGCTCGCCGGCGACGCCAGGACCGGCATTACCATCATGCGCATGGAGCAGGCTCTCGACAGCGGCCCCATCCTGGCAGTCCGGGAGATGGACATCGGAGCGCACGACACCGCGAAGACCTTGCACGATCGGCTCGCACAGCTTGGCGCAGCGCTGATCGTCGAGACCTTGGGCTTGATCGAAGCCGGCGCCGACCGCGAAGTGCCGCAGCCCTCGATGGGAGTCACCTATGCGGGGAAAATCGACAAAGCCGAAGCGACGATCGACTGGCGGCAAGATGCGCTCGAGATATGGCGTCAGGTGCGCGCCTTCAATCCGTGGCCGGTGGCGCAAACCCGCCTGAACGGCGCGCAGTTGCGCGTCTGGGAAGCAGAAATGAGCGAATCGCCGCCGAATGCGCCGCATGGCGCGACGGACGGTGCGCCGGGCACGGTCCTCGCCGCCACTCAGCGCGGCATCGATGTTGCGTGCGGCCGCGGCGTGCTGCGAATTCTTCGGCTGCAGCTTGCCGGCCGCAAGCCGCTCGCCGCGCGAGAATTCATTCAAGGACAACGGCTCGACGGCGAGCGCTTCGCGCCGGCATGAGAAGCACCGGCGGCAGCGCGCGCTCTCTGGCAGCCCATGCCGTGGCGCGCATCTTGCGCGAGGGTGTGACCCTCGATGCGGCGCTGAAGGATGCCCTGGCCGCGGCCGATCCCAAACTCGCACCGTCGGTGCGTTCCTTGAGCTATGGCGCCGTGCGTGGCTACTTTCGCCACGAGGCGATCTTGAGGAGCTTGCTTTCGGCGCCGGTCAGGTCGCTGGACTTTTTGGTGCGCGCGCTGCTGTCGGTCGCGCTGTACGAGATCGAGGACGCAAAAACCCCGGAGTACGCCGTGGTCGATGCAGCCGTGCAGACCGCCAAGGCTACCGACGCCGTGCGCGCAGCGGGTCTCATCAATGCCGTACTGCGCCGCTACTTGCGCGAGCGCAAGACTTTGGACGCCGAAATTGCGCGCAATCCGGCCACCCGTCACGCATCGCCCGTATGGCTCGCCGATCGCCTGCGCGCCGACTGGCCGATTCGCTGGACACAGCTGCTGGCCGCGGGCGATTCGCAGGCGCCGATGTGGTTGCGCGTCAACCCGCGGCATGCGACCGCGGCGGACTACCTCGAGACTCTGCAGAAGGCCGGGATCGGCGCACGCTGCGCCGCGCACGTACCGCAGGCATTGGCGTTGGACACGCCCTGCGACGTGCATGACCTGCCGGGATTCGCGCAGGGCCTCGTGTCCGTGCAGGATCTGGGAGCGCAATGCGTTGAATTCCCTCTCGCGCTGGCCGCCGGTCAGAGCGTTCTCGACGCCTGCGCCGCGCCGGGCGGCAAGACCGCGCTCGTTGCGGAACGAGAGCCGCACCTCGCGCGGCTGACCGCGGTCGACATCGATCCGCAGCGGCTCGCCAGGGTCGGTGAGAATATGCGGCGGGGAGACCTGCGAGCCGATCTCGTCCACGGCGATGCGGGCGAGCCGGCCGCGTGGTGGGACGGCGTTCCGTACGACCGCATCTTGCTCGATGCGCCGTGTTCGGCGCTCGGGGTGATTCGCCGCCATCCCGACATCCGCCTACGTAAGTCCCCGTCGGATATCGACAAATTGCCGGAGCTGCAGGGGCGCCTGTTGGCCGCCGCATGGCGGCTGTTGGCCCGCGGTGGGCGCCTGGTCTACGCCACCTGCACCGTCACTCGCAGTGAAAATCGCGATCTTCTCGCCGCATTCTTGCGCAGCACTCCGGACGCCGCCACCGTCCCCGCCGACAGCTGGCCGGGCTGGCCGGACATCGGCGAAGCGGATGATTTCGGCCGCCAAATTCTCCCGGGGGAGGCGGGTGCCGACGGCTTCTATTATGCTGCCTTGACCAAACAATGAACGCCTCGCGATCAAATCCCCCTGCTGCCGTCCGGCCCCGACCGCGTGCCCCGTACGCGCGGTGCCTCGCCGCCTCGATGGCCGCAATGGCGGCGATACTGTGGATACGCCCGCTGCATGCCGATGGACTCGAGGGGCGCTTCGAGGTCCGATCCGCCGACCTGCAGCTCAAGGACGGCGTCTATCACTTGAATGCGCACATGGATCTGCCCGTCAGCGATGCGGTGCGGCGCGGGCTGGCCGAGGGCGTGCCCTTGACGGTCGAGCTCGATCTCAACATCGAGCGCGTGCGCCAGCTGCTGCCGAATTCGAAGGTCGCCGACCTGACCCAGCGCTATCATCTGCAGTACAACGCGGTGAGCGCGCGCTATGTCTTGCGCAATGACAATAGCGGCCAACAAGAATCGCTGAGTACGGTCGATGCCGCCATTGAACAACTTTCGGAGGTGCGCGGCCTGCCGGTTCTCGACCGGGCGTTGATCACCGCCGACCGGCGCTACGAGGCGAATGTCCGCGCCAAAGTTGACTACGGCTCGGTGCCGTTCAGCCTGCGCGTGGTGATGTTCTGGGTGAACGACTGGCATCGCGAAAGCGATTGGTACACATGGACATTACAGCCGTGATTCGCAAGTACGGTTCCACCGTGCTGGGTTTGATCGGAGTCGCACTGTGGCTGGTCGCGTTGTACCTGCTCGCCTCGGCCGCGCAGAATTCCGCAGAGTTCAACCGCTGGCTGCCGTGGATCCTGCTGGTCAACATATCCGGACTGGTCACCCTGGGCATCTTGCTGGCCGTCAAGCTCGCGCGCCTGGTGCAGGACTACCGCAGGCATGTGCCGGGTTCGCGTCTCAAACTACGCACAGTGGCGATCTTCAGCGCTCTCGCGGTCGCGCCGATTCTGGTGGTCTATTATTTTTCGCTGCAATTCATCAATCGCGGCATCGACAGCTGGTTCGAGCTGGAAGTGAGCGAGGGCCTCAAGGACACGCGCGCGCTTTCGCATGCCGCGCTCGAGGTGCGGGTCCGCGAATTCCTGCAGCACACGCAGACCGTGGCGCATACCCTGTCGCACAGTTCCGATTTCGAGCTCATCGCCACGCTCGACCGGGAGCGGCGCGAAAGCGCCGCACTCGAATTCACCATCGTGGGCGCGCAAGCGCAGATTCTCGCCACCAGCTCCGATCGACCGATGGACATGCTGCCGGTGCCCGCCACCGACGATATGATGCTGCGGCTGAAACGCGGCGAGCCCTATGTGAGTCTGGACACCGACTCGGTGGGCGGCTACGTGATTCGCGCGGCGGCGCCGCTCGATGCCAACCGCAGCGGCAGTGCGCGGGTGCTGATCGCCTTGTATCCCGTGCCGCTGCAGTTGAGTCAACTGGCCGATACGGTGCAGCGGTCCTACACGCAGTATGCGAATCTCGTGCAATTGCGCAGACCGCTCAAGACAACCTTCGTCCTGATCCTGACCTTCGTGGTGCTGATGTCGCTGATTGCCGCAGTGTACGGCGCCTTTTTCGCCGCCCAGCGCTTGGTCCAGCCCGTGCAGGACTTGATCGCGGGAACCCGCGCCGTGGCGAAGGGCAATTACGACACCAAGCTGCCGCTGCCGTCGCGCGACGAGCTGGGTTTTCTGGTCACTTCGTTCAACGACATGACCAAGCGGTTGGGGCGTGCCCGCGAGGAAACGCTGCGCAGCCAGCAGGCCGTTGAAGCCGAGCGCGCCGGGTTGGCCGTGATTCTCGCGCGACTGTCCACCGGCGTGGTGTCGCTCGAGGCGGATTTGACCGTGCGCACGGCCAATCAGGCGGCAAGCGCCATCCTCGGCATCGATCTCGAGGCCGCGGTCGGCAAGCGATTCGACGAATCCATCAGCGATACGACCCTGTTCACGCAATTTCTGGCGGCGCTCAACCTGCATCTCGGCGTGGAGGATTTGGATTGGCGCGAACAGGTCGAACTGCTGTCCGATTCCGGCAAAAGGGTGCTCATGTGCGCCTGCACCGCGCTGCCCAACGATGCCGGCAGTGCGCCGGGAGTGGTGCTGGTGTTCGACGACATCACCACCCTGCTGCAGGCGCAGCGCGACGCCGCGTGGGGCGAAGTGGCGCGCCGCCTGGCCCATGAAATCAAAAATCCGCTCACCCCCATTCAATTGTCCGCGGAGCGCATGCGCCGCAAGTTTCTCGGCAGCATGAACGCCCAGGACGCGCAGATTCTCGAACGCGCAACGCATACCATCGTCGCCCAGGTGGACGCGATGAAGCAGATGGTCAACGCCTTCAGCGAATATGCGCGCGCGCCCGACATGCACTTCTCGCACTTCGATCTCAACCAGCTGATCACCGAGGTCGTGGATCTTTACCGCGTGCAGGATTCCAGCGCCGAACTCAAATTGCTGCTCGACCCGCAGCTGCCGGCCATTTCCGCGGACCGGATGCGGATCCGGCAGATTCTCAACAATCTGGTGACCAACTCTCTGGAGGCCCTGGAGGGCCGGCCGGGCGCCCGCATCGAAGTCGAAACCCACGTGTCCGAGGATGGCCCCAAGCATTTGGCGTCGGTGGCGATCGTGGTCGCGGACAATGGACCCGGCTTCCAACGGGACTTGATCGGCACCGTGTTCGACCCCTATGTCACGAGCAAGCCCAAGGGCACGGGGCTGGGACTTGCCATCGTGAAGAAAATCGTCGAGGAACACGGCGGGCGCATTGAGGCGGATAATCAACGCACCGGTGGCGCCCGCGTGCGAATTCTATTGCCGTTGGGCGACAGCACACGCTCCACGGGCGTGCGTGAACCGCGCAAAGGCGAACACAGGAGAGAACGGGTATGACCGCTTCGAGAATACTGGTGGTGGACGACGAGGCGGACATCCGCGGATTGCTGAAGGAAATTCTTTCCGAAGAGGGCTATGACGTGGATGTCGCGGCGGATGCGACCCAGGCGCGCTCCTCACGCGCGAGCCAGGTTCCGGACCTGGTGCTGCTGGATATCTGGATGCCGGACACCGACGGGATCACGCTGCTGCGCGAGTGGTCGGTCACCGATGGTTACGATTGCCCCGTGGTGATGATGTCCGGTCACGGCACGGTCGAGACCGCCGTCGAGGCCACGCGCCTCGGCGCTTTCGATTTCGTCGAGAAGCCGCTGTCCTTGACCAAGCTGCTGCGCACGGTGGAGCGGGCGCTCGACGCCGGTCGGCGCAAGCGGCTGTCGGCGCGCGGGCAGCGCCCGACGCTCGCGGTCCCCATCGGCAAGAGCAAGACCACGCAGGCGCTGCGCGAGCAGGTGCAACACGCCGCGTCGAGCGCCTCTCCGGTGCTGTTGCTGGGTGAATTGGGATCCGGGCGCGAGGCCTATGCGCGCTATTTGCATTCACTCTCGGCGCGCGCCTCCAAGCCATTTTTCATGGTGGTTGCCGCGAGCTTGGGAAAAGACCCGACGGCGGCTTTGTTCGGCAGCGAGCGGGACGGCCGGGTGGAGCTCGGCGCGTTCGATCAAGCGGCCGGCGGTTCCCTGTACCTGAACGGGCTGGAGGACTTGAACAGCGAGGCGCAGCGCGCCTTGGCCGGCGCCATCGAGCAAAACGGCTACACCCGGGTCGGCGGGCGCCAGCGGGTGCCGCTCAACGTGCGCTGGATCAGTTCGGCGCAAGACTCTTTTGAATTGCACGCCTCGCCGGAGCCGTTTCGCCGCGACCTGGTGGCGCACCTCAGTGTGATCACCCTGCGGGTGCCGCCGCTGCGCGATTACGCGGAGGATGTGCCCGACTTATTGCGCTACTACGTCGACCGGCTGGTGGACGACCAGCATCTGCCGCTGCGCCGCTTCAGCGTCGCCGCCCAGAATCGGCTGAGAAACTATCCCTGGCCCGGCAATGTCGGCGAACTCAAGAATCTGGTGCAGCGCGTGCTGATTCTCGGCGTGGGCGAAGAGATCCGGCTGGAGGAGATCGAGCGCGAATTGGCGGTCAAGCTTGCGATCGATGAGCCGCTGGTGAAGCAAGATTTGCTCGCGCTGCCGTTGCGCGAGGCGCGCGAGCAATTCGAACGCGCCTACCTGCAGCAGCAGCTGCTGCTGTGCAATGGCAAGGTCGGTCAGCTGGCCAAGCGGGTGGGCATGGAACGCACCCACTTGTATCGCAAACTGCGGGCATTAGGAGTCGATTTTCGGCAATTAGGCGAGGATTGAGCGCGATACCGCGGCCGACTTAGTCGCCGACCCGGATCACCAGCACGTCGACGTCCGACTTGCGCAGGATTTGCCGCAGGCGGTTGAGTTCGTCGAGCTTGGAAATGGGTCCGATGCGGATGCGGTGCCAGGTATCGTTGTCCACCGTCACTTTCTGCACCTTGGATTCGACCCCCTGCAGGGCAAGCTGCGCGCGCAC
>Ga0070711_100002028_pt1 | contig 11407 bp, 9 predicted proteins | sample LARL53metaG_FD_65452 | JGI IMG/M metagenome (GOLD analysis project Ga0070711, IMG submission 65452) | Corn, switchgrass and miscanthus rhizosphere microbial communities from Kellogg Biological Station, Michigan, USA - LAR L5-3 metaG | ecosystem: Host-associated > Plants > Roots > Rhizosphere ... | reverse complement strand
CAAAGAAGGATTGCTGCACCTCGCCGATGAAGCCATGTACCTGGTGAAAAATACCAATCGCGACAGCGTCGCCGCCGCCAATCTTGGCATCTTGCCGGAGAACTCCGACGCGGAAGAAGCCACCGGCGAAGCGGCCGCCCAGTAGACCCACCCGCTTTCCGGCACGCGCTATACAGTCCTTGAAAATTCTGCTTAACTGAAATCATGAAGAGGAGCGAAGCCGCGCGTTACGCTCGCTGGTCCGTGCTCGTAGCCTTTGTGCTGGCGGCGTCCACGGGCGCGGTGTATTTGAAACGCCAATATACCGCACACGTTGAGAAGAAGAACGCTCCTCCCGCGCCGCCGCGCGACGTTGAGCGGCAATCCAGTGGCATCACCTTTTCCAAGGGCGACGGCACGCGCACCATCTTCACCGTGCAGGCCTCGAAGTCCACGGACTTCAAGGGCCAAGACGCCAGTCTGCTGGAAGATGTGCACATCACCGTATTTGGCAAGAATGGCGACCGCCACGACGTAATCCACACGCAGAGTTGTCAATACGCGAAGGCCGACGGTGGCGTGCAATGCAATGGCGAAGTGCAGATGGAATTGCAGAGCGCGGCCGATGCCGAACGGCTCCGCCGGCAATCCTCGGCTGTCCCCAACATCATTCGCGTCGAGACTCGCGGCGTGACGTTTGAAAAGGCCACAGGCCGCGCGCAAACCGTCCAGCCGGTGAAGTTCAGTTTCCCCAACGGCAGTGGCGACGGCGTGGGCGCGGTATATTCCTCGGAAGAAGGGCAGTTGCGGCTGATTCGCGATGTGCATCTGAAAATGGACGCCTCTTCCGCATCTAAAGGCAACTCGAAGTCGACCACTGCCGCGTCCGAGGTTGACATCCAAGGCAGCAGCCTGGAATTTGGCAAGACGACCCACACCATACTTCTCTTTGGCCCGGTTACGGCGACCACGTCCACTCAGCAACTCACCGCGGGAGAATTGTTCGTTTCGCTGGATCCCGCCTTCCGCGCGCGGTCGCTGATCGCCAGGCCCGGCACGCTGGGACAAACTCCGGAAGTGGTGTCGCGCGATTCTGGTGGCGGCGCCACGAAACTGCTTGCGGATCAATTGACGGCGGAATTGTCGCCGGAAGGCTGGGTCAAGACGGTTGTGGCCGAAGGAAATGTGGACGGCAGTGCTCCGACTGGCGGATTACAAGCCGAACATGGCGAACTGGAGATGTGGCCGCGGGTGAATCAGGCGAAGCTGTTGACCGTGCGCGGAAATGTGAGGCTGCAGAGCCGCGATCCAAAAACAGGACTGCAGCGCAACTTGAAGACCGAAGCTTTGCAGTTGAACTTCACTGGCGGCCAATTGGGACAGCAGAATCGCGTGCAGCACAGCGAGACGCTGGCGCGTGGAACCATCGAATGGAACGATGCCGCCGCAAGCCGGTCCAAGCTAACAGCCGACAAGCTGGCACTGGACTTTGGCGCCACCGGAAAAGCGCAGCAACTTGTCGCCAGCGGCGCCGTACAAACGGAACGGGAACTAAAAGGCAAGCCGTTGCAGACGGCTGATTCCAAAAACGGCTTGATTCAGATGGAGCCGACCGGCGAGTGGTCCAAGATCACGATGCAAGGCAACGTGCACTTGAAGGAGGGCGATCGCAGCGGCGAGGCGCAGCAGGCGGTTTTCACGAAGGTGAACCAAACGGCGGTGCTCACCGGCCAGGCCCTGGCGCGCGACGCGAGCAGCGAGACGCACGCGGCGAAAATCACGTTCAACCAAGGAACCGGAGAAATCTTCGCCGAAGGAAACGTTCGCTCCACCGATCTTTCCGCAAAAACCACCACCGTGCAGCTGGCGCCCGCGCCCACCAATCTTTCCTCGGAGCACATGGAAGCAAACTCGAAAACGGGACGCGCGCTCTACACCGGCCACGCCCGCATGTGGCAGGGTGCTTCGGTGCTGGAAGCGGAATCGATCGAGTTGTTGAGAGACACCCGGGTGGTGAACGCGGTTGGCAATGTACGTGCTGTCTTTCCGCAGGCTTCCTCCAACGATCAATCTCAACCGAAAAAACAGCCGAGTCTTTGGCACATTTCCGCGGGCACGCTGACCTATTGGGACTTGGAGAATCGCGCGAAACTGGAAGAAAACGTCGTCGTGCAATCCGTTGACCAACGTATGCGCGGCCCCGTGCTCGACCTTTTCTTCACGCGGGCAACCAGTGGGAAGCAGGGAGTGCCGGGGGCGGCACAGATCAGCCGGGCCGTCGGCACCGGCGGAGTGATGGTAGAGGAGGGCGATCGGCGAGCAACGGCGGAACAGGGCGTGTACACGGCAGAGGACCAGAAATTCGTGCTAAGTGGTGGAAATCCCACACTTTACGACGCTCAGGAAGGGATCACAACGGGACGTCAATTGACCTTCCATATTGCGGATGATACGATCATCGTCGACTCGGGAGAGGGTCTGCGCACGTTGACCAAACACCGAGTTCAATAGCAGTCGGTAAGTGGATTCACGGCCGATCCGCGTGATTTGGAATGCCAACACTCCAGGGCGTCGAACTGAGCAAGTCCTACCGGGGACGCAAGGTTGTCGATAACGTACAAGTAGAAATAGGGCAAGGCGAAGTTGTAGGGCTATTGGGACCAAATGGGGCCGGCAAGACCACTACGTTCTACATGATCGTCGGCCTGGCAAGGCCCGATTCCGGCCAGGTTCTGCTGAATGGAGAAGAGATTACCGACCTGCCCATGTACTTGAGGGCGCGCAGCGGCATCAGTTACCTACCTCAGGAGCCCTCAGTCTTCCGGCAGCTTACCAGCGAAGAGAACCTGCTGGCAGTATTGGAGACCCTTCCCCTTACGCCGGAGCAGCAGCGCGACCGCTTGGAAGAATTGCTGGCCCAGATGGGGCTGGAGACCGTACGACAGAGCAAGGCTTACATGCTCTCTGGGGGAGAACGCCGAAGGCTGGAAATCGCGCGCTCGATGACTTTGCAGCCGTCGTTCATCCTGCTGGACGAGCCGTTTTCTGGGATTGACCCCCTCACCGTGAGGGACTTGCAGGAGCTGATCCGGGAGCTGAGCCGCTCCGGGATTGGCGTGCTGATCACGGATCACAACGTCCGGGAAACACTCAGCGTGACGGACCGCGCGTACATCGTGAATCGTGGGAGAATTATGGCGAAGGGCACGCCAAGGGATTTGAGCGACAATCCGGAAGTCCGCCGAGTCTATCTAGGCGATACCTTCCGCTTGAATTAGGTTTATCCTAGGTAGCAGCGAGAACGGGAGCCTATGGCCTGGCAGGGACTCAAATTAAATCTCAAGGTGACGCAGAAGCAGATTCTGACGCCCGGCCTTGTGCAGATGGTCAGCGTCCTGGCGCTGAACCGCCTGGAGCTTCGCGAAATGATCAACCAGGAGATGATTGCCAATCCCGTCCTCGAAGAACTCTCCGAAGAGCCGACCGTCAGCGACAACTACAGCGACGAAACTTTCCTGAAAGCCGAAACCGAGAAAGTCCCGGAAAAACCGGAGCCCAACCCGTTCGATGAATTCGACGTTGGCGCGTTCTTCAATCAGTACCTGGACACCGGTGGCGATGGCGGTAAGTCCCAGGAACGCGAGATCAGCGAACGCCCCTCCTTTGAAAAGTTTCTTTCTTCCCCGGCCGGGCTGACCGATCATCTGACGTGGCAACTCAGCGTGACCATTTGCTCGGAGTCGGTGCGCGAAATCGTTGAGAACATCATTGGCAACCTGGACGAAAACGGTTACCTTACCGCTTCCATCGAAGAATTGGCGCAGAACGGCAAATATTCGCAGGACGATCTGGAAGACGCGATTGCCGTGGTGCAAGACTTCGATCCGATCGGAGTGGGGGCGCGCGACCTGCGGGAGTGCCTGCTGCTGCAACTGAAAGCGTTTGATCCGCAGAACACGCTGGCGTGCCAGATTGTTTCCGAGCACCTGAAGCAGGTGCAGTCTAATCAACTGAAGGAAATCGCGCGCGCTCTGAACCGTCCGACAGACATCGTGAAGCACGCCATCGACACTATCAAGAAGCTGGATCCGCGTCCGGGGCTGCGCTACAACAAAACGGAACCGCGCTTGGTAGAGCCCGACGTTTATTTCCGCAAGGTCGACGACCAGTGGCAGGTCTTCCTGAATGAAGACGACATGCCACAGCTGCGCTTGAGCCCGACGTATCGGCGACTGCTGGTGCGCGATGCGGCCGACAAAGAAGTCCGCAACTACGTGAAGGAACGCTTTACCGCCGCCATTCAGCTGATGAAGAACATCGAGCAGCGCAAACATACGATCCTGCGGGTCTGCCAGTCGATCATCGCCAGGCAAGGCGAATTCCTGGACAAGGGTCCGGACACGCTGAAGCCGATGATGATCAAGGAAGTCGCGGAAGAAGTGGGCGTGCATCCCTCGACCGTCAGCCGCGCCGTGGCCAGCAAATACGCGCATACGCCGCAGGGTGTGATTGAGTTACGTTCGTTCTTCAGCGAAGCGGTGAACGGCCCTGAGGGCGGAGGAATGTCGTTGCTGACGTTGAAGCGCCTGGTAAAGAAAATGATCGATGAAGAAGACTCCGCGCGGCCGCTGACCGACGAACAGATTGCCAAGAAGCTCGACGATGGCGGCATCCACGTGACCCGGCGCACCGTGGCGAAGTATCGCGAAGACATGCGCATTCCGAGCACGCATCAACGGCGCGTGAAGAGCTGAGTTCCCCACCTACTGTGAAGCGCGCCCACCTCACACGAAAATCCAGAAAACAGGGAAGACAACTCGTCATCCTTACAGGGCTTTCCGGCTCGGGAAAGAGCACGGTGCTGAAGGCTTTCGAGGACATGGGCTTTTACTGCGTGGACAATCTTCCTGTTGAGCTGATTCCGATTTTCGCGGAGCTGCACGCGGCGGGTGAAGGCGACTTTGCCCGGGCAGCGCTGCTTGTGGACGCCAGAGAAGGCTTGCAGTTGGAAAAACTGCCGGGATTGCTGCGGCACCTGCGGCGCGAACATCCCATCACGCTGGTATTTATCGAAGCGAATGAAGACGCGCTGCTGCGGCGTTATAGCGAGACGCGCCGGCCGCATCCTCTCGGCAAGGATTTTTCCGTGCGCGAAAGCTTGCATCATGAGCGCGTTCTGATGGACCCAATCCGCAAGCTGGCGGACGTGGTGATCGACTCGTCGCAATTTAACGTGCATGAATTGCGGCAGTTTGTGAACCAGCGGTTCCGCAGCGAGAGCAAACGGCCCATGCTGGTTTCGCTGGTGAGCTTCGGTTTCAAATTTGGCGTGCCGACTGACGCCGATTTGATGTTCGACGTGCGCTTCCTGCCGAATCCGCATTTTGTGCCGAAGCTGCGGCCGTTTACCGGCAAGGATCCGCAAGTGCGGCGCTATATCCGGTCGTTTCCTCAAACGGGAGAATTTCTCCGGCGCATGCAGGGGCTGCTGACCTACCTGATTCCCCACTACATCGAGGAAGGGAAGAGCTACCTGACGATCGCGTTCGGATGCACTGGCGGAAAGCATCGCTCGGTAATGATGGCGGAGTCCATGAGGCACTCGCTTGAAAAACGCGGGTATGCGACGCGGGTCGTCCATCGCGACATCAACAAGTAAGAATCGGCCACGAATCCGCGCTATGACGACATTACGGACCCGGGTCAATTTCCGTTTTGTCACTGCTTAGCTCGGCGAAGCGCCCGGGAAGCATTGGCTAAGGATGAAATCCGCTTCTGCGATCTACGGGTTTTTCAGGCTTGATCTAGGTTCTCACAATCAAGACTTACCCGTTCCGGGAATATCAGCGAACCGCCGGAACTGTCCCCCAACGAAGTTGAAGTTGTACGTGTCAGGCATGTTGTTTCCGTTTTGGTCCGACTTACCGCCACAGGGGAGAACGAACTGAGCTTAACACGTGATCGATTGAGACCGCACTCTACTCGGAATCGCCAATGTCGGCGGCCGGGCGTTTATTGGGATGCTTGGATATCGGTTTGTGGCCTATGGTGACTAGGCGCTCGGCGTTGGGACCATAGGCGTCTCCGTCGAGACTCCCGTGCAGCTTCACCGCAACGAATCCGACGCGCTCCAAGCGATCGCGCAGCTCTTGACCGGAATAAATGGTGTGATGGAAATTGAAGCTCTTCGTGCGGCCGCCTCGGATGAGGAGCCATTCGTTGCGAACGCGAGTCCAATCGTCAAAAATCTCGTGCCGCTCCACCATGAGAGTACCGCCCGGCAAAACGGTAGATATTGTGGGCTGAAGAATTTTAGCCAGACGTTCTTTGCCCAACACCTCGATCAGACACGCACCACCCGGCTGCAGCGACGTGAACATGTTCTGCAAGACGGTCATGTCGTCTTGCCTGTCGTCGAAATAGCCGAAGGAGGTAAACATGCTGAGCACCAGGGCAAAAGAGGCCGGACGCACAAAATCGCGCATATCTTCCCGAACCCACTCGATGTTCACGCGAGCGGCCTTAGCCTTCGCGCGCGCCTTATTCAGCAGATACCTCGTCTTGTCGACGCCAGTGACCCGGAATCCCTTTTTTGCGAGTGCGATGCTGCATCGGCCGGGACCGCAGCAGAGGTCGAGGACCGACTTGCCTGGAGGCTTGGTGAGTGCGAGCGCCTTCGCGACTTGCTCGTCCGCATCGGCGACGCGTTTCTCTGGAAACATGAATGGGTACAGCTCGCGCCAGAACGAGTCGTCGTCGAACCACTCTTTTTTGCGCTTGGCGGTTTTCATCGCGTCTGCCGATTAGACTAACATAGCCGCCGGTCGCCTTTGCGTGCCCGGCACCGCTACGTCTCACCGCACGCACTGTGCACGCGATCGATCAAAGCAATGGAATCATTTGGTAGCTCGTCGCCACGCCAGGCTGCGTGTTGATCGGGACGGGACGAAAGAAGCTTCCAGGGACAAAGCGAAGCAGTCTTCTAAGCCCGCGTCGAGCACAACCATTGGCACTCCACGCTGTGCAGCTGCCGCCGAGAGACTGCCCGTCTCAACCGCAGGATCGGTTCGCAGAAGTGTGAACCCAGGCCCCAGAGCGTCATACACTGATCTTCCCACCGCGCAACCATACCTGCGGCGTGCGGCAGCCCGGAACCGTGGACTGGACGAAGTCGTAGATCGTGTCGCGTGGGGCTTCCTCGCCGTCGTACGCGATAATCGGAGAATTCTTGTAGAAATATCCGAAGTTGCCCACCACAGCGGAACTGCCCGACGTTCTGTTCGTAGGCGCTTTTTCCGCTGTGAGCACGAACCGCTTCGCCCTCCGGACCGAGCTTCTGCAAGTTGTGGGGGATCGCACTGCCCAGCGACTTGGTTGTGAAGGACGTGTTCATGGCATAGCGTGATACCTGTTGGTTGACTGGCTGACGCTCGAGCTCAGAGGCGTCCAGAATTGCAGGCTCCGCCCAGCCGTTCAGCACACCTGCCAACTTCCCGGACAAATTTATGGCGTCTGCGATTCCCGCGTTCGTCCCGTAACCGGCGAATGGTACCCAGATATGTGCTGCGTCGCCACAGCAGAAAACACGCCGGTCGCGTAAGCGGCCGGAAATCATGCGGGGTCCAATTGCAGTCGTTCTTTGCGAGAATCTCAAACGGAAAGGTTGAGTCGAGGCCAGCGATCTGCCGGATGCAGCGGTCTCAGTCGAGTGTCGCCAAATCGTCGGTGGGAGAGTATCACTGAGAACCGCAGCGAGGAACCGACAAAGGATTGGTCTGCAGGCTGTAGAACAGGCAGCGCGATTGTTATCGAAACTGGCCTACTGATGCTGTCCGGCCAACTTGACACACCGGCTTGCTGCCGAATAGCGTACCAAGAGGGGATTACGCGGGCGTTCCCGGGGGCTGATTAGTGGGTTCCATGTTTTCGCCACATTTGAAGCGGTTGTTGGGATACGTGAAGCCCTATCGCGTGTCTATGAGCGTGGGCATTGCGCTGCTGCTGGTGGTGGGATTGGCCGAAGCCATCATTGGGCTAATGATCAAACCGATCATCGATCGCGTGCTGAATCCCGCGGCTCCCGATTCCAACGTGCTTTTGTTCACCGTGCCCCACGGCGGCCCCGCGATCTACCTGAATCGCTTTTTTCCGCACAGCATCCACAATGTTTGGCCGGTTGTTTCAATCTCGCTACTGGTGGTTTTTTTCGTAAAGTCTGTGGCGGAGTTTGGCGGCAGCACGCTGATTCAATTCGTCGGACATCGTGCGCTCACCGACTTGCGGAACAAAGTCTATGAAAAGATCATCCGCCAGCCGATAGGATTTTTCCAGAGCCAACCAACCGGGCGGGTGATGTCGGGAGTGATCAATGATGTGGAACGGGCGCGGCCCGCGCTTTCCGAGTATCTGGCGGATGTTTTTCGGCAAAGTTTTTCGTTCGTCGCGTTTATTGCCGTGCTCTTCTACATCGATTGGAAGATGACGCTGGGCTGCGCGCTTTTTCTGCCCGCCGTGGTTTGGCCGGTCGGGAGATTGGGACGCAAGATTCGCCGTTCGGTGGAAAGCAGCCAGAACAAGCTGGGAGAACTGAACCAGATTCTGCAGGAAACCGTGGCAGGGAACCGCATTGTGAAAGCCTTCGGCATGGAGGATTTCGAAGTCACGAAATTCCAGGCTGCGGCCAAGCGCTTGCTTCGCGAAACCATGCGTTGGGTGCGCGCGCAGGTTGTATCCTCGCCACTTATGGACTTGCTTTTGCCCGTGGTGATTTGTTTGCTCCTGCTTCATGCGCGAGACAAAATTCGCCTGCAACAAATGACTGTAGGGCTATTTTTCAGCTTCGTGTATTGCCTGATCAAGTCCTACGAGCCCATCAAGCGCATGGGCGCAGTGTACCAGCAGTTTCAACAGGCGCAGGGCGCCACAACGCATGTCTTCGCGTACCTGGATTTGAAGCAGGAGGAGCAGGACGCGCCCGGCGCGAAGCCCTTGCCGGCATTCTCGCGCGAAATCGAATTTCAAAACGTGGGCTTCGCGTACGACACGACCCCTGTGCTACGCGACGTGAGCTTTCAGGCGCGCAAAGGAGAACTGGTGGCCTTCGTGGGCTCCAGCGGTGCGGGGAAGACGACGCTGGTCAATCTGATTCCGCGGTTTTACGCGGCCAGTTCCGGCACGATTCGAGTTGACGGGGCGGACATTCGCGACGTTACCCTGCGATCGCTGCGCGGCCAGATCGCCATGGTCACGCAGGAAAATATTCTCTTTCACGATACGGTGCGGAACAACATTTGCTACGGCATGAGCAATGTTCCGCAGGAGCGCGTGATCCAGGCGGCGCAGGCCGCGCTGGCGCACGACTTCATTCTGGAGTTGCCGCAGGGCTACGATACGCTGATCGGCGAACGCGGCACGCGGCTCAGCGGCGGGCAACGCCAGCGCATCGCCATCGCCCGCGCGATTCTGAAGGATTCGCCCATATTGATTCTCGATGAAGCGACCTCGGAATTGGACTCCGAATCCGAACTGTATGTGCAGCGCGCGCTCAGTAACCTGATGGTGGGTCGCACGACCTTTGTGATTGCGCATCGCTTGGGTACAATTCGCAAAGCCGATAGAATTCTGGTGCTGGAGGATGGGACGATTCGCGAGTGCGGCACGCACGCCGATCTTCTGACGTTGGGCGGGAGCTATGCCCGCCTGCACGATTTGCAGTTTATGGATGAAGAGCTGCTCGCTCCGGCAGAGAAGCAAAACAATGCTGCAGCGAATGCGCGCAAAAAGACATGAGTGTGAAGACAAGCACGGAAGAACGAACTGCGACGAAGGGAAAAGCGGAGTGCCGCTCGATGACCGGGTATGCCACCGTGCGTACCGAGCATGGCGGCTGGTCTATTCGCTTGAGTGTGAAGAGCGTCAATCACCGTTTTCTGGACGTGAAGTTGCGCATACCGGAATCGCTGGAGCCTTATGAGTTGCGATTGCGGCAAACGGTTCGCGACCGCATTCACCGCGGTCACGTGGATGTGCACGTCAACGTGGAACCCGGCGAAGCTGCCCCGGTTCACGTCAATAAAGAATTGCTGCAGGCGTACCTGCGCGCAGCGGATGAACTGCGCCAGCAGACCGGCGCGAAATCCGAGCTGGATCTGGTATCGCTGCTGCGGCTGCCGGGCGTGATCGCCGGTCTCGCGCCGGCGCTTCCCGATTCGGATGAAGAGCAGGAAGAGTTCGGCAAGGTGCTTGACCATCTGTTGCGTGAAGCGCTCGCCAGGTTGGACGAGATGCGGCTTGCCGAGGGCCGCCATCTGGTGGAAGAGCTGCGTGCGCGGCTGACGCGCATCGCCTCGCTGGCCGATGAAGTTCGCGGGTTGGTCGAAACGCTTCGCCCGGCATTCATCCGGCGTTTGGAAACTCGGTTGAAGGAATTGTTGGGCGGCACGATTGTGGACCCGGCGCGGGTAACCCAAGAGGCCGCGTTACTGGCGGAACGCAGCGACATCAGCGAAGAACTGGACCGCCTGCGCAGCCACCTGCAGCAGTTTGCCAAGCTGGTGGATAGTGCCGGCGAACTCGGCAAGAAACTTGATTTTCTGCTCCAGGAAATGCACCGCGAAGCCAATACCATGCTCTCCAAAACTCCCGGCGTAGAGAGCGAAGCGCTGGCGATTACCGGCCTCTCTCTGGAAATCAAAGCCGAAATCGAAAAATTGCGGGAACAGGTGCAGAACATCGAATGAGCGAGCCAAAAGGAGTTTCGCCGCTGGTGTTGATCGTGTCGGGACCCTCGGGCTCCGGAAAATCGACCTTGGTTCAGAACATTCTGGAGCTGCCCGGAACGATGTCCTCAGTGTCATATACCACTAGGTCTCGGCGGACGACTGAAGCCAGTGGAAAGTGTTATGATTTCGTCACCGAGGCTGAGTTTGCCTCCATGGTATCCCGGGGCGAGTTTCTGGAGTACGCCCGGGTCTTCGGCAAGCATTCGTACGGTACGCCGAAGAAATGGCTGGAGGAGGCCCGGGAACGTGGGCTCGACCTGGTCCTTGAGATCGATGTGCAAGGTGCGGCGCAAGTGAAGGAAAAATTGCCGGAGTCCGTGGCGATTTTCATCCTGCCGCCTTCGCGCCAAGAACTCGAGCGGCGCTTGCGCAGTCGCGGCCAGGATAGCGACGAAGAGATTGCCCGGAGGCTGGCCAAGGCGCGCGATGAAATTGTGGCCAGCGAGAAGTTTTATGATTTTTGTGTGGTGAACGACAACATGGAACGTGCGGGTCGTGAAGCGCAGGCGATTGTACTGGCGCTGCGTTGCACGAGCGAACGGCGCCGCGAATTCGTGAACCAATTGCTTGCATCGTTTGGAGGGTAAGACACTGATGACCGTGCAAACCAAAGCTCCGCAGAGCCAGTTTGCGTATGTGGTGCTGGC
>Ga0070711_100002024_pt1 | contig 11418 bp, 7 predicted proteins | sample LARL53metaG_FD_65452 | JGI IMG/M metagenome (GOLD analysis project Ga0070711, IMG submission 65452) | Corn, switchgrass and miscanthus rhizosphere microbial communities from Kellogg Biological Station, Michigan, USA - LAR L5-3 metaG | ecosystem: Host-associated > Plants > Roots > Rhizosphere ... | reverse complement strand
CCTCCGAGACCAGGCGCACGCCGTCCCGCTTCAGTTTTTCCACGGCCGCCCCCAGATCGGGCACGCGCATGCAGACGTGGTGCAGTCCCTCGCCGCGCTTTGCTATGAACCTAGCGATGGCCGAATCCTCCGACGTCGCCTCCAGCAATTCCAGCCGGCTTTCGCCCACGGGCACCATCACCAGCCGCACTTTTTCTCGCTCGACGGTTTCTTCGGGAGACACGGTGAGCCCCAGCTTCTCGTAAATGCCCTTTGCCGCCGCCAGCGACTTCACAGCGATGCCGAGATGATCAATTTGGAAAGTCACCGTCCTGCTTTCTCCACGATTTCCTCCACCAAGGTGTAAGGATCTCGCTTGTGTTGCGCGACCTCGGCCGCAAACGCCTCTACCTGCCCGTTCCCGAGCTGTGCGCGCACACGCTCCAACATGGCGTCGCGCAGCATTTCAATCAAGCGCGCCTTCCAGTTGTGAATGTTGCGCTTGAGAACCAGATTCTCCTTTTGCAGGTAGCTCTCATAACTCGCAATCGTTGCCGCAAGCTCTTCGATTCCCTTGCCTTCGCTGGCCACGATCTTCACGATGGGCGGGATCCAGTTGTCGTGGCGCGTGGCCAGTGATTGCACAGCGCGAATCTCGCGTTCCACATTTTCCGCGCCGTCGCGATCGCTCTTGTTGATGACGAAAATGTCAGCGATCTCCATGATGCCCGCCTTGATGGTCTGCACATCGTCGCCCATGCCAGGTACGAGAATCACGATCGTTATGTCCGCGAGGCGCACGATATCGACTTCATCCTGTCCCACGCCCACGGTTTCGATCATGATGAGATCACGGCCCGAAGCGTCGAGCACGGTTGCCACATCGGCCGTGGTGCGCGCCAGGCCGCCGAGCGATCCGCGCGTCGCCATGCTGCGGATATAGATGCCCGGGTCGGCGTGGTGGTCTTGCATGCGAATGCGATCGCCCAGAATCGCACCGCCCGTGTAGGGACTGGTTGGATCCACCGCAACGATGCCCAATGTCTTGCCCGCACGCCGGTAGTGCTTAGCAAGTTGATCGACCAGCGTGCTCTTCCCCGCTCCGGGTGCACCCGTCAATCCCAGGATGCGGGCTTTGCCGCTATGCGGAAACAGGGCTTTCAGGAGTTCAGCCGAATCGGCGCTTCGGTTTTCGACTGAGCTGATGGCCCGCGCCAACGCCCGCGCATCGCCCGCGCGCAGCCGTTTTATCCAGGGTTGGAGGTCGCTCTTCAAACTTTTCAGTGTAAAGCAGCGAGGTCAGGATGGGAAACGCGGCAGAATACAGACCAAAAAATGTGCGGAGTGCATCCACTCCGCACAGTTCTATCGATTCGTGATCATGCGCCACTAAGCCGCTTTCGCCATCTGCCGCAGCGATCGGAAGCCTGCGCGCAGCTCATCTGTTAAGAGTTTCGGCTGCTCCCAGGCCGCAAAGTGCCCGCCTTTGTCGAGCTTGTTGTAGTGGATCAGTTTGGGATATGCCTGCTCTGCCCAGCTTCGCGGAGCGGGATAGAGTTCGTCAGGAAAGACGCTCACGGCAACCGGGATGGAGACGCCTTTGGCATTGAAGTACCCGAGCTTTCCCCAATTCTCCCAATAGAGACGGGCGCCAGACAGCGCGGTGTTCGTCAACCAGGTGATGGTGATGTTGTCGAGGATGTCGTCGCGCGTGAGGCCCTCCGACTTTCCCTCAAAGACGCGCGCGATCAGTTCATAGCTGCGAGCGTCGTGATCAAGGAAATAGGCAGCCAGGCCGACCGGTGAGTCCGCGATTCCGTATAGCGTCTGCGGTCGCAGCCCCATCTGGAACCCGTAGGCGATTCCCTTTTGATAGACGAACTGCAAACGCTCGTAGGCGAGCTTCTCATCGGCGGAGAGGCCCGCAGGCGCCGGTGCCCCGGAAAAAGCTGCTTTGTCGATTTCGTTTGGAAAGATGCCCGGCATGTTGCTGTGAATGCCGAGCAACTCCGGAGCCGCCTGCACGCCCATTTGATCGACAACCACTGCACCCCAATCGCCGCCTTGCGCCACAAATTGCGTGTATCCGAGGCGCTTCATTAACTCGACCCAGGCCCGCGCGATGTGGGCGAGATCCCACCCCGTAGTGGTCGGTTTGCCTGAATAGCCGTAGCCCGGCAAGGACGGGATGACCAGGTGGAACGCATCGGATGCATTTCCGCCGTGTGCGGTGGGATTGGTCAGCGGATCGATGATCTTCATCTGTTCGATGATTGAGCCGGGCCATCCGTGCGTGACGATCAAGGGCAATGCATTTTCATGCTTCGAACGAACGTGCATGAAATGAATGTCGAGCCCATCGATCTCGGTGATGAATTGAGGCAGAGCACTGAGACGCGCCTCTATCTTGCGCCAGTCGTACTCTGTCCCCCAATAGCGCGCGAGCGCCTGCATAGTTGCAAGCTGCACGCCCTGCGTTGCATTGCTTACGGTTTCTCGTTCCGGCCACTTGGTCGCGTTGATGCGTCTTCGCAATTCGCTAAGTTCCGCCTCCGGCACACTCACGGTAAACGGACGAATTGCTGTCTTGTCAGCTGCCTGCTTGCGGTCTGATGTAGCAACATTCTGGTTCATGGTCTTTCCTCGTTCTGAGAAATTCGGAAGGTTTTGGCTCTGAGTCGAGCCAACGATTGAGGTTCAGCCGGACAACTTGGTGATGGCCCTCAATTCTACGCGCCCACTCGGTGACTTTTGTTAACAGCTGATTACAATGGGAGCATTTTCGTAGCGCCGGCATCTTGCCGGCAGTCGTGAGGGCGTCTCGCCCTCGCACGAGGCTGATTACCAGCAGGCTGCTACGTTTACATTGTGTTTTGTTCCATGCAATGGAGGGCAGCGTGCCTCCGCATCTCACGACGAAAATCGCAGCAACAAAGCGCCTCTGCTGACAGAATCCCCCCATCTGGCGATGCTATAATTTCCGCCCCAAGGGGCGGCAGCGCACGTTAACAGTCACCCCACCTCCCTCTGAATTTCTTGCTGTAAAGCATCGCAGCAAACTTGAGATCACTATGTCCAAACGCCCAGTGCTGTGCCTGGCCCTCCTTCTGGTTCTGATCGGTGGACTGCGGGCGCAAGACGAGAAGAAAGTAAAGAAAGTCCTCAAGAACGCAGACGTCGTTCTAATGACGCAGAACCATTTCGACGACGACACGCTGATCAAAGTCATCGACGTGTCCGAGAGCGACTTCGATGTGTCCACCGATGCGCTCGTAGAGTTGATGAAGCAAGGCGTTACTTCCAACGTCTGCCGCGCCATGCTCGCCGCGACGCGCAAAAAACGAAACGCGCTTCAGGCGTCGAATCCCGAGCCGGCTCCCGCAGCCCCGCCGTCCGGTCTGGCGAATTCTTCTGCGGCCGAACCCGCAGCTAGTGCCTCCGCCGAACCTGATCCCAATTTCGCAGCGCGGTCATCAAATAGCTCCGCCGTTCCGAATTCCACAACAGCAACGGTCTCTGCACCCCCAAGCGTCAGTGCGAACAATCCGACGCCCAGCTCTCCTCCCTCAGTGCGCCCCGCTCCGAATCCCGGCATGTACGCGCCAGGCGCCATGGGCGTCCATCCCCAGCAGCTGGCTGCACTGCAGGCGCAAATGGCCTCGATGGGAATGGGCGGCATGATGCCGGGCCTCGGGGGCATGGGCATGGGAGGCATGGGATCGTTCTCCATGAACTACTCTCCCGAGCAAATGCCGCATGTGTTTCGCAAGATTTCGCCCAGCCAGGGCAAGCAGGAAATCTCGCCCTCCATGGCGCAGATCGGACAGTCGAAGTTCAAAGGCGGGATGGGTGCCGGCGGCATGGCTCTGCGCAATCTCGCCACCGAAGGCTTGAGTTTTGCCGCCATGGGCGCGGGGCCGGGCGGCATGATGGCCATGTCGGCTTTCTCCATGGCCTCCGGCTTTATGCCGGGCATGCGTCCAGGTGCTCCAAAGATCACGTATGTTTGGGGTCTGCCCGGAAGAACGTCCGCCCACCACATGGAAGACACCGATCCCATCTTTGAGCTGACCTATGGCGACATCCCCGGCGTTGATCCCGATGCCTATGAGCCCGCGGTGCTCAAGCTGGTTCAGACCAAGGACAACTACCGCCTGGTAGGCGCCACGCAAATGAAGATGACCGCTAAGAACATGCGGAGCGGCGCTGGACCTGAAAATGGCAAATGGATTTCTGAAGACCGCTGGCCTTCGCACTGCAACAAGGAAGATCGCGGCTTCTATGTTCTGCGCGTCGACGCGCCCCTCGAACCCGGCGAGTACGCAGTTGTCTTGCGTCCCGTGAAAGGCCACAAAGACGCGTCTTCCGGACTAGGCGGCCACGCTCAGGTCTTCTATTCGGTCTGGGATTTCAGCGTTCCGGGAGCCATTTCCGACGCCGGCAACCGCAAGAAGCATAAGTAATTTTACCTAGCCACTCGTCGCCGGACCCGCCAAGAATCGATGGCAATGCTCCATCTCTTCGAACCGGTCACGTTCACGAAGCATCTATCCTTTGCGGGAAACTATCCTCACCATCCAGGAGGCATCATGCAAAAACGCAAACTCGGAAAAAGCAACCTCGAAGTTTCCGCTATCGGACTTGGCTGCATGGGCCTCAGCTTTGGCTACGGGCAGCCGGTCGACAAGCAGCAGGGGATCGCGCTGATCCGGGCAGCGTTCGATCGCGGCGTGACTTTCTTCGATACCGCCGAGGTCTACGGCCCTTTCACCAACGAAGAACTCGTAGGCGAGGCGCTCGCGCCTTTTCGCGACCAGGTGGTGATTGCCACCAAGTTTGCTTTCAAAATCGATGCCAATGGCAAGCAGGCCGGGCTAGATAGCCGCCCCGAACACATCAAGGAAGTCGCTGAAGCGTCGCTCAAGCGCCTTAAAACCAATGTTATCGACTTGTTCTACCAGCACCGAGTGGATCCCAATGTGCCGATCGAAGACGTAGCCGGAGCCGTGAAAGACCTGATCAAGCAGGGCAAGGTAAAACACTTCGGGCTTTCGGAGGCGGGCGTGCAGACCGTTCGTCGCGCGCACGCGGTTCAGCCAGTGACTGCGCTGCAGAGTGAGTATTCGCTGTGGTGGAGAGAACCCGAGGCAGAGATGATCCCGACTCTCGAGGAGCTCGGAATCGGGTTCGTCCCGTTCAGCCCGCTGGGCAAAGGCTTTCTCACAGGCAAGATCAGCGAAGACACCCAGTTTGAGAAGAACGACTTCCGCAACATCGTCCCGCGCTTTACAACAGAAAATCGCAAGGCGAATCAGGCGCTCGTCGATTTGATTGGCAAGTTTGCGCAACAGAAGAAAACGACGCCCGCACAAATTGCGCTCGCCTGGTTGCTTGCGCAAAAGCCGTGGATTGTGCCGATCCCGGGTACCACGAAGATCGCAAGGCTCGAAGAGAATCTCGCAGCCGTCAACGTGCAACTTTCACCCGACGATCTCCGAGAACTGGCGTCCATTGCCGCCAAGATCCCGGTGCAGGGCGCTCGTTATCCCGAGGAGTTGCAGAAACTGGTGGGCCGCTGAACAAACATCAACCAGGGCACGGTCAGCGGATCAGCCTAATACTGCCACGTCACCCCGGGATACAAACTCGGCACCCGATACGCGCGATACGCGTACAGCGGCACGGGAGCGATATCCATTTTCCAGATGATTTGCGGCGAGGAGGTTTGAGTGACCTCCTGCACTTCCGATGCGAGATTCGCGACTGGGAACAGGCCGGGCGCGTTCATGTCGAACTCGATATTTCCGTTGGGCAGTTGGTTAACGCTTCCGCCCCAGATCGAAAGGTATCCCGGCAAAGCCTGCCAGGATAAGTCGGCCACCTTCGCGCCTTCGTCGAGTTGGAAAACCTGCGCGCGCGAGTAACAGGGATTCGGCGCATTCGCCGCCGGGTTCGTGCAAAGCGTACCACTCGTATCCAGCACGCGAGCATCCCCGTTGTCCCACAGCACCAAACTCGTCTGCGACCCGTTCTGGCCGATCACCGAAGGAAAATGCTGGTACGAGAACCACAGGCTCGGATCGTCGCCCTGTTTGAGCGCGAAATCCCCTTGATAGCCGAGTTTCCACAACACGTTCCCCGAGCCTTGGCCGTTGTTGTAGTCAATTTTAATGACCCACGACTGGTGCCGCAGCGACAGCAGCAGGTTGCCGTCCTCGGGCGAATAGACGACCGCATTGCCGTGCGTCCAGTCCGGCAAGCCATTGAGGTGGCGGTTCACATCCAGATGATCGAACGCGGACCACGCCCACACCGGATTCCAATTCTCGTCGAGATCCACGATCGCATCGCCCAGCACCTGCGTGGTCCCGGGATAGCCCGGTAAATCCGTAAAGCCCTGAAATAAATTCCCCAGCACGATGAGGTGGCCGTTGTCCATCGGCAACACGTCATGATGAAAGCCCGTAATCACGAAACTGAAGCCGGCCTGTTGCATCTTCTGCGCGAGGACTCCGGTATCCATCTCGCGCACGGTAGCGCCAGCCAGATCGACTTCGCGCAAGACCGTTCCGGCAGTCACACTGCGAGTGATGCTGAAAATCAAGTGCCCGTTCGGAAGCAACTTCATGGTGTAGGGCGCGTTGCCATCGGCAGTGCCAACGTCGTAATACCAGATGGGATGGCCGTCGCGATCCGTGAAGAACGCCTGCAGAGCGTGGGAATCGGGCGCGAAAATATTCACCAGTTCGATTCCCGGACTTTCCTGGGACGAGAGCGCAGGGTCCGGACGTGCAATCGAAATCGATGGAAACGGAGTCGCCGGAAGCGCACCGGTCGTAAACGTCTGGTCCGCGCTGTTCACGGTCGCGCCGGAACACTCGAGGGTGGCTCGCATGTGATAGGTGGTGGAGGCGCGCATTCCCGCCACCAGAAAATTCACGGTCGCGTGCTTGCCGGGGATCGGCTGCCATGACGTGCCGCGCCCGTAGGAGGTGTCAGTACCGAACTCCACCATCGCCCGCCCGGCGCAGGCCGCGTTCATGTAGTAGCGGGCCACCAGCGGATTCCCCGTGCTCGCGATGGACGTTCCCGGCGGCGCGAGCGTCAACTCTCGGGAGACTCCGCAACCCAGCCCCATTCCTGAGATCGCGAAAAGGGTGGCTGTGTAAAGAGCTTTGGAAATTTTTAGGTCTCTCATCGTTTTCGTGCTGACTGAGACATCCGCGGCCTTAGACGCAAACTGGCCCCCTACAGTTGTTCGGGTAGCCGTTACAATCTTTGCCATGCCCGACGTCACCAACCCCCGCCTGGAACGCGTGCTCCAGCAACTCCGGCTCTACGAGCACCCTCTGCTGAGTTTCAGCGCCCATCCCAAGGGCGACGGCGTCGAGGTCAGCATTCAGTTGGAGCACTGTACGGTACCGGTCCACACTTACCTTTACGAGATGCACCCTCGCGACTTGGACCATCCGCAGTTCGAATGGCAGTTCCAGCGCCAGCTTTACGACGCGCTGCACGACTACCTGGTCGAGATGTTCATCCGTACGCCGCAGGACCGTGTGGACCGGCGCGAGCGCGGCTTGTGACCCTGAGACAGAAGATCGAGCAGGAGATCCGTGAGCACGGACCGATTCCCTTCTCGCGCTACATGGAGTTGTGCCTCTATGATCCGGAGTTGGGCTATTACTCGCGTGCCGCCGAGAAGTTCGGCAAGGGCGGCGACTTCTACACCTCCAGCGACGTGCACGCCGTCTTCGGCCGGTTACTCGCGCGTCAGTTCGAAGAAATGTGGCGCGCCCTCGGCTCGTCCGCCCAAATCGAAGTGCTCGAACTCGGCGCGGGCCGCGGCTTGTTCGCGCAGGATGTGCTTGATTGGTCGGAGAAGAAATTTCCTGATTTCTTCCGGGCACTGCACTACACGCTGGTGGAGAGGTCGCCGTCGTTGCGGCAAAAGCTCGAAAACAACTTTCGCGACCGGATTACTGCTGCGAAAGTCAGCGTGCTGCCTAAGAACGAGACCTCGTACGACGACGTCCCATACGTGCACACGCCGTCCCGGACGGGCGAGGACGCCCGTCGCTCCATCGACGCCGTTAATCCCTCTTCGCCCAGGACGATTGCTGCAGATCTTCCTAACTCCCATCAGCAACGCGAGCGGGATCAGCAGCATGAGCGAGAGGGACAGGACAAACGCGAAGGACAGCATGAACAGCAGGGACAGCACGAATGGGAAGGGCACGGCTTCAGCCGTGCCGAAAAGTCCAAAAGATTGGGGAGGGCTTTAGCCCCTGAGGTCCCGATCATCGTCTTCGCCAACGAATTCTTCGACGCCCTTCCCGTGGAGATTCTTTCGCAGAAAGGCTCTCTGCGCATTTCCACGCACGACGGACGATTCTTCGAAGAATGGTCTACCCCGGCCGCCAAAGAATTGGAATTCCTCGACCGACATGGAGTTTATCCAGAGGGCGAGGTCCGCACCGAAGTTTCGGTGCTCTCCCAAACCATCATGGCGCGCATCGCCGCAACCATCGAGCGTGGATTTTTGATCGCCATCGATTACGGATACACGCGCGAACAACAACTCGCCGGACGGCACCTCGATACGCTTATGACCTACCAACGCCACTCCGCGACGCCAGACCCCTACGCCGCCCCGGGCGAGCAGGACATCACCGCGCACGTCAACTTCACCGCGCTGGCCTCCGCCGCGCACCAAGGCGGCATGGAAACCTACAGACTGCTGACGCAATCGCAATTTCTGATGGGCATCGGAGAAAGCACGCAGTTTGAGGATGCGTTCGAAGACTGCCGACTGCCCCAGGAGCGCGCGAAAGTGGCGTTGCAGTTGAAGCATCTGATCATCCCCGAGGGAATGGGAGAAACTTTTCAAGTGATCGTGGCGAGCAAAGGAGTCGATGCAACGGTCCTTGAGAAATTGACAGGCCTAGGTTTCGGAATGTAGCGCGGGCGCCCTCGCCCGCGAAATGCTGGGTGCGGGACGGGTTCGTGATCGAGGAAGATCGCAACTCTTGTTGGTTCGTGACGGCTTGACCACACCGCCTTTTCCACGGACGCGGGCGGGGCGCCCGCGCTACAACTTCTTACTGTCTCAATTTGATTCTCTATGAGCTAAGTTGTTGAAAGCTCGTGGAGGCCGGTTTCTACCCCAAACAACAGCCGTGACCATCGCATAGAATGCCATTTAATCGCGTTTTCAGGTCCCTGGAGCGATGATCGAGGGCGGGAGCAAGTTCAGGACCACCGGCTCTTCAGAACGCAGCCACAAGTCACCCAGCGAGAGACGTTATCTTATAGTTACAAGAAGGTGGTTCGGCAGTCGCAAGCCCTCAGCCCAAAACTTAAGGTGACAAGACCGGCAACGGTTGACGACTGCTGACTGACGACTCGCGCTTACGCCCCTGGCGCGGTCTGCTTCTCGCGTTCATAGGGCTTCTGGATATATTTTCGCGCTTCGTCCCCGGCGCCCTGGGTGTTGTCGTTGGTTTGCAGGGCCTGGCGGTATTCGTTGACGGCGCGTTCGCGCTGCCCCGTGATGTCAAAGATCTTGCCGAGTTGAATGTGGCTCCAGACTTCGGTCCAGCGCGGCTCGCCGTCGCCGTTCAGGCATTCGCGATAGGCATTGGCAGCCGACTGGTAGTTGCGCTGCAGAAAGAAGACCTCGGCCACGCGATAGTGCGCGAGTGAGGAATTCTTGTTGGCGTCCAGCGCCTTGTTGAACTCGACGAGCGCGGCGGCCAGATCGCCCTGCTGCACCAGAGCCTGTCCACGAGTGATGGAGGCGCGCATGCGCACCTCGCTGGAGTTCTTGAGCACTCGGTCGTCGGGATCGACCGAGATGCGGCGCGGCTTGCCGAAGGTCTCGATCGTGAAGGGCGAATTTGTGCCCACGACTTCGACACGCTTTTCTTCAGTTTTGCCGTCGGTGTCGATTTTCAGGTCTACCGGCATCCTGAACAGGTCGAGGTCCTGCGAGATTTCTCCGACAACTCGAAAGCCCTTATTGCTACCGAGGCGATAGACGGTGTACTTGGTCTTAAACTCGGGCGCACCGGTCGAATCGAGCCACTGCGTGAAGAACCAGGTCAACTTGTCGCCATTCTCTTTTTCGGCGACTGTCTGAAAATCCGCAATGCTTGCTGACTTTCCCGCGTACTGGGTCGCGAAGGTGCGCATGATCTTGTAATACTTCACGTCGCCCACCACCCAGCGCAACATGTGGACGATCATCGCGCCCTTGTCGGTGACCAGCGTCTGGAACTCGGCCGAGAACACATCGAGTTTGTTGGCGCTCGAAAGCGGCACCGTGTCGTAGGCCAGTGCGCCCACCGACATATCCTTTACGGCTTCGTCGAGCCCCATCGTGCCAGCAGCCTGCTCCACATACATGGCTTCCGAATAACGCGAGAAGCCGTCGCTCAGCCACCAGTCTTCCTTGGTCGCGGGGCTGACCGAGCATCCCCACCACTGGTGCGCAATGGTGTTGGCGAGCAGGCGGTAGTTGGTTTTATCGCTGATGGCGCGGCTCGCCATGCCAGCAATTTCCGGCGCCCAGGTTGTAGGCACGGTATCGTCGGGCAATTCAACCACACGGAGCGTGGGCGAGGGCAGCGGTCCGAACGACGTGATGTAGTACGTGAACTCTTTCAGAGCCGCGTCGGTATAGGCCGGCGCCAGCTTCTGGTGCATCGGCTTGAAGAACACGTGCAGGTCAACGCCCGCGTCTTCACTTTTTGTTTCCTGAAAAACTCCCGCGATAATCGTTCCGGGAAAACTCGGGCGGTCGCTCACAAATGTGTAGGTCTTGCCTGCGACCGCGGTTGGAGACTTTTTCGCCGGAGCGCTATCAGTGACAGTCATCTTGCCACTGCCGATCGCGAGCATGTGCGACGGAATCGTGACGCTGATGGTCGACGTGAATCGATTCAGGCCGTAGCCGTTCACAGGAAACCAGCGGCCAGCGTAGAGCAGATAGCTGGTGTCGTCTCCAATCGAGGCGAGTTTCAAACCTTGGACCGGGCTTTCGTCGGCGGAATTGAGGACGCCTTCGTACTCGAAAGTCAGTGTAGTGCTCTGATCCTTGGTGAGACCAGCAGTCAGCGGGATGCGGACGCTGGAGTCCTGAGTCACGCGCTCAGCGGACAGCGTCTTGTTGTTCGCGTCGGTGACTTTGGTGAGGCGGAGCGCGTTGTTCAGTTCGAAAGTGACGACGCTCAGGTCGTCGAGCGCCGTGAACTTTACTTTGGCCTTGGCGCTCAGCTTGTGCTGGTGCGGATTAAGTTCGGCCTCGATCTGATAGTCGTCCACGCGCACGCGCGTCTTTTCCGCCGCCCAGGCCGGCAGAGTCACGCAAAACAGCAAAAGTACAAGGCATAGCAACAGGGCGGGGCGGAAGCGCCTACAGTTCAAAGCAATCTCCTG
>Ga0070711_100002023_pt1 | contig 11419 bp, 6 predicted proteins | sample LARL53metaG_FD_65452 | JGI IMG/M metagenome (GOLD analysis project Ga0070711, IMG submission 65452) | Corn, switchgrass and miscanthus rhizosphere microbial communities from Kellogg Biological Station, Michigan, USA - LAR L5-3 metaG | ecosystem: Host-associated > Plants > Roots > Rhizosphere ... | reverse complement strand
GACAGCGCCATGGAATCCGGTCAGCGGGCATGGAAAGACCGCGCCAGCGGCCAGGCTGGTCTGTTCGGAATTGTGGCGGACCAACCAGCGCATGAGGAGCACCCCTTACCGCTGCTGTCCGATTGGACACCGCAGCAGAAGCTCGCGAACGAGAAAGAAGTGATCGGGATCTACGTCACCGGGCACCCGCTCGATTCCTACTCCGACAAAGTGGCCGAACTGTCGACACACGCTACGGAAACACTGGAGGGGCTCGATCGCGGCGCCGAAGTCGCGATCTGCGGCATCCTCACCGGCATCCAACGGAAGCGGAACCGGGAAGGCAAGCTTTGGGCTGCCATGCATCTGGAAGATCGGACCGGCAGCGTAGAAGCCATGGTTTTCACTACGCAGTACGATCGCCTGCTGGCCGCCCTGGTGGAAGATCAAGCCGTCCTGGTGCGTGGTTTAGTATTGCCGGAGGACAACGGACCGCCCAAGATTTCCGTGCAAGAGATCGTGCCGCTGGAGGTGGCGCGCCTCAATCTTCCCACGCTGATCTCGATCCGGATCCCGGTTGGCGTGAATGGCTCCATCGACAAGGCCGAAGCACTGAATCAGCTCTTTGCCCGCAAGCGCGGCGAGACCGAGGTGCGGCTGCGTCTTGAGAAGCCGCGCGATTTTTCCGTTATTCTGGATGTGACCCTTAAGGTCCGCCCGGACAAGGAATTCTGGGCGGAAGTGGAGCGGATCTGCGGACCGGAGTCGGTCGAGATCCTGGCAAGTTAACCCGTCGCCGCATTCGGTTGGCCGCGGGCCGATCACAATCCGAAATGGCAGAACACTTAAAATCGCCCACGCCCGGTCACAATGCGAACGATGGGGCGGCGCGATCCACCAATGCCACTTGGGAGCGCGTGTTGCTGGCGCGGCATCCCAAGCGGCCGCACACGCTGGATTATATCAATCGAATTTTTACTGGTTTTGCGGAGTTATATGGGGATCGCTTTTTCGCGGATGATCCCGCGGTGGTGGGCGGCATGGCCTCTTTTGAAGGCCGCCCGGTAATGGTGATCGGCCATCAAAAGGGCCGCGATACCAAACAAAAACTGCATCGAAATTTCGGCATGCCGAAACCGGAAGGGTATCGCAAGGCGATGCGCCTGATGAGAATCGCAGACAAATTCCGCCGGCCGATTGTCACCTTTCTCGATACACCCGGCGCCTACCCAGGCATCGACGCCGAGGAGCGTGGTCAGGCGGAAGCGATCGCTGTGAACCTGCGCGAGATGTCGCGGCTGGGCGTGCCTGTGGTTTCGATCGTCATCGGCGAAGGCGGCAGCGGAGGCGCTCTCGGCTTGGGCGTGGCCAACCGCGTCTACATGCTGGAGAACGCCTATTACAGTGTCATCTCGCCGGAGAGCTGCGCCGCCATCATCTACCGGGATTCCGGCAAAGCCGCGGAAGCCGCGCGCGCTCTACGCATGGCCGCCTCGGATCTGAAGTCACTGGGATTGATCGATGGCATCATCCCCGAACCGCCCGAGGGCGCCCATACCGATCCCGACAAAGCCGCCGAGTTTGTCAAACAGGCCATCCGGACCGCGCTGGATGAACTCTCGTCGCGAACCCACAAAGAACTGATTGATGATCGTTACAAGAAATTCCGGGAAATGGGGAATTTCTTCGCGGAGGGCAAAGGCGCGTGAACAAGACCGTTGTCCTGGGCGTCGGCTTCGTGATTCTGGTGCTGGTATTCCTGGTCTACTCGAGCATGCACATCGCTAAATACCGGGTAGAGGTGTGCGTGGCCTTCAAAGGAAGGAGCGATTGCCGCACCGCTTCGGCCGACACACAAGACCACGCGCTACGAAGCGCTCAGTCCAACGCCTGCGCGTTGCTGGTCTCGGGCGTTACCGAGGTGATGCAGTGCGAGCATAACAACCCAACCAGCGTGAAGTGGTTGGAGACGAAGTAGCGGGAAAAAGCTAAAAATACTGAGTGGCAAGTTCCGGCTTGGCTTCCACAGCCTTACGCCAGCAGGTGCGCGCTTCCTGATCTTGTCCCAACGCCTTGAGCGCGTGCCCGAGGTTCAGCAAGGCTTCAGCGAAAGCGGGCTTTTCGTCCGTGGCGCGGCGATAAGAGCGAGCGGCTTCTTCATGCAGGTTCGATCGCTGCAGCAGGATGCCGATGTTGTAGGACAGCTCCGGCATGGTCTGACCTAGTTCGCCGAGCTGCTTTTCGATGTCTAGAGCTAAGATGTAATCACCCATGTCAATGACCACGGCGGCCAGAGTGCGCAATGCATCGGTGGACTTGGGATGACGAGCCACGGCCTGCACCAGCGTGGCCTTGGCGGCTTCCAACTGACCAGTGCGCCACTGCGCCAAGCCCAGATTGATGAGCGCATCCAGCCAGTCCGACCGTTTGCTGACGCAGGTACGGAACGGCTCGATACTGCCGGCATAATCGCCGCGCAGCAGCCGGTAGTAGCCTAGCCGGAACCAAGCGTCCTCACGCTCGGGCTCGTTTTCGAGCAGCTTCTCCATGGCCTTTTCGGCCTCTTCGTTGTTGCCCAGCCGCTCGAAGACGTTGGCTAAATTCCATAGTGCGCCGGTGTGGCCAGGCGCCAACTGCAAGGCGCGCTCGTAGGCTTTTCGGGCCGCCGGCACATCACCGCGTTCCTGCAACGTAGCGCCGAGATTGGCATAGGGCAGTCCGCTATCGGGACGGATCTTAATGGCCTCAGAGTAAGCTTGACCGGCCTGTTCCAGCCGATTCGTTTTCTGATAAGCGATGCCCAGGTTAAACCAGGCCTCGAACGAATCCGGCGCGATCTTCACTAGTTGGGCGCCTTGCTGGGCTGCGGTTTTGAAGTCTCCGCGAGCGATCGCGGCCGCGACCAATCCTTCGAAGGCCGGACGCGCCCCAGGCTTTACGCGCAGCAGCTTATCGCAATAATCCCGAACCTTGGCGTCGTCTCCCTGCTTTAGTGCGAGGCCAATCATGTTGGCCAGCAGATCCGCATTGGCGCCATTGGTGGGAAGCAGCTTGGTATACAACTGCATCGCTTCGTCGGCTTTTCCTAAAGACTGCAGCGCGATGGCTTTGCCATAGAGCGCCTTGTCGTAGCCGGGCTTGGCAGTCAGGCAGATATCGAACGCCGCCAGTGCCGCTTCGGGTTGCTTGAGATGGAGCCGGCAGACAGCCACGCCCAGGTTAGCTTCCTGAAGTTTCGGATCCAGCTCGAAAGCCTTCTGAAAAGTTTTGGCAGCGTCTTCAAACTTATCCAGTTTCTCCAGGCACAGCGCGGCATTATAGATCGCCGCCTTATGATTGGGATGCGCGCCCAGGACCTTTTCGTAACCCTGCAGGGCCTCTTGATATTGGCCCAGCTGAAACTCCAGGTGCGCCTCGGCCCAATCGAGCTCGGGCACCGTTTCACCTTTCTCGATAGCCGCCCGAACTTCGCGCAAGGCCTGCTCCGTCTTGCCTTCCATGTTGAGTGCCAGCGCTTTGACCAGTGCTGCGGACTGCACCGGCCGCTTCTCGCTCTTCGAATCGAGAGTGTCGTGCCGCGCCAGGGCCTCCACCAGTTCGCTATCAACGAACCATAACCATTGATCGTTTGTTTGTTCCATCGAATTCTTCGTCACTTGGTTCCCCCGGACAGGTAAGACAGCGACACCGACTTTACCTTGCCGCGCTCGCTTCGTTCATTCAGAAAGCCGACCCCGCCTGATCGAAGTTGATCGTCCGTCCAGACGTCCACCGGCTGGCCCTGTACGTAGGTATTGAACTTGGGGCCTCGGACATCCAGCCGAATGCTGAAGACTGTGTCGGTCTTGACCGGAACGTCGATCGGGACCCTGCCCGCCTGCACCTGCCGGCCCTTGAGGACCAGGTACTTGTAGAGTTCAAGCTTTAAGGGCAACTCCTGCGATACCAATTGCAGCTTCATGGCGTAGTAGTTCTCCGGATCCGCTGCCCGGAAAATCCAGCCGATGCTTTTGTTCTCAATCTGCCCCTGAAATTCGAAGCGGTAATCGGCAAGTTTTAGAGAGGGGCGATAGATGGTGATCTGCCGGGCGTTATGCAGGCCGCTTGGATCACCGGCCCAGCCTTCCACCCAGCCGCCTTCTCCCACCATAATGCTCGGCCCCGCAGCGTCGCTCGCTTTGACAGGATAAGCAGTTTTCGATTTACCGCTGGCCACGATGTAAGCACCAATCGACAGCACTGCGATCAAAGAAGCCAGTCCGACCTTGACCTTGAGCGAACCGAACATGGATGTGTTGACGGCAACGCCGAAATTCGGCACGGTATGGTAGGTGGGCTGTGCGGTAGCGACCGCGTCTTTCTTCGCTGCCGGTATATTCTGGACGGGTTCACTTTTGACCGGCGAACTGGCGATGGTGGCGGCGGCAGGTTCGGCCTTTTGCGGTTGCGGGGTTTGGGGCTGCGCCGGTTGCGGCTTGGCAGGGGCAGGGGCGCTCTTAACTGGAACCGTTTTGGCCGGTTGTTCTTGTTTGGGCTGCTCTTGTTTGGGCTGCTCTTGTTTGGGCTGCTCTTGTTTGGGCTGTTCTTGTTTGGTCTGCGGCTGAGACTGGGCTGGCTGAACGGTCTGGGTTAACGGAGCGGGTTGTTTCGCCTTTGGAGCTTCCACCGGCTGCGCAGTCTTCTTTGCCGGTGATGGTTGCAATGGCTTCGGAACCTCGGCGGTCGGTGCAGCCTTAGAAGCTTGCGCGGGCTGGGCGGGTTTCTCCGCTACAGGCGGTTTCTGCGGGGCTTCGGCCCGAGCGGGCGGGCTGCTTGGCGCCGTCTTGGCCTTAGGTGCCGCAGGCGGGTTCTGAACGGCTGCGGTTTTCGGTTGCGGGCTGAATCCTCGCGGTGCTGGCGCTACCTTGGGGCGTAGCGGCAAGGCTTTGAGCCGCGGGAGCAGAGGATGCCCATGGCTTAAGAGAACGTTCGCATCGATTACCGGATTCGCCTTGGGCGGGGCAAAGCTCTTAAGCGAGATGGCCAGCATTTCGCCGGCTTCGCGCGGTGCCGGTTCGGTCGGCTCTTCAGTGGGTTTTGCGGTTGACTCAGGAGCGGCCTCCGTTACCTCCAGTGTGGCTTCGGCCGCGGGAGCGGCCGGGGGACCGGGAGGCTTCGCCTCTTCACGGTCTCGCATGTCCTGATGCAGCTTCGACAGAGCTTCGAGCGCCGCCCGCGGAGTTGCTGCTGATGTTGGTACGTTGGCCGGCTCGACAGGAACTTCGGGACTAGGGGCCTCCTGTGGAATCGCGGGAATGAGGATATCCACGGGCGCATCGACAAACCCGTTGGTCCAGGATTCAGCTACGGTCACATCACAGTCTTCTGCTGGATAGGCGATGCCTGCCGATGGCAGCTCTAACAGTTCGACGACTTGTACTCCAACTGAGTAAGAGAAGTCAAGAGCCCCGTTCAGGCTCGCGTAACAACTGCTCTCCGATGGACGGGGCGCAATTTCAATGGCGACCGACCCACCCGCCTGGAATTCGTGGGATGACGCCACCGTCAGTGGCATGCTCAGGTTCACTCTCGGGTGGCTTACCTCCTGGGGCGCCACGTTAATGTCCATTGATGGATAACCACTCTCGCAAACGCCAGCCTGAAGCTCCAACGGAAGCAACCCTGCCGAGGGTAATGTGAAAAACGGGTCTTGGCCAGACAGGCCTTCCAAGCCCCAGGCAGGCAAGGACGGGAATGGCGCGCCAGCGGGCTCATCGTCGAACCTCCAAGGTTCCAGATCAGATACAGGCTCCGCAGGAACCGAAATGGACGGTCTTTCCATCACAAACCCGGCGAACGCAGGCGGGGGAGGTTCTGGCGGCGCGGCTACCACCGGTGGCGGTGCTGGCCGTGGCGGTGGCGTAACCTTCACTACCGCGATTTTTTCCACGGCGGGTTCCGCTACGGCCACTGGAGCTGCTGGAACTGGAGGCGCTTTCTGCGCGGCCTTGCTCTCAGCGGCGCTGGTTCGGGCCTGTAGCAGGCGACTGAGGCCCAAGCGGTTGTACTCCTCCTGGTAGCTTTGCTTGTGAGCATCGGAACAGAACTCACCACCCCCGGTGAGTCGTTTCAGCAGCGCCAGTTCCTTGCCACAGTACAGGCAACGCATATGCGTGTAATCGGCTCTTAGGGGCGAATCATGAAGAGCGACATTAGGAGTTTCTATACGGTAAAGCGCTTATCGATGCTTTCTAAGGTGACTACCCTACGACCATCGGCTAATTGGGAGCTCTGTCTACAGGCTTGCGCTGTAAGTATGCTCAACGGCAAGGGCATCCCGGCTCGACCGCCGTATTTGAAGGGCGGTCGGGTCCTGCCAAAAAATAGTGTGTTTATCGGAATGCCGGTCTAAAGTCGGGGCCTTAACCAAACGATCTTTCTAGTAGCGCGGGAAACGCTGACTGGAACCTGATCCAGTCCCGCGTTTTCGATGTGGCGGGTGCGGATCTTTCATCCGGCATCAGCGAGGATGAACGCCGGGAGTTCCTTGTGTCGCAGTCGGAGGAACGAGCGTGAGGCTAGGAGAATTTTATGGTGAAACACGAAGCTTTGAAAACACATCTGGAAACACTTCGCAATTCGATCCCGGAGCTGCGGGGTGTATTACTCGCGTCCATTGAAGGCTTGCCTGTGGCTCATTCGCTATCCAATGGTACAGATCCGAATCGGGTTGCTGCCATGGCCGCCGCCGCGTCGGGCCTTGGACGCCGCATCAGTGAAAGCATGGCTACCGGAGCGCTATCGGAAGTGAGTATACGAGGAGACGATGGAGTGCTCTTTGTGTACTCGGCTGGTCCTAAGGCCGTGCTGGCAGTAATGGGTCCCATGGGTTCGAACGCAGGATTGATTCACCTGGAAGCGCGCGGAGTTGCGAAGGAAATCGGCGAGCTGTTCTAACCTGGATATAGCCGCACGCTCCCGCTGTATGGCGTGCACGCGGGTGTCGCCCAAAAAGCCCGCCGACGAGTCCCGGCTCTCGCAGTTATACTGGTTTTCAGCGCGCGCCCTTCAGCTGTTTCCCTGTGAAGTGACGCCCGGCTTAAAAGGTCGGATTGGAAACCCTCGCCTACCAGTCGCTTCTCGACGTCTCTCAAGCTATTCTGCAGCACCGCGATCTGACTGAATTATTCCGCGACCTCTCTACCCGCCTCCACTCAGTTCTGCGCTTCGACTTTCTCAATCTCGTCCTGCACGATCCGCGCCGCAATCTCATGCGGCTCCATATTCTCGAAACCACGACGGGTTCCACTCCGGACGTGCCGGATCTGGAGTTTACTCCCGAAGAATCGCCTTCCGGCTGGGTATTTTTACATCAAAAGCCGCTGGTGATTTCCGACGTCCACCGGGAAAACCGTTGGCCCACTATCATGCAGCTCCTGCTGCGAAACAATATTGTGACCTCCTGCTGGTTGCCGTTGACTACCGCCCAGCATCCCCTGGGGGCGCTGGTGTTTGGCTTCGGCTCTCTGATCGACACCGAACCGCTAATGGATTTTATGCTGCAGATCGCGGCTCAGGTGGCAGTCGCGGTCGACAATACGCTGAATTATGAGAAGGCCGAAAAATATCAGCGGCAGCTGGCTCGGGAGCGCGACCGTCTGCAAGCGCTGCTCGAAATCACCAACGCCCTGGTGTCGGAGTTAGACATCCACGACCTTTTCCCCACTATCACGGCCTGTCTGCGGCGAGCAGTCCCGCACGAATACTCGAGCTTGGCGTTGCGCCTGGCGGGCACCGACCAACTTCGCGTCCATGCGCTTATCTTTGAGGGCAATCCCGGGATTCAAGAAGGGGCCACAGCCGCAATGGATGAAACGCCGGCGGGCCAGGCGATGGAAATACGGCGCGCCGTCATCTTGGACGACGCAGCCTTACGAAAATTTCCGTCTCACGCCGTGCAGCGGCTGGTGGATGTGGGATTGAAATCGGTCTGCTGCGTGCCACTCATCACAAGGACCAACGTCCTAGGCACGCTCAACGTCGGAAGCACGCGCCCGAATGCGTTCTCTCCGCCCGACGTCGACTTCCTTACGCAAGTGGCCGGCCAAGCCGCCATTGCCATTGAAAATGCCACGGCATACCAGGAAATCGAACAGCTTAAGGATCAGTTGGCTGAAGAAAAGCTGTATCTCCAGGACGAAATCCGGACCGAGCGTAACTTTGGTGAGATTGTCGGCGAGAGCCCAGCCTTCAAGCGCGTCCTGGAGCAGGTAGAGACTGTCGCGCCCACCGATGCTTCGGTTCTGATCCTGGGTGAAACGGGGACCGGCAAGGAATTGATCGCCCGCGCGCTCCACGATCTGAGCAGCCGGCGCGACCGGACGTTCGTGAAGCTGAACTGCGCCGCCATCCCCACCGGGCTGCTCGAAAGCGAGCTGTTTGGCCACGAGAGGGGGGCCTTCACGGGAGCCATCGCGCAGAAAGCCGGACGATTCGAGCTGGCCAACAAGGGCACGCTGTTTCTGGATGAGGTCGGCGATATCCCGCTGGAGCTGCAGCCCAAGCTGCTCAGAGCATTGCAGGAGCATGAATTTGAGCGGCTGGGGGGCACGCGCACTATCAAAGTGGACGTGCGCCTGGTGGCGGCTACCAATCGCGACTTGGCGCAAATGATCAGTGAACGCCAGTTCCGGACCGATCTCTATTACCGGCTGAGCGTCTTTCCAATTTCAATGCCGCCGTTGCGTGAGCGCCCCGAAGATATTCCCAAGCTGGTTCGCTATTTCACGCAGAAGTACTCACGACTGATGAATAAGCGAGTGGAGAACATTCCCGCCGACGCCATGGAGGCCTTAATCCGCTACGGATGGCCCGGCAACGTGCGGGAACTCGAGAATCTGATCGAGCGAGCGGTTATTTTGTCGCGCGGGTCCATTCTTCAGATTCCGCTCGCGGAAGTTCGCGTCGCGGCCCCCGAAACCGTGTTGCCCGTGACCTTGCAGGACGCGGAGCGCGACCACATCCGCCGCGTATTGGAGAAGTCGAATTGGGTGATCGGAGGGCCCAACGGGGCCGCGACTCGCCTGGGAATGAAGCGCACGACGCTTCAATCGAAGATGAAGAAATTGGGAATTGCGCGCTGATCGCCGCCGAATTCTAAACCGGTATGGCTTCCTGCTCCAGGAACTGCCGCAAGCGCTCCAATTGCTCAGCGATGCCGGACTCTTCCTGAGAAGCGGCGGCGACTTCCAGATCTCTGCCAATGTTCTCTAGCGGCGGGAAGCCATAGCCCCGCGCGGTACCCCGGAGATTATGCCCAAAGCGCCGGACCGGTTCTAGATCATGCACCAACAGACGGCCCTGCGCCTCCTCCATCTGTTTCCACTTAGAAGCCAAATATTGGGGGACCAGCTCTGCGACATCAGGTGCAATTTCTTCGACGGTATTTTTCCCGCCTTGTTCGACCAGCTTCGCCACATCATCGGAGACGGTATGGCGATAGATGGCCTCGATCAGGACCGCGCGCTCGACCGGCTTGGCCAGATGCTCATTGCATCCGGCTTCCAGGCTGGCTCGTACCAGCTCCTGAAGGGCGTGTGCCGACAGGGCAATGATAGGCGTGGGTGGAATGCCTCGCGAGGATTGCCATTCCCGAATCTGCCGGGTGGCTCCGTAGCCATCTAACACCGGCATATCCAAGTCCATCAGGATCAGGTCGAATTCCGCCCCCTCCAGAATCAGGTCGACGGCCTGCCGTCCGTTTTCGGCGAATTGAACGGTGACTGGTTCGCCTCGCAGATAATGCTGCAGTAGCGAGCGGTTGTCTTCTCCATCTTCAGCTACCAGCAGGCGCAGGCCGGCAGTTGCTGGGGTGCGCCGTACAGATCGCGCGACAGCCGGCTTCGCTACTCCGGGCCCCGCAGCGACTAGTGGAACAGTGAAATAGAACGTGCTGCCAGAGCCGAGTGCGCCAGTCACGCCGATCTCGCCGTCCATGAGCTTCACCAGCTCGCGGCAAATTGTTAGGCCCAGACCACTGCCGGGCAATGAGGCCAGTGCCTGGTTTGGCAATTGCGTGAAGGGTGAAAAGATCTTCTCCCGATCCTCGGAACCAATCCCTGGACCCGTATCTGAGACCTCAAAGCGCAGTTGGCGGCAGGCCTCGCCGGCAACTACAAGCGCCCTAACGTCCACGGTGCCGTGGGAGGTGAACTTTAGCGCGTTGCTCACCAGATTCATCAGCACCTGCTGGATGCGCAGTGGATCGCCGAGCTGCCATTCAGGGACATGCTCGGAGACATCAAGCTTGAGATGAACCTCCTGCCGGGCGGCGGTCTCGGCGAAGGTGTGAACTGCGTCGTACACCGCCTGGCGGACTTTGTAAGGCGACTTATCTACCCGCAAGGCGCCGGCTTCGATTCGGCCAAAGTCGAGAAAGTCGTTAATGAGCGCCACCAGCCGCCGGCAGTTCCGCTGGAACATGTCCACGTAATCCGCCTGGTCGGAGTCGAGCGAGGTACCCGAGAGCAAATCGGCAGCGCCCAGAATCGCGTTCAGCGGGGTGCGAATGTCATGGCTTATTTTGGCGAGGAAGTCGCTCTTGGCTGCGTTGGCCGCGACGGCTGCATCCTTGGCGCGAATTAGTTCGGCTTCGGTCTCCTTTTGAGAGCTTATATCGCGCAGGAGGACATAACATCCGTCGCTACGGTCTCGGCCGGCGCGCAGGAAGGCAATGGAAGCATCCGATGTCGAACCGTCCGGAAGAGTGATTCGAGCCTCGGTCTCCCGCCCGCGGACCGACATTTCTTCGAAGGACTTAACTACTCGGGCCCGATCCTGCGGGTGAATGATCTCGATCACATTACCGTCGGGCGCCGAATCCGATAGGCCGGTCAGCGTTGCGTAAGTCCGGTTAAACGACAAATGACGTCCGCTCGAGTCCACCCGCGCTACCCCGTGCAAAGCGAGCTGAAGAATCTGGGAGGCTTTGAACACTCCTTGAGTCAATACCCCGATTTCGTCATGACCCTCCGACGTTGGATCGAAGAGCCCGCCGGTGGCGAGCTTGGTCAGGTTTTCCTTCAGCCTTTCGATCCGGATGGTGATTCCGGACGCGAAAAGAACGGAGATAATCACGCCACCGGCCACTCCGAAAATGACGCATATCACGGAAATCGATTGAACGCCCGAGAGCAGAAGCGCGGCATGACTCAAGCGCTCATCCAGGAGTCCCTTTTCTTCGCCTAGCATGGCCTCAATGACGCTCGCCATCTGGCGCCGCTCTTGATCGGCGGCCAGCACCGCCCCACGCAGCTCGGCGGTGGACAAAGCGTTGGGATGGAACCGTGCGGTGGCGGCCAAAAGGTGCTCGGAGCGCGAGCGCGCCATTCCAGCGATTTGGACCAGGCGTGCCTGCTGCGCGGGACGGTCCCCGGTCAGAGCAACCGACCTCCGCCACGCG
>Ga0070711_100002022_pt1 | contig 11420 bp, 15 predicted proteins | sample LARL53metaG_FD_65452 | JGI IMG/M metagenome (GOLD analysis project Ga0070711, IMG submission 65452) | Corn, switchgrass and miscanthus rhizosphere microbial communities from Kellogg Biological Station, Michigan, USA - LAR L5-3 metaG | ecosystem: Host-associated > Plants > Roots > Rhizosphere ... | reverse complement strand
GATCAAGATAAAAGAAGAGAAGTTATTAGAGAAATCATTCCAATATACAAAACAATTCAAACAAGAAAAATTCAACACATTGGAATAACAGAAGAAGAAATGATCGATTACGTATTTTCTCATTCTGATTTTAGAGATCAATTAACAAAAATGTTAATTGGTGAAGATCAAAGAGAAGAACATATTATTGAAGAATTACTAGGAGAGGAAATAAATGAATGAGTGATTATGTTGATACACTATTAAAACAAATAAAAATATCAAAATCTGCGAGAAAAATCACAAAGATAGGCTATGGTTGGTGGGGATTCATGGCAGATATGAGATATAAAAATCAAAAAGAATTTTCAAGTCCTGATGGTAGTTTATTACATGCTTTTTCTATTATTCATGAATTTCAAAAAAGAGGGATAGAAGTTCATCAACTCTATGAAGATAGAGATAGTCATTATGTTGGTTTAACAGCAGGAAAACAAGCATTTCAATCTTTTTCACAGCAAAAAAGATGGGAAGCATATTCTAAATTAATTAAACCAAATCATACAGTAAATAATAATGATCTTGAATTAAGAATGCCAGAAGTTGATGCAGTATTATTAGAATGGAGAATGCCAACTCGATATAATCAACTTCCTATGGAACATCCTGAATTTGAACCTGATTTGATATTACAAAAATTCGCAATTCAATATTATAGACAAAAAAATATTCCTGTAATTTGTTTAGATCTTGATTATAATATGACTATTGAAGATGATCAATTGTTTGATTTTGTATTAGAACCAGGATTTAAAAGAGGAATACAGCATCATATAGATATTCCTTTTATATTAGAAGACATTAATCAATTTGATTATAAATCTCCTAGCGATACTGTAGTATACATAGGAAACAGATATAATAGAGATGATGCTTTTGATTTATTCTTTGGAAAATCAACCGATAAATTGCATTTTCAAATCTACGGAAATTGGTTAGAAAATGATAGAGATAGTGGATCTAAATGGCCACATGTATACTTTTATGGAAGAATACACCCATATCAAATGAGAGGATCATATCAAAATGCTTTAGCAACACCTTTATTATTAAAAGAAGAATATAATAAATATGGTTTTATGAGTATAAGATTAATAGAATCTTTACTTTTTGGAACCATACCGTTATTGCCTTCTCAATTTTATTCTCCTATTGAATATGATCTTTTTCGAATTGAAAATCAAGATCACATGGTAAGTTTATTGACAAAAGATAGAATGTTTTATGAAGGAGAATCAAGAATACAAATAAGAAATATGGCATTAGAAACAATTAAACAACATGACGTCAAATACTTCGTAGATAAGTTTTTATCAGTATTGTAATCAGGTCACTGAAGAGAATCCAAGAATGCTAAAATCATAAAAAGGAAAAGAAAGATGTTTGGAAGAAAATCGCAAGAATTTGATGATTGGACTGCTGAAGCCGCAGCAATAGAAGCAAATAGATATATAGGTTTATTAAAAGAAAGATTAGGTCAAGTAAGAGAAAAAGATACTTCTGATATAAGAGTTTTTGCTCTTAATTCAGGTCAAGAAGGATATGTTGACGGTTTTACTATTGATAAATTGCTTTTTATGACAACAATTACTGTTAATTTTTATGAAGTAACATATAAAAGAACAAAATTGTTTCAACTTGATAATAAATCAATTATAGGTTCACAATATCAACCTACATTTGCACATTTCTTTTTAAGAAAAATTAAAGGTATTGCAGAGCAATATCGACTATCAGGAGATTCTAATAACAAAACTGCTGATTCACCTTATAATTGGTATGATAACAGTACTTTTTATCAGGATTAAAAATGATAAAAAGAGTTATATTGACACATACAATACATGCAAAAATGTTTAGAAAACCAATATCTGCCGTTACAGTGATTCAAACAAATATTGAAGAAATAAAATTTTGGATCGAAGAAGGATTTGGCTTCATTAATGCTTTTGGAAATTTAGAAAAATTACCCATAGTAGAAAAAGCATTGCACAGAAATATAGAATATGCTCCCGAATCTGTAATACTAGAGTTTGGTGACATGCTTTTAGTTCCTGTAATAGAAGAAGGACATATTCTTTATTGGGATAAAATTGTTGTATTCAACCCTTTGAAAGAAAGGCCCTGTATCTAGTGAAAGAAGAACAAGCGCTCACAAAAGCATATGAACATGTGCTTAGAACAACGAAAGATGATTTGTTGACAAAACAAAATGTTATTGCATCTATGTATCATTATATAGTGCATGTTATTCCTGAAATACATTTGACAACAATTCAGATCAGAGATTTTTTAGATGAAAGAAATTCACCTTTAAAACAAGAAGTAAATAATTAAGAATCTTCGATTTTTAAACAAAAATAAAAAAAAGTATATAATTTTATATACTTTTTTTTATTTTTGTGATATAATTAAAAAGTAAAAATCAATGGTGAAGATAGAATTCAATCAAAATAAGTATAAAATCAACGCAAATAAGAGAAAATCAATAACTCTGAATTTTTAGAAAACAATAGAAACCAAAATGAAAGAAAAACATGATTTACACTATTGGCTATGCAAAGAAACATGCAATGCAGAGAATAATAACATATTTAAATTTGCAAGAAAAAACATATCTTCTTGATATTAGATATCATCCTTATTCTAAATGGAATAAACAATTCACAAAAGAAAATCTTCAAAAACAATTTGGTTCTAAATATATTCATATCAAATCTTTAGGAAACACTCATTTTAATAAAAAAGGAACAGAAATAAAACTATCAAATCCTGATAGAGCAATAAAAAAAATTAAGTTGCTTATGAATAAAGGTTATTCATTTATTTTGCTCTGCGCTTGCGAAGATTATAATACATGCCATAGAAAAGTTGTATATGATTTATTAATGAAAGAAGAAAAAGATGTCAAATAATTTAAGTGATGAAGAAAAACAAGTATTAGAAAAATCAGTATTAGAAGTCAATGAAATTTATGCAAATCATTCAATTCAAAATAATAAAAAACCAAAAGTGTTTGCGCATAGATTGCACGTTTGGGCACAATCAAGATATAAGAAGAATATTTCAGAAGAAGCCATAAAATTATGGCTTAAAGAAAGGAAAACAAATGCAAATCAAAGTTGATTCATTTGCTGAAGCATATTCTGTTCTTCGCAAAGAATTATTAGAAGCTCCTATTGTTGCGCCTAGAGGAATGAAAACAAAAGAAATATTAGGTGTAACAATACATTTAACAAATCCAAAATCTAGATTAGGTTTTCACAAAGATAGAGGCTATTCTTTGCCTTTAATGATTGCTGAAGCAATCATGTTATTCTCTGATTCAGATAGATTAGAACATCTATCTTTTATTAATCCTCGTATGAAAATGTATAGCGACACAGGCTCAACACTGTTTGGAGCCTACGGGAATAGAATTCATACAAATATACAAGACGTTTTGAGAAAACTTAAAGAAGATCCAAGTACCCGTCAAGCTGTATTACCAATTATACGACCTTATGATTTAAGAGTTGTTACAAAAGATTTTCCTTGTACTCAAGTATTGCAACTTATGATTAGAGATAATAAATTACATATGTTCTCAATGATGAGATCTAACGATTTTGGATGGGGTTTGCAGTATGATCTTCCTGTATTCACAATTTTTCAAGAAATATTAGCAAATACACTAAACTTAGAAGTAGGAGAATATTATCATACGGCAAATAGTTTACATGTTTATGATTATCACTTTGACAGTTTAGAAAAGATCAAAGAGCTGCAACCGGTAGAATTTACAGTTCCTTATAAATTAGAGCATATGAAATATCTTTCAGAAGTAACAAGTCAAATACATACACTTCAATCTTCTGATTTAGAAGAAGATGATAGTCCTTTTTTATTAATATTAAGATCGTTATTAAGAAAAAAGCAACATCTTCCTTATCAAATTATGCCTTTAACAGATTTTGCATGGGCAGATCAGTTTTTACAATATGAATTGAAAGATACGAAATAATGACAACAAAAGATTTAAAATGTGCTTTATTACATTGTCATTCAGGGTATTCTACATATGATGGAATGGGGCTCCCTAAAGATAGAGCATTGAGAGCAAAATCTTTAGGAATGACACATCTAGCAATGACAGATCATGGATCAATGTCAGGTATAGTTGATCATTATCTTCAATGCAATGATATAGGAATAAATCCTATCTTAGGTATAGAAGCATATCATCAACCTGTATATACTCCAGGAAAATTTTTAATAGATGATCAAGGCAATAAAACAAAAATTAAAAGATACCATTTAACTTTATTAGCAAAAAATTTAGATGGTTATTATAGCCTTGCTCAAATGTCTTCTGATGCATTTACTCAATATTATACAAATGGTTTTCCTATTAGTGATTTTTCTTTATTAGAAAAATACTCTAATGGCGTCATTTGTCTATCAGGCTGTGTTCTTGGATGTTTATGCCAAACAATATTAAATGATACATTTGATCAAGCAAAACGATACACAGAAAAGTTTTTAGAAATTTATGGTGATAACTTCTTTTTTGAAGTTCAGCCACAAGAATTTGATGCGCAAAAATTTGCAAATGAAGGAATTTTAAAGTTAGCAGATATCTTTAAAAGACCTGTTGTAATGACAAGTGACTCGCATTATGTAAATCCTGATGATATAGATTCATATGTATTATTAAGACAAATGAATTATCATCTTCCTAAACAACCGACGGCTGAACAAATTGCAAAAAAAGAAGAAAGAGCTGCAAAAAAACTAGAAAAAGAAAATCTTAAAAAAGAAAAATTAATTCAAAAAGGTATTACTGTTGCTGAAGATGAAGAAGAAATAGTAGAAACAGAGGTAGAAGTAGAAGAAATAGAATCAGATGATATGTTTAAAAAAGAATTAGATATGAATAATTTCGCTGATTCTATAAGACAGCAATACGGAAAATTATACATGCCTTCAGGCAGAGAATTAGCAGATCGCTGGTTAGCATTTATGGGTTCTTCAGGAGAGCAATATGTAGAAAATTCTCAAATGGTAGCAGATCTTTGCAGTGTTGAATTAAAATTTCCTGAACTTGTTCCTAAAGCAATAATAGAAGTAGATCCTGTAACTCAAGAACCTATAGAGAGCAAAGTTATTCTTGCTCGAAAAGTAAAACAGGGTTTAATTAAAATGGGAGTTTGGGATAAAATTGAAGCAAGAGAAGTTTTAGATGATTCAGGTAATAAAACATTAGAAAGATATTATCCTTATAAAGATAGAGCAAAATATGAGTTTAAACGTATCACTAATAAAAATATGGAAGACTACTTTTTATTAGTGGCAGATTTAGTAGAAGAAGCACATAGAAGAGGTATTGCTGTAGGACCAGGTCGTGGATCAGGTGGAGCCAGTCTAGTAGCAAGAGCAATAGGAATAACAGAAATCGACCCTGTCGCAACAGACTGTATGTTTGACCGATTTTTGCCGGATTACAGAAAAAATCTTCCTGATTTTGATGTTGATTTCGGACCAACATATAGGAGAGATGAATTAAAACAATATATGATAGAAAAATATAACGGTAAAGCAGCTGTTATCTGTAATATCATACGATTAACAAAAGATGTGTTGATTAATGATCTTTCTAAAATATTAAATGTTCCTGAAGATGTTGCTGAAGCAATGAAAAAGATAATATTAGGCTTTGGTGTAGGTGATAAAGATAAAACAAAATACCCTGTCTATTCAGAATTAATGACAAATAAAGATCTTGCAAAAATAGATTTTATGTATCAACACATAGTATTACATTTTTGCAAATTATATGGGTCAATGAGAGGATATAGTAAACACGCTTCAGGTCTTGCTATTAGTTCAGGAAATTTATCACAATATACTCCTTTATTCGTAAGAGGTAAAGAAACATATACTTCTTATGAAAAGAAAATGCTTGAAAAACTTAATATCGTAAAGATAGACATTTTAGGTATTGATGCTATTGCTGCAGTGCAACAAATGTGTAAATTATCAAATGTTGAACATTTAGATATTCCTATGAATGATAAAGATGTTTATAAAATGTTTGCAGAACTAGATGTTGCAGGCATTTTTCAATTTGATACGCCTTCAGCAAAAATGTATCTAGATGCAGTGAAACCAGAAAATCTAGATGAGTTATCAGCTTGTACAGCTTTGAATAGACCTGGTTCTTCAAACTTAGGATCAACGCAAGTATATGTTGACGGTAAACACGGTAAAATTGATATGTCAACTCCTTTAGCGCAGTGCTGTAAAGACTCTTACGGAGCCTTGATTTATCAAGAACACGTATTGTTAGCATGTAGAAATATCGGTCATATGACTTGGGAAAATGCCGTTAAAGTAATGAAAACTTTGCACGGTCAAAATCATAGAGAAGATCCACTTCCTCAAGAATTTATTCAAGGCTGTGTTAAATATTCAAATCTTACTGATGATGAAGCTTGGGAATTATATAACAAAATTACCTCGTACACATTCAATAAAGCGCACGCGATTGCGTATGCAACGCTCGCTTATTGGATGATGTGGTTTAAAAAGCATCACCCATTTGAATATTACTTATCAATATTGCAATTTGAAAATGATGAAAATAGAAGAAAGTCATATGAAGCAGATGCTTATAGACATAAAGTATTAGTGTTATTGCCACATGTTAATGGTGCTAGAAATTATCATTCAGTTACTATACAAGGACATAAATTTATTAGAGGTGGTTTGCAAGCAATAGATAAAGTAGGACCAGCTGCTGCTATTGCAATAGAAAAAGAATGGAGAGCGCACGGAGATTTTAAAGATGTTGAAGATCTTTTACGAAGAGTAAATGGGACCTACACTGTATTGAAAGGCAGAGCAAAAGAAAAAATAGAAGTAGAAGTTGTTAAAAAATCTCCTGTAAAAACAGATACACTTCAAGCATTAACAGATGCAGGAGCGGTAGAATTTGATTTTGCAAAATACAAAAAGCGCTGTTCTGATTACTTAGGAAATTTAGTTAGTAGAAAGAAAAGGAAGTGGTCAAATGGTTCGTAAAAAAGAAGAAGATGCTATAGAACAAGAATTAGCAAAAGAAAGTGTTGAACAAGAAATAGCAATAGTTCCTAAAGTAACATATCCTAAAGTTTCTGTTGCAAAAGTAAAAAAGGCAATAGAAACAATAAGAACAAAACATAAAATTGATCCTAATTCTGCAATGCTAACAACATTGTCAAAATATGAAGATATCAGAGAATTTGTTTCAACCGGTTTTGAAGAATTAGATTATATGTTAGGAGGAGGCCTTCCTAAAGGAAAAGTCATAGAAATGTATGGCTATGAAGGTTCAGGCAAATCTTCGTTAGCCTATTATCTAGCATCTAGATATGATATTGCAGCTTATATTGATGCTGAATCAAAATTTACGAAAGAAAGGGCTTTATTCTTTGGAATCGACCCAAATAAACTAATTGTTGAAACGCCTGATACTGCAGAACTTGCTATGGATACAATAAGAGAATTATCAAAACAGGGAGTTCCTTTAATTATTGTCGATTCAATACCTTCTTTAACGCCTGAGAAGCAAGAAAATACATATGAAAAAGAAGATGCAGGAACAACAGCCGGTGTTGCTATGCTTGCAACACTAATATCACATCACATTTGGGCTATTGCAAGATATTGTAAATTATCAGGGTCTACAGTACTTTTTATTAATCAATTAAGAGATAAAGTAGGTTTTACATTTGGTTTTGGAGAAACAACATATACTCCAGGAGGGCGAGCTTTAAAACATGCTGAATCACAAAAAATATTAGTTGCGGCTAAGGGTAAGTTAAAAGCAAGTAACGAAATATACGGACTTAGAATTGCGTTAGCAATGAAAAAAAATCAAGTATCAGAACCTTTTAGAACTGCAGAAATTAATTTAATTTTTGATCAAGGATTAAGGGGTTTAGATACAGAAAAAGAAGATTTAAAAGAATCAAGAAAAAGGGCATTGCAAAGAAGAAAAGATGAACTTGCTTTATATGGGAGAATGTTTGAAGAAAATCAAGAAGAAGTAACTGTGTTTGATGATGAAGAAGCAGTAGAAGCATAGGTGATATGATGATACACAATGAGAGAGAATATGCAATCACAAAAATTTGGATTGCAAAATTTGAAACAGCAATAAGAGATTTTCAAAAAGAAACACATGATCAAGTACATCCTTTATTCGTAAAAGCATATCTAGAATCGTTAAAAGGTCAATTAAATGATTTAGATACTCAAATTTTAGAATATGAAAGAGAAAAAAGAAGTCAAACACTTTTTGATTTACAAAAATTATTAATAGAGGGCAAAGAATTTAAATTTAAAGCAAGAGATATAAATTATGTTTTTAAAAGAGAAGTTCGATCAGGAGAAAGTTTGTATATTATACAACTTGAAAATTCTTCTATTGATGCAGTATCCTGGTTAGAATTTGAAAAAGCCATCATGCATATTTTTGCCCTTATAGGTGATATGCATTAGAGCACTTACTATCCACTCAAGGTGTGACGCAATAAAATGGATGATAAATTATATGTTAAAATATATTGCGTCACACGGCGAGTATACCCGTATTATACAAATGCATTCTAAGAATGATTAAAGAACTGATTGTAGAAAGGAATAATTAAATGGACGATAACACAGCATTAGTTGAATCAATGTTAGACGGTTCTGATGATTATCTTATAGGAAGAAATATTTTTAATCAAATGTTTGTAGATGATCATAAAAAAGATCAAGAAATACATCCTAGATCAGGAGATCACGCTTCTGATTATAAACAACCATTTCAAGGTGATTGGAGATATTGTTTTAGAAAATCTATATTACAAGAATTTTATATGTATGAAGATGAAGTATTATCTCCTAAGAGAATTAGAATTAATAAGCTAGGATGGTATATCCATGTAATGTTACAACGATTAATAAAACAATCAGGGAGGGCTATAGAAATAGAAAAAACGCATATACATCCTAAATTCGGGATTTATTATACACCTGATGCTGTTATGTATTTAAGAGAATTAGTAGGTGAAGAACATGTTGTTGTTGAATTTAAGTCTATGAATAAATCTTCGTATGAAAAAGCAACAGAATATCATTTTAATAATGCTTTAAAAGCACACCCTGATGCTTATAAACAACTACAAATATATTTATATTTATCAGGGTTGAAAAAAGGTCTTATCTTTTTATATTGTAAAGATAATTCTGATTTTCATTATTATGTTGTTGATTATGATCCTTTATTCATGGAACCATATATAGAGAGAATAGAAACAAGATTAAAATTAAAAATTATCTTTGAATCTAAAAATGGTTTGTTACCTAAAAAAGTTTGTCAAGATGCAGATGTAACAAGAGCAAAATCTTGTCCTGTAAGAGAATTATGTTTTATGAAGAATTATATAGAGAGATCACCTTTTCTAAGAAAAACATCTCATGGACTGCAACAAAATGCTTCTTTGATTCATGAGGATAATCATGAACAAGAATAAAATAATTATAGATAATACAATTTCTTTAGGGATAGATTATTCTTATGAGGAAATAGGATTTTGTATAACTCAAGATAATAAAATATTGCATGTCTCTTGTTTGAATTTCAAAGAGATAGAAAAAAAGAAAAAGGTAAAGATCACAAAACATCTTAAAAGATTGATGATTACAAAATATATACAAAAGTTGTACAATGATTATACATTTACCTGTGTCATTGTAGAACAAATTAGAGTGTTTAGTAGAGGATTTTTATCACTTCCTGCGATTATAGCATTTGCTCAATTAATATTGACAATATATAATGCAACGTACCCTGTTCCTGTTTATTCTGTAGATACAAGAGTTTGGAAGAAAAGAATGAATGGTTCCGCAAAAGCTCAAAAAGAAGATACTGTTAAATGGGCAAAACAATTTATGACAATAGAGATTATGACAAAACGCCTCTGGAAAGAATTGACGCATAACGAAGCAGATTCAATAGCACTATCTTTATTTGCAAGGCATTCAGATGCAACACAGTTTTTGAAAGAAGAAGAATGATGACTAAAGAAATGACAAAAGAAGAAATAATTAAGTTACTGCAAGAAAAAGAAGATGCAGCATTAAAAGAAATAGAGAAATATCAAAGATTATTAATGACAGCAACACTAATTAAAAGATCATGGGTAAAAATGATAGATATCAAAACAATAGAATGGGTTGTTTATCATAGTTTATTAGAAGAAATAGAAAAATATGAAAGCAAGTAATAAATGGGGCAAGCGCGAAGAATATATTGCAAAGTTTCTCAAAATGAAAAGAGTAGCAATGTCAGGAGCAGGATTATTTGATAAAGAAGATATAGTAGGTCATGGTATTACTGCTCAATTAAAATCTACTGAAGGAGAAAGTATTAAAATACAAAAAGAAGATGTTCAAAAATTATATAAACATGCTAAAGATACAAACTCTCTTTTTCTTTTAGATTTTGTTGATGGCCCATTTTTATTATGTATGTCTTTAGATCAGCTTGTTGATATTACAAGATCTTTAATACAAAATCAAGTAGTTGCAATAACGCAAGAAATAGAAGAAGAGCAAGAAGAATCTGAGGATTTCGACCTTAATTCATTTCTATAGTGTACATTTTTGAGAAATTGTGATAAAATATTTCTAAGAAATTTGTTGAAATGCAAAGGAATATTTAATCATGGGTCAAATAAATGATCGTAGATACGATGTTGAAGGTGTTACTTTTGGAAAATTCAGCATTGATGCAAAAAAGAAAAAATTAGTCTTCAATGTCAAAGTTGATTCTATTAATCTCAATGATGGTATGCTTCTTATCTTATTACACGACCGACCTTTATTCGCAGCATTTGAATATGATGATAAAAAAGTAAAAATAGGAGACTGTTCTCTATTTAGATGGGGAGGAGAAGCACAACACGGTACTTCAGCTTATTCTTTTGATATGAATGCAATTGATTGGCTTCCTGACAAATATGAAATGTCAGAATGGTCAGATGACAAGCGACTTAAATTAATAATTATAGATAAAGCAGTTGAACCAATTGTTGAAGTCACTCAAAGAGAAAAATTAGATAAAGAAGTTCAGCATTCTCTCTTTGAAAATGAAGAAGAAGACGAAGAAGAAGAAAATGATGATGAAGAATTATAAATCATCCTTTTTCATTTGATGCGAAGATTGAACGAAATTAAGTAGGAAAACAAAAATTCGTCCTTAAACTGTGTACAAATAAGTTTTTTCATAGTATAATACAACTATATTCGAATTTTGCTAATGCAAAATCATAACAATTTTAATTTTAGGAGACGGACAATGGCAAAAAGAT
>Ga0070711_100002021_pt1 | contig 11423 bp, 1 predicted proteins | sample LARL53metaG_FD_65452 | JGI IMG/M metagenome (GOLD analysis project Ga0070711, IMG submission 65452) | Corn, switchgrass and miscanthus rhizosphere microbial communities from Kellogg Biological Station, Michigan, USA - LAR L5-3 metaG | ecosystem: Host-associated > Plants > Roots > Rhizosphere ... | reverse complement strand
ACGCAGAAAACGGATGATAGGACGACGTGGTGATCCAATGAATGACTTTGCCGGGCGACCACACAAAAAAAGGCCGGAATCTAGGATTCCGGCCTTGTCGATCACGAATTGGTTGCGGGGGTCAGATTTGAACTGACGACGTTCGGGTTATGCGATCTGACTCAGCTTTCGCCGAGAGTCGGACTGTACCTTCATCCCGCGGAACGGGATGCTCGCCATCCAGTCTCTACGCCTTCCTCGATCTTCTGAGGCTTGGTTCGGTATTGCCGTACCCGTACAACAGGCCTTAGGTTCCACCGACTTTGACGAGTGATCTTCCCGCACATTGCTATGCGGACGCCCATTTTGCCTTCACGAGATTTGCACTACCAATCTCGCTTGGCGGGTTATGAGCACGTACTAAAGACATGTGGCCTGTTGATTCTGTGCGATTTACTTGGTGTTTTGACACTTTGAGTTCTTTCCCAAGTCTTTCCCAACAGTCTACGCAATCGAATTCAAGATGCGAGAAATAGGGCGGTTTGGTCAACGCTGGCGCGTTTGTCGGTACTAATCCGACGGACGAGTTGATTACCTCCGAGCTGCTCGTGAGTCGCCCAAGATGAGCGGCCTCGCAGCCAAACGAAGACTTGCCTGGGATCTTACTGGGGTCGCTCACGCTGCTACCCGACTCGCAGGAGTTAGTCACACATTTGACCTTGTTCCCGAAAGGCAATAAAGTCTGCACGTAGTCCGCTGCAGAACGCGAAAACAAGCAACCAGAAATGCTCGAGATGTAAGGCGGTCTTGTCGGGAGACGATTGGCAGCAAAAGGGTGAAAATGTCGCGCATGCTCAAGATGGTATCAGACCGAAGAAGTTCAAGATTCAGGGCGCTTGCGGAATTCGCCACCCACAGGGTCCACATAAAGCTGAATTCAGCCTCGGACCTTCGGGAGTTTCGGTGACTTTAATGCTTACCGAACACGGCGCTCATGTATTTGTTGTATAGCCGGCTTCGACGAATTCGAATCATGAATAAAATTTGGTTGACTTTAAAGTATTTCGAGCGGAGAATCCGCAAGTCGTCGCCCTACTTACCGCTGGCGACGATAAAGCATTTCTGAGGCGAGAGAGTCGCCTGTTCCTCGTAACGCCACTTCCTCGAATGTGTAATCTGAATCGCCGCATTGTTGAGGTAAGTCTTCATGAGCAAGGCGGGGCAGCAATTCAACGAGAAGAGTCTTGCCGCTGAGCTGTCTACCCGGCTGTCTGGCTTCCCCGTGGACGGGACGCGGCCCGTCGCTTCTGCACAGACTGGTCCGGCCAAAACAGTAGTTTGGATCGATGCCGGTGACGAGGTCCTGGTTCATCTCGACAGCGTTTCCGTACGAATGATCGGCCAGACGCTGCTGGTGTCGGTGGATCTGGACACGGATCAGACCGGGCGCACACCGCTGATCGTTTCTCTTGCACTTAGTTCGGGAAGCGATGCCGCTGGGCTGGTGGCGGTTACGGACGAGTTGCCGCATGGAAACGGGTTGCTGGCCGCGCGTTGGGGCAGCCATTTTCAGGCTGCTGTCTGGGCGAGCGTTTTGGGGATCGCGCAGGATTTCAGCGCACAAGGGGGTGGCGTTCCCCGGTCCCTAACGATTTCCAACGGCGTGTTGAACCTGGAAGCGGGAGCGCCATTGCAGGCTCCTTCTCCTCCTACTAACACAGGTGTCCGATGATCTCGACCGATGGACTAGCGGGCGAGTTGCGAGATCTCGGGCAGGCGATCGGCTTGATCGGGAGCGACGGCAACATTGACGGCGGCTGGTTCAGCGATCCGCTGGGGAAGGCGGCTTCGATTCTGGCCAGTCCACAGCGCGATGCCTTGCTGCGAATGCTGGATGCGCTGCTGCCTCCAGTTGCAGTTGAGGGGATTCCGGGCGACGAGCAGTGGCATCCGGTGCTGGGTGACCAGCCGCGTGGCAACGTCTACCTCACGGTGAAGAAAAACGGGAACGTTGTGCTCGGCATGGCTGGGGACATCGGTTCCGCAGTGGGGTCGTCCGGAATTACGGCGCGCTTGCGCGCGCAATTGCCGCTGGCCAGTGCGAATTCATCTGTGCATGCGGTTGCGGGCACGGCTGATGGGCCGCTTAAGATTCAGTTGTCGGTTCAGCTTCCGCCGATGGCGGTTCCGCTGCAGGGAATCCTGCTGGAAGCATCGATTGCTCCGCCCGACGTGACATTTAAGGTCACGCTAGAGGGCCTGGCGCTGGTGGGTGCCGCGCCGCAGGATTTCGTTCTCGATTCCCACGATCTGTCTTCCGAAGCTTCGCAACTGGTAATCGCATTACTGAAACAGGTGCTGGCGCAGTTGTCTGCAAGCGTGACGGCGGGCACCGAAGAGCACGCTCTTGTGCATCATTTGACAGGACTGCTCGGTTTCGACGGCGACGGCGTCCCGGCTTTTCCCGTTATTGATCTCGCGACCAATGCCGGGGCACTGCCGAATTGGCTGCGATCGCTGACGCAGGGTCCTGCATTGACGACATGGCTGGGCCATCTCGCGGGGCTCATTGGGGCGGAAGGGGCGGCGATTGCAGGGAGCGGGTCGCTGGACAATCCATTCACCGCGCAAGTACTGGCGTTCAACGCACAGTCGGGTTTCTCGGTCACGGCGTCGGTTACACCCGATGCGATTCGGTTCGGAGTGCGGGCATCGCTGTTGCCGGGCGGCGCCAACCCGATCGGGCGGGTTGACGCGGAAGCGATTCTGGCCGCGATTCCGCTCAATGGAACGGGAACAGCGACGGTTCTGCCTTCGATGTCGATCACGTTTCGCGCGCCCGGCACCATTGGCGGCCCGAACCTGGCGACCTCGGCGCAGATTAAAGTCGGGTCGTTCCGCGGCGGCATCGAGTGGGACGGCAGTACGCTGCGACCGCTGGTGGAACTGGATCAGGTGGACATCATCGGGCCTCCGAGTGTTCATTACGACCGCATTGATTTGACGGACACGGATTCGGTCGCTGCGGCTGCAGCCACTGCGGTCCGAAGCGCGATTGTGGCGGCACTCGGTGGCGGAGTGGGAGCGCATCTGGCGGCGCTGGCGGGATTAATTGCGCCCGGTGGCGATCCCGCGTCGACTCATTTGACGGATCTGGCGACCTTGGTTTCCGATCCGGCGCGAGCTATCGGGAATTTCCATCGCTCCGTGCTGCTGGACGCCACACACAACTGGGGGTTCCTGCTGGCGGAGGTCGGCGGTCTGATCGGGATTGGCAGCGCGGTGTCGGGCATCGGGACGTTCGACAATCCGTGGCAAATACCGTTGGCGCCAGCAGGCCCGCTCAACCTGGATCTGGCGGCCTGGAATGCAGAGACAAACCCGGCATCCACCCAGCAATTACGCTTGGGACTACGGGCTTCGGCGTCTGCGGGGCCGCTGACGTTTGCCTGGTTCTGCGATTTGCTTGCGTTCGATCTTCCGGCGGCGGGCGAGGGCGATGTCAAGCTGATGGGTGCGCAGCATCTCACGCTGGTCGCCGCTCCGCTCGGCAGCGTCACAGCCGCATCCGGCATCCGCGTTGGTGCTGATTCACTGCGCGCGCAGATGGACTTGCAACCCGGAACGCCGACGCGGTGGCAGGCCCAGATTGACAATTTTCGAGTGCAGATGGGCACCTCCACGATCACGGCTCCGGCACTCAAGTTCCCGATACCGAGCGGCTTCGACGTGGGCAACCCGGCGGGCACCACAGCGGCGCTCGGAGTCGCAGTCGGAGATCTCGAGACACTCCTGCGCCTGCTTCTGATGCAAGCATCCCTGAGTTGGGGCGGGATGCCAGGCTTCGCGTTGTCCGGCTTGCTCGGAGTGCATGGAAACCTGAATGGACTCCCGGCGGATTGGCCTGTGCTTGCTGATCCGGGTGCGGCCGGTTCCTTATTGTCGGATCCGTTCAGCGCGTTACGAAAATGGCTGGCGGCAGTGGTGCAGAACGTCAGCGCCGATGGCAACGCGTTCCTTCCCTACGCCTTGCATTGGCTGCAAGCTTTCCTGAGTAGTGAACTTCCGGATGACAGCGGCGGCACGATTCCTTTCGTGCCTCTGACCGGCTCAGGAACTTACGATGATCCCTGGGCGCTGGCGCTGACGAACAATTCGCCGTCCGCCGATGCGCTGGTGTGGCTGGAGCCGAGTGGTCCGCCGACAACATGGGCGGCCGCGCTGCCGAGTCTTGTCAACGGCATGAACGATTTCGGTTCGGTGGTTGATGCGGCGGCGCAACTGAGCGGATTTGTTCCTGCGATCGCCGATGCAAGTTCGGTTCTCAATCAGGATATCGGCGCGGAACTTGGCATTCTGGGTTACTACCTCACTACCAGCGACGGAGTGGTGCCGGTGGCATCGCAGATTCCCACCGGAGCAACCTGGACTGCCGGTACGCCCGTGACCGCGGCACATCCGCTGCAGCCGCGCGACCCGGGTGCGATTTCGCAGATTCTGGCGCAGGTCGACACGTGGGCAGGAGGGCCAGCCTCTCCGCGGGCGGTCCTACTGCTCGGCCCAGCATTCAGCGATCACACGATCTGGAATGATTTGCTGGCCAGTCCGAGCCGGCATGGTACGACCGATCCTTCCGCTTCCTTTGATCTGCGGGTTGCGGGGGTTGATCCCCTGGCTGTCAATCTCAACGGCGTGACAACTGTGGCGGATTACTACACAGCGGATCTGGCCGACGATGGAACGGGGAACTTAACCTCTCTTATCGCACAGATTGGACGGCTGGTCGCGCGGATCGGACAGTTGCACGCGGGAGTTCCGGTAACTCTGGTGGCGCATTCCACGGCGGGCGTCGCGGCCCGCGCCTATACGTCCGCGTTTCCAGCGCAGGTGCAGGGCTTGATCACGTTGGGCAGTCCGCACCTGGGCGCCGATCTCCCGTATTTTGCAGATCCGGGTGTCGGGGGCGCAGTGCGATTTTTGCAGGGACTACGAGGCGGCATGCCGGCGAGTTCCATACGCGATGCGTTCGACCACATCGTGCAAGCGATGGATGGATATCTGGCTCCGCCAACTGCGGGAATGCTGGCGCCCGAAGTTTCTTATCCGGTGGGCAGTTTTGCGGGCACCGCCAGCAATGATACGGGAGGAAAGCCGGCACTGGCTCTGGGAGGAGCGCTGGGCGGCAACCTGCTTGACTTCATCAAGCAGGCGACCTCTGCACTTGCGACCGCTGCGGCCGCCGCGCCGCGCCCGGTTCCGACGCACATCAGTTTCGGGTTGCGGGCACACTCGGCACTGCCTGCGTCCGATCCCAGCGACGCACAGGTAGACGTTTCTGTACGTACAAGCCTGTTCCGGGTAGCACTGGCGGATGGGGCACCGCCGCCGCTGCGTTCCGCACAGGCTTTCGGTGTGGGCATCACGTTGAGCAGGCCTGGAGACTGGCTGGTTGGAGGGGCCGTCAACAGCGACATCGATTCGCTTACCGGTATTCGAGTGCGCTGGTGTGAATTTGGTATTGATGCGGAGGCTGGAACGTCGCCGGGCCAGCTTCAGACGAAACCGTTCCTCACGCTTTACCAGGCGGCCTATCGTGGGCCGACTGTTTCGCGGGTGGAAATTGCTGACAGCAGCGCGCAATCGCTCTTGGGCGAAGTCCTGCATGCGATCAGCGTTCCAGCTCCGCAGGCGACCTCGCAGGTGGCGGCGCTGTTGAATGCTCTGCGTGCGCTCAACATCGTGACACCAGACAGTCAGCCTCCCGGGCTTGGAATTTCAGCGGACGCCTTCAATGCGATCCTGGTAGATGCAGCTTCGTATTTCGACGCCAGGCTGCCTGGAGCCCTTTCGGCGGCGACTGGGCTGCTGGGCTTCAGCGGTCCAGCCGCGGGACCGTGGACTTTCGCGCTGGGTACGTTGCCCATTGAACTAGCTATCTCGCGTTCGCCCTGGTCGCTGACGATGCGGACCACGGGATCGGGAATACCGGTGGCGTCGAATACCGCGCTGGGGTTTTCAGCGGGTGTGACCATTCCGAATCTGTCGCCGACGCTGAGCTTCGGACTGACAGTGGGCGCGCTGAACCTTACGTTCAGCGATGGCAAGCTCATGGCGCAGGCGAATCCGTGGCTGGCTCCGCTCCAACTCATCCCGGTGCCATCGGGTGCGACGCTCACGGCTGCGCTGAACGATGCGTTGCCACGGCTGCTGTTCTCCGCTGCTGGCGGAGCATTGATGGAAGCGTTGGTGGGCTCCGGAATAGTGATTCCGCCGCTGGATACGTTCTTCGGCGACACAGGAGGATCGGCGCAACGTTCGCCGGGAATTGGCAACAGCACGGGAGACGGTTTCGATTCTGCCAAGATCAATAAGGTGCTGCAAGCGATCAATGGCCTGGCCGGCTTCGCGGCGTCGCCAGGTTTGACGGTGCCTCCCGGATTTCAACTGACAGCTTCGGGCAGCGCGTCTGCTACCGATCCGGTCACATTTCATCTGGCTACGACCGCTCCCATCGGAGGAGTGCTGGGCGTACAACTCTCCGCTGCGATTGACAAGCTGCGGCACGTGACGCCCGGTGGCACGCTGACCCTGGCGACGCCACTGCCGGGCACGTGGCCGACGGTTGACATTACATTTGGATTCCAGGGTACACAGGTGTCGCTGGCGATCACCCCAGGGGGGCTTTCGCCGATTCAAATTCTACCGACGTTCAGCGGACTGGGTTCGCTACGCGGGGCCGCAGCTGCGCTGCTCCCTCAGGCACTGGACGGACTCGTGGATGCGCTTAGCACGCCTGGCCCAGCGCCTACGTGGCTCACGGATTCTCTCGCGGTTGCGCAGGCGATTGGTCTCTATGACGGAGTGGGACATTTCTCAGCTCATGCGGCGGATCTTCGCGCACTTGTAGAAGGGAACTTCCTGAGTCTGTTCGCGCCGGCAAAACGAGCCAGCGTCATAACATCACTGGCGGCCTTTCTGAATGGCCTGGGTGCTTTCCCGTCTCCTGTGACAGCTGCCGGTTCGGCGATCAACTGGCAGTTTGCTCTACCCGCAGGGAACACCGGGACGGTCGGGCTGAGTCTCGGATGGGATTCGTCGGGGCCGCTGGCGCAGTTGTCGTTGGCAGGGGTAAAGCTGGGGAGTGGCGCGATCACGACCGACATCAGTGCCGGCTTTGCGGGCGGCAGCCTGGCGTGTGCCGCTGACCTGGCTGTCAACCTGGCGAAGACGCTCGGCATCAACCTGACACCCAAGTTCTCGGCGAGTGTGGCAAGCGGCAAGTTCCAGGTGAATTTATATCCATTAGCTCTGGGGGCGGCCAACGGTCCATTGAAAGTCATGCTGGCGCCGACTCCAGGTGTCCAGACTGATGCGGGAACTCCGGAGCAACTTATTGACGGACTCATGGTTCCGCTGGCGGCGAATGTGGTTTTCGCCGCCGCGAAGTCGAAGCTGACAACGACACTGTGGACAGGAGGTCCAACACTTGAGGCCGCTCTGGTTGCGGCGCAGATCATAAAAAAGGGCGCAACACCTCCGCAGGATACGCTCACCGCTCCACTGCCGCCGATCCCAACGATTATCGCTGGGTTGGCGACAGCATTGTTGCCGGGTTCGATTTCGATCACACCCAAACTTGCACTCAGCGTTTTGCACCAGAACTCGCGCACCGGCATCGCGCTCAAGGGAGAACTTGATTTCACGCTGGGCAATTATGTTTTGAGCGCGTTGTTCGGAGCACCAGATAGTTGGGCGAAGGATAGTCCCGGAGCCAATGATGGCCTTACGTTGTTCTTGTTCACCGACACGTTCGATTTCCGTCCGGGTCTGCTGGTGGCGGGACTCGGCTTGGGAATTACGGGCGCCGATGATGCTCCGCTGTTGGATATGTCTGGCTTCCGTCTCGGTGGCTTCAACGGCTACTTGTTCTTTGATGTGGAGCTGGCGGGCGGACTTACGGTCAATAGTTTCGGAGGTGGACTGGAGTTAGCGTCATTGGGATTGCCGCTTGGCCTCGCTACCGGAGGCAACGTGGGGGGCAACAATCCGGTCGCGGCCAGCCTGCTGCGCTCAGATGGCGGTTCGAGTTCCAACCCTGGCGACACGCATCCCGTCAATCCGGGTGTGGATGTGGATGCGTGGTACTGGAATGCGCCCTCCGGTGACGGACAGTTCCATATTCAGTTCGGAGGCCAGACCGGCACGCTCTGGATCGGTATTCACAGCGGCTTCGGCCCCGTCTACATCGATCAGGTTGGGCTGGAAATCCAAAACAACAAGGTAGACCTGCTGATCGATGGCACCCTGAAGGTGAACGGCCTGACTGCGCAGGTGTACGAGTTGACGGTCGCCGTTCCATACAGTTCAGTCACCAACCCGGCGGGTTGGACGTTGGACCTTAAGGGGCTCGCGATCGGATTCGATTCAGCGGGTGTGACGATTGCGGGGGCACTGATCAAGAGTGACGGGCCTCCGGTGGAGTACGACGGGCTGCTGCTGATCAAGATCTCTGACCTGGGGTTCATCGCGGTGGGGGCATACTCGACTCCGACGGATCCGAGTGGCGATACCTACACGTCACTTTTTGTTTTTGCCGGCGTCTTCATCACGATCGGCATTCCACCCATTATTGACATTTCCGCTATTGGACTAGGTGTGGGGTACAACCGCGAAATTATTGTCCCGACCGACCTGAATCAGATTCCTAATTTCCTGTTGGTGGAGGCCCTGGATCGTCCGGACGAGATCGCCGACGACCCGATGGGCGCACTGATGCATATCCGAGACCAGATCCCGGCACGGCGCGGGAGTTTCTGGCTTGCGGTTGGACTGCGCGGGACCTCTTTCGCCATCGTCAATGTGACGGCGATTTTGTATGTCGCCCTGGATCGCGGTGTGGAGGTGGGGCTAATCGGTGTCGCGCGCATGGCGTTGCCATCCGACGATACGGCACTGGTCAGCGTTGAGCTGGCACTCAAGGTTCGGTTCAGCTCATCGGAAGCAGTGTTTTCGATCCAGGCGCAACTGACAGACAACTCCTACCTGCTGAGCAAGGACTGCCAGTTGACCGGGGGCTTCGCGTATTTCGTATGGTTCGCGCGCGGCCAGTTTGTGTTGACTCTGGGCGGTTATTCTCCCAATTTCCAAAAGCCTTCAGAGTTTCCAGACGTTCCAAGGCTTGGCTATCACTGGTCGTTCCTCGGCGTAGTCGCGATTAAGGGGGAATCGTATTTTGCGTTGACCAACACGTGCGTCATGGCGGGGACGCGTTTCGATGCGACGTACGGACCAAGCTGGCTGTTCGTGTGGTTCACGGCGTATTGCGACTTCCTGATTTCCTGGGACCCGTTCTATTACGACATCACGATCGGTGTTTCGGTCGGCGCGACGTTCCGCATGGAGATCTGTTTCTTCGGTTGCGTGGACATTGATATCACCGTTTCGCTGGGAGCGGATTTGCATGTGCTAGGCCCGCCATTCCACGGCGAGGTCACGGTTGACCTGGCGGTCGCGTCGGTTACAGTGCCATTCGGAGACCCGCCCAACCAGAATAAGAATCCGATTCCGTGGGGAGATTTCGTCACCAAGTATCTGCATTCCGGTACGCCGGGGAATGAGCCGGTGATTCCGCACGTGATCAGCGGCCTGCAACCGCCGGAGCCGGCGGGAGGCCAACCTTCTCCGGGTTCAGAGGAGCAGCCATGGCAGATGACAGCGGAGTTCTCGTTCCGCAGCGAGACGCGCATGCCTGCCATGGAATTCTCGTTTCTTACGAGCGCGCTGCGGCGCAACGAAGGCGAGATTCAGAGCAAGGTGTTCGGACACTACGGTCCACTTTCCAGTGTGTTTGAGTTTGATGTTGCGCCGGTTGCGATCGCCAGCGCAAACCTCGCCAGCGAGCACATATTTCTGATTGACGGCTGGAACGAGGCGACCAAGACGTGGAGTCCGATTCTGCCTGCGGATAATGTTCCCGCGCCGGCTGGCCAGGAGTTTACGGTGAACGCGGCACACTTCCGGCTGGAGCCGATCATCGGGCAGATTTCTGAAGCGCCGTACCACATCTTCGCGCACGACAACGTTCCGGCAGCGGCCAATACTCTGCCGGCGCTGGTCGGACTCAACGTCACCGGAATTGCGATCCTGAACCATCCCAGCCAGGCTATCCCTATTTCCAGCCTGATCGGCTATGGTTTTTCGCGCCCACTGCCGTTTGCCACGTGGTCGTTGTTGAAACTTGGAGATCTTCAGTTATTGGGTAAGGCGGCGGATGATTTGATTTCCATCGCCGCCAAGGCGGATACGAAGACGATGCTGGCGGCAGCGCATTCCATGCTGATCGGCGGTGGGTTCTTTGCGCAGGCGCGGTCGGCGTCGGGTCTGCCGCCGGCGGGGTTGCCGGCGCTGGCAGGGCGGTCTCTGCTGAACTTCCGTTCCTCTCCGCCGGCGATTTTGCCGATCACTACGGGTTTGACGATGAAGGCGGTGGGGCTCGATCCGCCGCCAGCCATCAAGAGGGTTGGAACGGTGTCGCCGGTACTGCTCGATTCGCTGCGGCTGCGGGCAGTTTTGCAAGGACGTCCGGTGCCGACGCAGGATGCTCCACCACGTTTGCGAACTACGGTGTCGAGGATCGAAGCAGCTAAGGCCGCTGTCCGCATGACTCCGCCCAAACTGGATACCATTCCGGGCGCGAAACTGCACATTGTTCGTGCGGTCAATGCACCTCGGCCAACCGCGCTGGCGCGATCGAGTCGCACGTTGCGGAGTGTCGAGACCGGGTGGTCCCTGGGCAAGGCGCATCGCGGCCAATTTGAAATGGCGGAAAAGTCGATCTCCGGCGACGGTGTAACAATACCGGCGGGGACTACTCATGTCTGGGATCTCCCGGCCGCTGCAGGACAAGCGATAAGAATCGCCGGGAAGGGCGCTGCGCGGATTACGTTCCTGTCGCGCGCGGGGTATGTGCTGTCGGACCTTGAAGCGCAAGCGGCAGATTTCTCAATTCCGGTTCCTGCCACGGCCGCGATGGTTGTAGTGACGTGCCTGGGTAATCCACCGACGGCCGCAGTTGCTGCATCAGCGGTGAGTAAGCCGGGGCTGGGAGCGGTGACTTTCGCGGCGGGGAATCGCAACGCCATCGTTGGATGGCAGACCGGAAACCTGGTTCCACAAATCAGTTCGACCACGTTGCTCGGACGGGGCAGCGTGATCACTCTGCGTCAGGCGGCACAAACTAACAAGCGCCAGCTTGCCGCGGCGCAGGCCATGGTGCGGCTGTCGGAGGCTCTGGTGGATCAACCCGGCGTCGAAACCTGGCTGCCGGTGGGAGTCGGTGTCGTGGCACTCATCCTCGACATAGTGGATGCCAGCGCGACGCAAGATGGCGATCTGGCGATTGCGGCCACGGGCGCGACGCTTTCCACGCAACTGGTTCGGGTTGC
>Ga0070711_100002020_pt1 | contig 11423 bp, 11 predicted proteins | sample LARL53metaG_FD_65452 | JGI IMG/M metagenome (GOLD analysis project Ga0070711, IMG submission 65452) | Corn, switchgrass and miscanthus rhizosphere microbial communities from Kellogg Biological Station, Michigan, USA - LAR L5-3 metaG | ecosystem: Host-associated > Plants > Roots > Rhizosphere ... | reverse complement strand
GTCACCTCGTGAGCCACGATGAGATGATGCTGCGTATCAACTGCAATCTGCACGTTATAGCCAACGATCCCGGTCTCCTTGCCACTTGTCGCCATCGAGCGCGCGTCAGGATCGGTCAGCGAGATCTGCTTGTCCTCGTTCTTCATCATCTCCGCCTTGATCGCATTGAGCCGGAGGGTCTCCTCCTTGAGCTTCTCGATCTTGCCCTTCACCTCGCAACTTTCGCCTCTGGCACCGCATGGCCGTGCCGATGGCGGTCTCGAGTTCGAGAGATAGCGGGCGACGCTCTCGTCGATCCGCTCAAAACGTTGCTTCATCTTCGCCCCGGTGAAGTTCTTGTCCCGCGCATTGACGGCCTTGAACTTCGATCCATCGATGGCGACGCTCGCTGCAACAAGCAGACCAAGCTTGCGGCAGAGCGCGACGAACTCGCGGCAGACCTCACGAATGGCGTTGCCATTGTCTTTGCGGAACTCTGCGATGGTCTTGAAGTCCGGCGCCACTGCCCGGCCAGCTAGGCCGTGTACTCATAAACCCGGGGGCCTATGCGACGAAGATTACGTCCGCTTTGCCCCTATAGCGACCAGTCCGTGCGGCAACGCGATGTGTTGCCGTGGGCCGTAAGCGGAAGTCTCCGCCTTACGGCATGTCGACGTGACGTCCGAGCGACTTTCGCAGACTTCACACAAAAAAGGCAGAGGTCCTCTCGATGAGCCAAAAGGCGGCCACTGTGCCGATCGCGTACGCCGCGATCACCTCGAGCCGATCGATTGTCCGCTGAATCAAGGAAGGTTCGAGGCGAAGTGCCATTGCGGTGTGTAACAAGCCGCCAGCCGTTAGGACCGTTGCCACGAAAGCCAACTGTCCAATCTCCACGCCGAGGTTGAAAAACAGTAGCGCAACGGGGATCGCATGTTGAGGTAATCCCACTTCAGCAAGTGCTCCGGCGAAGCCAAACCCGTGTAGAAGACCAAAGCTGAAGGCAACCAGCCACGGCAGACGCGCGGTCAGACTTGGCTTTCCGCGGCGTGCATTTAGGATCTCGACGGAAACCAGCATGATGCTTAGCGCTATGGTCGCTTCCACCGGCGGACCCGGCACGTTCAAGAAACCCAGCGTCGCCGCGGCAAGCGTAATGCTGTGTGCGATCGTGAAGGCCGTTACGGTGACGGCGACGCGGCGCCAGTCGCGAACCAGGATCACCAGCGCCAGCACGAACAACAAGTGATCGAAGCCGAAAAGAATGTGTTCGACGCCTAGCTGGAGATACGTCGCCGCCACTTCTCCCGAACCGGGCACGGCTTGAACCACGAACGATGTCTTGGTCGGAGAAAGCCGTTCGGTTTGGATTGCACCTTCAAGGCTTTCGATCCGAACCAGTACATCCGTCGATGTGGCCGACAGGCCTGCAATCGATACCGCCTGTCCGGTTAGTCCTCCATCCCGCCGAATGGAACGGCGTTCAACATAGGCTCCATCGCCGAACGAAGCGCGGGGCAGCCCTGTGTCTTGAGTGCCCTCGGGCAGTTTGACGTAGATCGCGAGCCGCAAGTCTTCCCCCCGCGCGGGAATCTTGAAAAGCAGATTATAGGTGCCGGGGCCGGTCTGGCGCATCTCGAGATAGCCCGGCCGAAGCTCATCCGAGAGTGCGGGTTGCGTCAGCAGCACCGCCACAACGGCAAAGATCAAGCGGAAGCGATTCATCGGCTGGCGGCCTCCGCCGCGTTTGCCCGAGGCGCCTCAACCACGATTTCGTAGCGGCTCCGAAGCGAGGCATAAAGCTTTTGTTCAGCCTCCAGACGGCGCGCGTTCGCCCATTCGCGGTGGACGAGCGGCCGGACGGCTTCGAGCGGCGGCAGATTTCCCAAGACCCGTTCACTGATGAAGACGAAATGCTGCCCGAAGCCCGAAGAAATCGGTCCCTGCCAGCGGCCCTCTTCCATGACGGATATCTGCTTGGCGAAGCTTTCACCAAATATGCTCGTTAACTTGCTCGGCGAAACGTCGCGAAACTCTTCGCCAAGCAGGAAAGGATCGCCGAGTACCGTCGCGTCCGCGGCTCCGTCGGCCTGAGCCAGAATGCTCGCCATCTGTTTGCTGTCGCTATCGATGGTATTCGCGCGCCGCGTGGTACTCAGGAATACCTGACGGAATGTAAACCGATCCTCGGCTCTGAAGCGCTCCGGATTGGACGCGAGATACCCCGCAAGCTGCTCGTCAGCCGGCTCGGGTACAGACATGTCATCGGCGAGAAATTCCATCTTCTGTCGGACGCGGCGGCGAATGATGACGTCGTCGCGGTCCAGACCGGCCGCTCTGCCCTCGCGGTAGAATACCTCGTCCCGGATATAGTCCTCGATCAGACCCCGCAGTTCCTGATCGCTCGGCAGCCGCCGCCACGTTCGTGCAAATCCGTCGCTAAGGTTGGCGATTCGCGAAGCGGAAACCACGATCTTCTCGGGCGCCTCCACGCTTCGCTTGCCGGCGAGCCCGTAGAGCGCGAACAGCATGGCACCGAGCGCAAGGAACTGGAGTAACGGTTCTCGCAGCAGCCGGACGATCAAGGCGTATACCAGATCGGCGAAGTATAGGCGCGTTCGGTGGTCGTCATCGTGACTTCCGCCGGCATTTTTACGCCGAAATATTTCGCATCGTAGGCCGTCCAGCGCGGCGTTGGAATTTCGATCACGCGAACATAGTAGAATGCGCGCAACGCCGGATCGAAGTCAGGATCCTTCCAGACCGTGATCATCTCGCCCGCGCCGATCGTGTTGGTCCACGTCGCATTTGCGACATCGACGGTGCTGCCGACGGATGTCCTGCTGCGGCCGTCGGCGCCGATCGTGCGGGCGCCGGAAACCGCAACATCGTAGACTCGCTCCTGCGTCAGTCCGTCTTTTCCGAGCCACCCCTTGATGACCTGGATGCGATCCAGATTTGCGCCGATCGGATCCTTTAACGCGGCGACAAGGAAGGAAGGCGACTTTCCGTTAGGCGCGTTGTTCAAATCTCCGCCCATCGGTACACCCTTGGTGTAGCCAACTCGCGCCGGCATGCGGTTGTTGGCGTCGGCGGCTTCGAAATCCCAGCCGCCGAAAAAGCGAACCACCATGCGTGGGCCGGTCGTGGCATAGGTTTCGCGCCGCTTCATGGCGTCGAAAATTGCCTCGCGGGTATTTTCAGTGGCCCATACCGCAGCGTAGCCGGCTGCCGTCGTCTCCCAGCCCATGATGACGGCCTTGTCGGTTTTGACGAAGGGATGCATCGCCCGGTCGGGACTCGGTTCGGCGGAAGATGTCTTGCCGAAGAAATTGTCCTCCTCGACCGCGGCAAGCCCGGTATGCGCATCGGTACTGCCAACCAGGCCGAACTTGTAGGGATTTACCCCCAGTTCGGCTTCCATCTTGAGCCCATTTTTGAACGCCGAACGGACGTACTCGAACTCCAGCATTTCAGGCTTCTTCACCTCGGTCAGATCGAGGTTGCCTTTGTCCCAGCGCTCGAAATTAGCAAACTCGTCATTGGGTGAGAGAAATGGATGGGTCTCGCCATCGCCCTTGATTTGAGTGGCTTCGTATAGCGGCTCCCAACGAGTTCGGTTCTCGGCATATTCGCGGTCGATTCGTTTGCCATTGAACGACTCGATGATTGGAAACATTCGGCCGTTGCTCAGATTGCCATTGTGCGCTAGCGCAAGGATTTCCGCGCCGGTTTTTTCCTCAACCATCGCCATCCAGTTCCAGAGATCGCGAGGATTTGGACTGCCGAGCGGCGGTAGGGTGGTGAAGGGTTCGACGAGACTCGCCTTTGCTCCGCCGTCGCGCCAAATGATATTTCGATGAAGGTTATTGCCGCCGGCATTCGAGGTCCACTCATAGCCGATGAAGGCGGTGAAACGGCCAGGTTCATTGGCTTCTTCGGCCGCCTTGATCGTTTCGCGCCAAGCGCCGCGATAGGCCGGGGTCCCCGGCGTGGGGAAGCCCTTGGGCATTTGTCCCTTGCCGAAACTGGTGACGATATCAATGGCGGCGTCCGCGCCTTTGCCGGAATTGATTTCGTCGTACCACTTCCGACCCTGCGGCGTCGCCAACAGGCCTGGATCGCCGCCGAGCAGCTGCGGGAAAAAACCCATGCCGTCCGAATGATCCGTCACCACTAGGAAATCCAGGGGGCGCGAAAGTTTGGCGCGTTGCCCGCTGGAAGCGATGACCTCTTCGCCCTTGGCAAAACGATACGCATCCTTTGGGCCGAGCCGAGCACCGAATGCGCCGGCGTCCATCGAGTAAGAGGTGTGCAGGTGCGTATCGCCAAAATACGGTCGTGTCGGGAAATTGCGCCCCGCATATGGCGAATAGGGCGGCTTGGCCGGAAACGCCTTATCTGCCGTCTCCTTGTCCAGCGTGCCGATGTCCGTGGTTCGATCTTCCGCGGCAACCGCGGTGGCAAACAAGCAGACCGCACACACGCCGGCAAGCGCTGCTGCGGAAACGTAAGGCAAGCGGATCATCATCAGGCCCCTGTAACATTAGAAGGGTCTATTAAACTTCGAGTTGTGCTGATGTTAGGCTTTCTCGAAACCGCTTGGAAGCCCACAACGCAAAAACAGATTCGACAGCCACGCTACCCTTTCCAAAATGTCACGATGATCCGGCGCCGCGACGCCAACGCAACTCAGCCATGCTCATGAGATGCGAATAAACTCGCGACCAGTCCTGCGTACCGTCACTCTCGAACCTGCTTCGACGGGTCAGCCTGTATCCATGGCTATCTTTAATTGCCTCGATGACGAGCGCGATGCCGCGCGAGCCGTCAGGTCGCTCGATGTGTACTTCCTGTTCGCGTACGGAGACAGCGGTGCGCAGCACATCTGCCATGGGGCTTTGATGGTGCGGGAGCAAACTGCCGTCGGGGCGGAACATTCGATAGGATCCGCAAAATCGTTCATCCGTATCGCGGAGTCTTGGGCGACCGGCCCCATAGTTCGGCAGCGCGGCGGTTGTATCGAAGAACGAGACCGTCCCGGTCACAAACATTCACTGCAAACGGCAGTTGTTCGAATATTTGATCGGGCTTTTTTAATCTCCCATGAGCTTGCCAAACTCTAATCCGGAGATTTAAGCTCGTCGCCAAGCCACCCTTTCGCGTCGCCGTTCATGGGATCGATGACCACCAAGGTGCTTGACACGATCACACCTGGGCACTCGAAAGTAGGCCAGCGTCGTGCGGGACTGAGTGTGCTGACAGCGCGGCGCTCCATGGCGCTGAGCGCGGACCGGTTGGAAATGCATGAGAGCCGGGCATGTGAGGCCCTCCTTTAGATCAGGCGGGTGCACAGCACAGCACGCATGCCCGACACCGGCTAAGGTTGATTCTCTCGCCTAGGAAACTGGTGCGCTGGTCAATATTGACCACAACACCATTTTTTTAGGTTTCGCGGGTCCAAAGGAGGGGCTTGTGAAGTCAGCCAAGCGACAATTCGATCCTCACGCTTTTCTAGCCGGAGTCGGAGCCGGAAAAGCGATATTGAAGTACCGTAAAGGCCGGATCATCTTCGCCCAGGGCGAAGAGGCTGATAAGATTTTTTATATTCAATCGGGCAAGGTCAAGATAACCGTTGTTTCCGAGCAAGGCAAAGAAGCCGTCGTCGGAATATTGGACAAAGCGCAGTTTTTTGGCGAGGGATGTCTGAATGGTCAGGCGGTCCGCGTTGGAACCGCGCGGGCGATGGAGGATTGCCTTATCACATCAATAACGCGGAAGGCGATGTTGGCGGCGCTCCGCAAGGAGCCAAGGTTTTCAGAACTTTTCGTGACTTACTTAGTAACCAGGAGCAACCGCATTGAGGAAGATCTGATCGACCAGTTATTCAATTCGAGCGAGAAGCGGCTCGCACGCCTTCTGCTTCTGCTAGCCAATTTCGGAAAAAATGGAAAGCCAACGCCAGTCGATGGTTCGATCAATCAAGCAACGCTAGCGGAGATGATCGGAACGACCCGATCCCGCGTGAGCTTTTTCCTGAACAAATTTCGTAAGCTGGGATTGATTAGCTACAACGGAAACATCGAGGTGCACCGTTCTTTGTTGAACGCGGTCCTATATGAAAAACCTCAGCTAGAAAGAGACGAAAAACCCACCGAACAAATCGGATGATTGCGCGATAAAGCTCTACGCCCAACCTCTGGGACTTGCCTACTCTACGAACACCAGCAATTGAGCAGAGGGTGGTTAAGACTGCGGGTGACCTGCTCGGCACATGCACTTCGATTTTCGTTGAGTGTTAGCTCTCTCTAGCCTCGCGTTAGTGTCTCTGCCGTTCTCCGTCATTTTGCCACCGACCGCGAACCCCCGCGTCGTCCCCGTATGAAAGCGCCGTAACAGCGGCTTGATCGAATAACTCTCCGCTCTGGGGTCACGCGCCGTAAGGCTTGCGGCTATCAAATCAAGTCGGCTCAGCCTCCGACAGGAGACCTCTGCGAGACCTGCTACATTTGTCGCGATGGGCCAATACGCGAGCGGGTCCGGAAAGCAGAATTTTCGAAACGACCGGCCGGAACATCGCGGCGGAAGACTACAAAGCCGGAAGAAAACCTGTCCCGGCTCCCCCCGGCAGCGCCGTCGCCGTTTAGTTCGGCCGCCAGCCCACCTCTGGGAGCCAGCGGCGCGAACTCTTGGCGTCGTCTCGGCCGCTTAAAGACTGACTGGATGCCGTGAAGTTGTCTTGGACTACTACCCACCTCGGCGCTGTTCGATTCTGCTCACTCTTGAAACGTTAACAGCTTAAACGCACAACGCCACCAAGCCCAATAATGCCTGGTGGCGTTGGATTAGGTCCGGACAGCGCAATCCCCCGGTAACATCGAGATAACAGAGACGCAATGCGCTCGTCTGTTCAAAACTGCTCATCAAACTAGGCCACCGGGTCGGAAAGCTGAGCCGTCTTTCCGTGGCAGTTCTGCTGAAAGAGGCCGCCAACTGAGGCAGCCGACTGCGATCCTTCGACGGTATGGGCGTCTAGCCACTTCTTGTTTCTAAAGAGGTTGCGCAAAGAAGAGGCAATCTGTCGACGTTCATTCCGATCAGATGATCCGCGTGGTAGCGACCGCGCGTACCGAAGCATCTGGCGGCGCAATTGAAGAAGTTGCGCGTGGGTATACTGAGCCTGGTCGTCTGCAAACTTAGGCTGAAGAGAAGGCATGATGCTCACCAGTATTCAGACGGGATACTCTCAGTCGGTGGATGCCGCGATGATGGTGCAAGCGAACGAGGTCTTCTGGTCAATAGTGCTCAGTCAGGGAACTATTCCTAACGCGGCCGACGCAACCTTGCCGACTATTAAGGTGCGTCGCGCCTAGCTGCGCCCAGGACAGTGAGCAAAATTGAACAGCGGCGGCGAGATCGATGTGATCGGCTGTAGATGAATGTCGCGAGCCGCCCTCGCGCCGTTCCGACGGCCCCAGTTCGTCGCCGGGCGAGCTGGGGCCGCTCGCTTAACACGCGGGAAGAGGCGGCCAACTCAAAGGCGATCCTAAACCGGCGCGCGCAACTCGGAAGACATCCACCTCATCGAATAGGTCTCGGTGACGACCTTGTCGACGTGATTGCAATCGAGGCCCCGAAACGTGTGCATCTCGAAGCCGATCCGCGACGGCTTGATGCGTGCCAGGACCATCGGACCCAAGCATTTGGGGCAGAGGTGGGGCTGAATTGCAATGCTGCTTGGATCAAACAAGACTTCTAACGATGCCATGATGAAGTCCCCTTACATCAGGAGGGAGCACAACACTCTCAGTCACCGGTAGATGCCGTAACGGCGGTGATGGGGAATAGCCTTCCACACCTGTCCCTCGACATCTGGTCAATACGGACCACCTTTCGAGATAGTTAACAGAGCCGCTCCATGTCCGCCGTGGGACTTTATAGGAGATGAAGGTAGGTCCTTCGGGTTCGGCGATCAGGTCGTTTATCCCAAGCCACCGCGGGCCGCTTTGGTCAAAAGCCAAGGTGGTGAGCGCTGCGGAAACGTCGGGACGACGATCCCGGCAGGTACGGTTGAGAGAGGCGTGCGCAAGCACCGCCAACTGAGGCGGCACTTCCGTCACGTCGCGGGCGGCTCAATGTCCGGTGCGAGCGGCTTCGCGTCAGGCGGCGCGCCTGGTTCGTCCACTTGCAATAAGATCGGCCGCTTTGTCCAAAGGAGCTGCGGAAATCTTGGGCCCGGTTGTTGCTTTAGCCAACCCAAACAGGATCGCCCCTTGACGCACGAAGCACTCTTTTCCGATCACGTTTGCTGTCCCCGTGGTATCCCAGCGCGCCGACGCCATTCCGCGCCAGCGGGGGATTCGTTCCGGGGGACTGTTGCAAAGTGAACTTTATTTGGCGGTGTTCGATATTATACAGACAGCATCAGGACAACGGTCTACCGTTCAGGCACAGGTAGTTGGTCACCTTGAAGCTGTCCATGAAGCGGCGACGTCCGAAGTCGCTGCTCGTCGTCGTAGCGGCGGCTAGAGCGCCATCGGGAGGCGCAATCTCATAGGCTAGATGCATTTTCCAAGCGCGGATGCAAGCGGCGTCTGCGGCTGCGAACGCGCTTGTGTGCACAAACAAAGGAAACCATCATGAGAATACCCGAAATTTTGCAGGGTGAGGCGCGAACCCGCTTCCTCCAAGGTATCGCTTTCGGCGCTGTTGCAGCGATGACGATCGGATTTGTCTGGGGCGGCTGGGTCACCGGCGGCACTGCCAGAACTATGAGCGCAATGGCCGAGAGCAGCGGCCGGATGTCTATCTTGGTCCCGATGTGCGTCGCGCAGTTCACTGCGGCTGACGGCGCCGTCGCCAAGTTCAAGGCGGCGGGCTCATATTCAAAGGACAACGTAATTGGCGAATTCGTGAAGACCGTTGCTTCCACGAATATGGACTATTCATTCGCCAAGGCGTGCGCAGCCGGCGTAGAAGCTGAACTCTCAAAGACGGCCACAAAGAGCTGAGCGGTCGGTCCGCCAAGATAGGGATCCGGAGAAATGAGCGGTCACTGGTCCGGACGGCCTCCTATCTTGTATATTGCTTGATGGCAGTCATCCTGTTCGGCTGCTATTTGCTGCTCAGTGGCTTTCGGGACGACAACTCCGCAACCATGGCCCCGAATCTGACACTCAATCGCTAACGTCTCGCGCGCTTTTTCTTTTGGGAACCTTGTTGTCGGCAAGCACCATCGAGAATCCGGTCAGACGGTTTGGCCCGCGCTCGGACACGCCGTCCGAGCTCACTAGCTTGCCCTGCCCCAATGGCGTCCCGGGATTGACCATGGCGCTGCCGACCCAGGCTTTCCATTTGGCCATGTGCGCGGCTCGGTCCTGCGGGTTCGGCATTTGCTTGCCGCCCAGACAGGCAATCACATATTTCGGCATCTCGTCTTTCCGTTTCAGCTCCGATGGGCGAGCGCGATCAGCGGCCCGACAATCGCGAATTGCAGCAGCGTAAAGCCCGTCTCCAGCAGCAGGTAGAGCGAGACGGAGCTTATGATATTCGAAGTTACCAATCGCCGAGATCGAGCCATGGCTCGAGCAGTGGACTGACCGCGACGCTTTCGTGCGCGGCAAGGATAATCTGGCTTGTGACCTCACATTGTCGGGTTGCCACGCGGCCAATGCCGCGTTTTCCACCAACCCGAACAGCTACTACCTCTCGCTCGTCACCAGCATGCCCGCGGAGCAGCCAAAAACTGCTCGGTATTCCACTTCCGCGGTTGTTTTGCGGAATCAATTTCTTGCTGGAGGAGTCGGCGCACTATCAGGCAGACATCGTCGACTTCGCACCCGGAGCTCTTCCGCTGGCGAACTGGGGGACGACACCCGAGCTTCGGATTGATGCCTGGCGCGAAAACGATGGCGCAGTGAGCGCGATCTCGCAACGCTTCCCCTTTACGCACCATCGCGAGCCGTTCGACCGGGAGGGATTTTTCGACGGCGCACCGATACAAAAGGGCAAATGGTTTTTCGAGCGGGTCGAAAATATCGTCGGGAGGCGCTTCGATCACCTCGATCCAGCTTTCGGCGCCAGGATGAACCTGGGTGCCGCGGCCGCCCAGCGCGAGCTTTATCAGAAGCTTGCCGCGCTGTTGTAGCCGCCACTAGGTCAACCCGGCCCGAACGATCCGGTCGCGCGAGGCTGCGACCGCCGCCTCTAGGACGAAAAAACGAGCGCCGGCCTTCCCTACCAGCCCTGCTGCGAGCGCTGCGCCTCGCGCACATCCGAAGGGGTGGCGCCATAACGCCTGCGGAAGCCGCGATTGAAGTGGGACAAATTCGCAAAGCCGACATCAAAGGCGATAGCGCTCACCGTCCTGTCGCGAAATCGGGCGTCCGTCAGCATGCGATGGGCACGGGCAATGCGCTGCTCGATCAGATATTCCGAGAATGTCGTGCCGGCCGTCGCGAACAGGATCTGGATATAGCGCGGCGTGATCCGATGGGCGCGTGCGATGTGAGCGATCGACAATCGCTCGTCGGAAAGACGCGCGGCGATGTCGGATTTGATCACATGGAGTCTTGCAGCCGCCAAGCCGCGCCCGCGCGCCACCTCGGCTGCCTCACATCGGTCGTCGATGGCGAGCAGCACAAGATCTGCGAAGTGCGTCGCAACCGCCTGCTGCAGTGCCGGCGAAGTCAAGGCCTGCCCGTCCAGCGCGGCCGCGTAGCTCGTGAGCAGCCTGAATCCCTTTGTCTCCGGCAGCCGCCGCGCGAAAGCCGCCTCCAGCTCCTTCACTAACGCCAGGCTTTGGCGCGGCAGCCGAAGGATGACGCAGCAGGCCCGATCTGCATACTGGATTGCGCCGAGTTCTGCTGCTGAAAGCAGGACGCCCTCGTAAGCTCCAATCTGCGTCTCGCGCCTGAGCTGCGACGCCTCGGCGACGCCCTTGGTGTTGACGGTCAGAATCACATCCTCGTTGTCATCGGCGATCAGCCGAGATGTCCGCGCTGCGCGAAACCCCTCGAGGGTCGCTGTCGCCACCGAAAGCTCCGGCAAGCTGTAGAAAGTCGCTGCGTAATGATATCGGGCGTCCGGAATTGGCTCGAACTCAGCCTTGACGATCTGGCGACCGAAGGTCTCCCGCCAGATCGCCGTCCGATCGCGCTCAGGCAATGCATCGGTCGAAAAATGCGTCACAAGCGAGGAGGCGCTCATCTTCTTCCCGGTGTCCGATGTTGACGTGAGCCTAACACGAATCTGTGGTGCCTGCGCAACATCGAGCCCAAAGGGCGTCTCATTTCGCTCTGGTATCAGCTGAGCTTCGCTGCAGTATCAATCGCCGGCTGAAATGCCATTCAGTCCGCGGCGCGTGCCATACAACGAATGTCGGATGGCGAGCCGCCGTAGCGGCGGCGGAAGGTGCGGTTGAAATAGGACAGGTTCGAGAACCC
>Ga0070711_100002015_pt1 | contig 11437 bp, 11 predicted proteins | sample LARL53metaG_FD_65452 | JGI IMG/M metagenome (GOLD analysis project Ga0070711, IMG submission 65452) | Corn, switchgrass and miscanthus rhizosphere microbial communities from Kellogg Biological Station, Michigan, USA - LAR L5-3 metaG | ecosystem: Host-associated > Plants > Roots > Rhizosphere ... | reverse complement strand
GAGTCCAGAGCTCGACGACTCAGCCGAGCAGACCGCAAGCTGCGCGGAAGACTAGCGTCTACGCAATGCGCCAGCCGCCGGCTTGCCGGCTGATCCGCATCCCGTGACCGGGCTGCTCCGCGTCCATACTGACGACGTTTTTCGGAGTGGGAGCGGACAAGACCGGATACTTCTTCGCGATCGTTGCCGTTGCTAACTTTCTCGGCCCGTTGCTACTGGGCACGCTTTTCGACACCCTGGGCCGCAAGCCGATGATCTCTGGAACCTACTTGATCGCCGGCGCGTTGCTCCTCGGTACCGCCTGGTTGTTCGACCAAGGTCACCTGTCGGCACTGACGTTGACGCTCTGCTGGGTCATCGTGCTGTTCTTCGCTTCGGCCGGGGCCAGCTCGGCCTACCTCACCGTCAGCGAGGTCTTTCCCATGGAAACCCGCGCGCTGGCGATTGCCTTCTTCTACGCGATCGGCACTGCTGCCGGGGGCATCTCCGGCCCGCTGCTGTTCGCCAACTTGATCAAGACCGGCAAGGTCGGAGACACCGCGCTTGCGTTCGCGATCGGAGCGGCCCTCATGATTGCCGCTGGACTCGTTGCGTCGGTGTTGGGTGTTAAGGCGGAGCAGAAGAGCCTGGAGGACATTGCGACACCACGACCGCCGAGGAAGCCGATGAGGAGGCCGGTGACGAAACGAAGGCATCTGGCCACGAGTCCAGTCGGAGCGGGCCAGCACCCACCCCCGCTGGGTCGGACCGGCGCGGCTGACGAAGAACCCGTGATGCCGACCGGGACGTATTTGGCTGCATGATTCGAGGCTGATCCGGGAAGGTCTATTGCCGTGAGGCAGCGAGAACGATCGGAACCTCTGACCGTCGTCATTACAGGCGCGAGCGGCGGGGTCGGCCGAGCCGTGGCCCGCGCCTACGGTTCCCGCGGAGCGTCGGTGGCCCTTCTCGCCCGGGGAGAGGACGGACTGGAGGCAGCCGCGGACGACGTCCGCGCCGCCGGCGGGAACGCGCTGGCAGTTCCGACGGACATGGCGGACTTCGACCAAGTGACCACGGCGGCCGACGCTGCGCAGAACACGTTCGGCCCGATCGACATTTGGGTGAACGACGCCTTCAGTTCCGTGTTTGCACCGTTCGACGAGATCACGCCCGAGGAGTACCGGCGCACCACGGAGGTCAGCTATCTGGGCTTCGTCTACGGCACGCGGGCCGCATTAGACCGGATGAAACCCCGTAACCATGGCACGATCGTGCAAGTCGGTTCCGCACTGGCGTACCGCGGCATCCCGTTGCAATCGGCTTACTGCGGGGCCAAGCACGCTATCCAGGGATTCACCGAATCGTTGCGCTGTGAGCTCCTCCATGACCACAGCCGAGTACGCATCACGATGGTGCAGCTCCCGGCGGTGAACACCCCTCAATTCAACTGGGTGCTCTCGCGACTACCGCGGCGCCCGCAGCCGGTGCCACCTATCTATCAGCCTGAGCTGGCCGCACGGGCAATCATCCGGGCGGCCGATCGCCCGCAACGGCGCGAGTATTGGGTCGGCGCGAGCACCGCAGCAACGCTGATCGCCAACGCGATCGCGCCCGGGATCCTCGATCGCTATCTCGCCCGAACCGGCTATCGCTCGCAACAGACGGACCAGCGAGCCAACCCCGATCAGCCCACTAACCTGTGGCGACCGGCCGACGAGGTCGTCGACTACGGCGCGCACGGCCGATTCTCCGATGAGGCCCACGACGCCGACCCGCAAGTGTGGGCATCGCAGCATCACGGCCTGCTTGCTACCGCCGCCACCCTCACTGGGGTGCTGGCCGCGCGGGCCGCGTGGCGGCATCATCGCCGATGATGAGTCCGGTATTCGACTTCCCGCCCGCCCTGTTGCTGGAAGCGGCGATCCCACTCGCTGACTGACGGGCAAGCCCTGGTAGCGACACATCCGTGATCGTCTGTAGCCGCCTGCTCAACGCTTTACGGTCGCCTTCTGCAAGTTGGCAATGGTCTTCTAGCCGTGGCCACCCTCCGGGCCGGCGGTGGAATAGCCGAGCCCTGCCTGCTCGTTTCCTTGCCATCGCCCGAGCGGGCGGAGCTTTGGCCGGTGGGTGATCGCCAGCAGAGCGCGCTCGCTGCCGGTTGGTGTTAGTGGCGTGCCCGAGTTGGGTAGAAGCAGACAAGAAGAAATTGCGAATCTGCTCGCATGCTCGTGCGAGGGATGTTCAGAGACCGCTCAGCCACAGCTGGCGGGCTCTTCGGCGAAAAGGTTCGTATGCGCGCGGAACAATACCTAAATCCCGATCGACGCTCTGATAGCCGCGTATTGCACGCTCTCGAAAGCTGTCTCTCCCATCCCGCGGTAGCGCTGTCAATCGTCGGAGCCGACGCTGTTTGGGTGGTCATCAGCATGGTCGTCGGGTTTCCGAGCCGGCTCGAGACGATCTTCCAGACGCTCGTCGCCGCGGTTACCTTGGGGATGGTGCTCGTCATCCAGCACACGCAGTCTCGCCAGCAGGAAGTGACTCAACGCAAGCTCGATGAGCTCCTCAACGCGGTGCCGAACACGGACGAAGGGATAATCAGTCTCGAGGCCGGCTCGGATGACGATCTGCGCAGGGTGAGAAGAGTGCATCGAAACTTCCGGGCCGCAGGCCCTACGGGGAAAGAGGGGCGCTAACCCGACAGCACCAGTCTCGTGAACACCCGTCGGTTGATGTGCGCACTCAGCGAGCGCCGGCATCCAGTGCTAGACGGGCATCTCGTGGGCCGTGTGGAGCTTGCTGGCTGGGCGTAGCCAAGCTCCGCACGCCCGACCGCCGTCGCGGCAAGTTCAGGCCTTCAGCGGTCGGCGGCGCGTACAGCCGCGGAGGCCTGGCGCGCGGCGACCAGGATCGGGTCCCATACCGGGGAAAAGGGTGGGGCGTAGGCAAGATCCAGTGTGGTCATCTCCTCAACGGTCATGTGGTTCCAGAGTGCGGTCGCTGCAGTGTCGATCCGCTTGGCCGAGCCCTCGTTACCGACGATCTGTACCCCCAGCAGCCGTCCGGTGTGGCCTTCCGCCGTCATTTTCACGGTCAGGCGCTGTGTTCCTGGGAAGTAGGCCGCCCGAGTGCCGGACTGCACGCTCACGGTCACATGGCCGAACCCGGTCTGGGTGGCGTCGCGTTCGCTAAGCCCGGTGCGGGCGATCTCCAGGTTGCATACCTTGCTCATCGCTGTGCCGATCACGCCGGGGAATGTCGCGTAGGAGCCGGCGATGTTGTGGCCGATCACTCGGCCGTGCTTATTGGCGTGGGTGCCCAATGGAATGTGCTGGTACTGGCCGGAGACCAGGTTGAGGACCTCGACACAGTCGCCGCCGGCCCACACTCGGTCGTGGCCGAGGATCCGCATCTGTGAGTCGGTGCGGAGGCCACCGTGATCGCCGAGCGGCAATCCGGCCTGGTCGGCGAGCGCGGTGTTGGGCCGGACTCCGAGACCGAGGACGACCACGTCGGCGGGTACGGTCCCGTCGCTGGTCACGACCGACCGAACCCGGCCCTCGCCATCGACGTCGATGCCGGAGACGGTGGCGTCGGTGCGGACGTCGATGCCGACCTCTTCCATCGCTTGGTGCACCAACTCGCCCATGTCGGGATCCAGCGTGCTCATCGGCTGAGGGGCTCGGTCGACGACCGTCACCGCGATGCGTCGGCGGGTCAACGCCTCCGCCATCTCCACACCGATGTAGCCGCCGCCGATCACCACGGCATGCCGCGGCCGCAGCCGTTCCAGGCCAACGAGAAGCGCGGCTCCATCGTCGAGAGTTTGCACGCCGAAAACACCCCCGGCGTCGCCGCCGGGCACGGACGGGCGGACCGGGACGGCCCCGGTCGCCAAGACCAGATGGTCGAACCCCTCGTGGTAGCGCCGCCCGGAGTCCAATTCACGAACTGTCACGTTCCCCGCCTGCACATCGATCGCCTCGACGTTGGTGAGCATGCGCAGGTCGATGCCCTTAGCCCGGTGGTCCTCCGGCGATCGGGCTACCAGGCCATTCTCCCCGTCCGCGACGTCGCCGGCCACCCAGTACGGGATGCCACAGGCCGAATAGGAGCTATGGGATCCGCGCTCGAACGCGACAACTTCGAGTTCGTCGCCCCGCAACCGCTTGGCCTGGGAAGCCGCGCTCATCCCGGCAGCATTGGCACCGACGACGACTATCCGCTCCCCCACACCGATCACCGCCCTCGAAAACGCGGCTGCACCTCAAACCAACCGCACCTAACTCCCTACTAGCACGTCGTGCCGCCAGACGCCTCACCTCGTCAGCGATCGAGCCGTTCGTTACTCACGGGCGCCGAACACACAAAGCTGAGAACTGATTGTCCGCGAGGAGAATGCGTCGCAGCAGCTATGGATCACGTGGCTGCAGGACGGCCTTGCAGCGGATCTTCCTTCATCCCGGCCGAGTTATCGTCCTCCGCGAGGTAGTCGCCAACCCCGGACTCCTCGTCGGGGCTAGGAGTGTTAGACAGCACGTCCTCGCCGGACACAACCGGATCGCCGATATAGTCGGTGTTCTCCTTCGCGAAGTCGTCTTTCCGCGGTTCGGTCATCGCACCATGCTCCTTCACTAGGCGATTTCGGGGATCGAACTGGGCGGCAGCAGCGCCGACGATCGACCTGCTCCGCCATGAAGGTCTTCCCGTCGCCACCGGGCAGTCAAACATCAGGCGCGCCAGCGCCTAACGAGGAGCGGTGCGTCATTCGCCCCGGCAATCAGACTCGCTGGCTGAGGCGGGCTACGCCACTTCTCCTGGTGGGTATAGCGCACCATAACGCGGACAATCCGGTCGCCGCGCTGACGAGGAATCCTCGGCAGGTCTGCGACTAGCAAGCACGATCCGCCGCAATCGGCGCCGTGACTCGAAACGCGGCCGAAAGGAGACTGGAACCGAGCTGCACAGCCGTTTTCCGCTCCGACGCGCCGGAGCTATTGCCCGACAACCGGGACATCGCGCGGCTGCGTGACCAGACCGTCACGTTGTCGGAGTTACTAGTCGATCACACACCTGGATGGACGCCAACGAACGGTCCAGGCGACGTGCACGCCCTCGCGCAGGTGCACCGCCACCAGCACGCGATCACCGGCTGGGACAAAGACCAGGAACTGCTGGCCGGCGCCGGCGTGTCGGTCGAGCGGTTACATTCCGGATGCTGTGGGTTGGCCGGTAACTTCGGATTCGAACGCGGCCACCTGGACGTCAGCCGGGCCTGCGCCGAACAGGTACTACTTCCCGCATTACGCGAGGCCGACCCGAAAACGGCAGTACTCGCCGATGGATTCAGCTGCCGAACCCAGACTCACGAGCTGTCCGACCGCGACGGCATCCACCTGGCCGAGTTGCTCGCGGCCGTTCTTGATTCGGACACGTCGCCTGATTGGCCGACCGCCCAGCGACCGACGGAGCCGCCGCGGTGGGCGCGCTTCACCGCGACGGCCGCACCCGCTGTCGCAGGTCTGTCGGTAGGTGGCTGGTTAGCCCGCGCTCTCATGCGGGCGGCGAGACGCACCTAGTGTCGCGATCCACCGCGAGACCGTAGCCGACGCGACCGCTGCGGTACCGGCAGCGCACCGATGCAGACCATCGGGTGGACCCGGCCTTGTTGCACCCTTCAGTCCGCCGGTCCCGAACGTGAGCTAACCAACCGGCCGACAGGGGTGGATTCTGGCCTTTCGTGGGTACACCTACTACAAGCCGCATGCATCCACTAGCGGCGCATGGAAAGGATGACCGCCGTGGTTTTCGCGCTAGGCGTCACCGCGGCCTTGCTCCTCGGCCTCGGGTGGGTACTGCAGCAGAAGATCGCCGCAACGTTCACCCGCTCTCATCTGACGGCTTGGCGCCTGCTGTTGGCACTCGTCCGAAGGCCATGGTGGTGGATAGGTATCGGGTCGATGACGCTCGGGCAGACCTTGAGCGCCTGGGCCCTGCAGCTCGCCCCGGTGACACTGGTCGAACCGCTGCTGGTGAGCTGTCTGCTGTTCGCGTTCTTCTTCGCCGCCGTCATGGCGCGACATGCGCCGCGGTGGCAGGAGGTTGTGGGCACGGTGATGCTGGCGAGTGCGCTCGCGGCGTTTCTGGCGGTGGGCGATCCACGGGCTGATGCGCACGCGGATCCTGGCTTGCCCGCTATCGCGCTCGCTGCCGGGCTCAGTGTCGCCGTCGCGTTGGCTATCGTCGCGACGGCTAGGACGATGGGCAGACGTAACCGGCTTCTTCCTGGGGCCGTCCTGTTTGCTACGGCCGCAGGCATCATGTATGGCTTGCAAGACGCTGCCACGCGCGGCGCGATTGTGCACGCTGAGCGGAACAACTTGATCGCACTGATATCCACCGCCTGGCCCTATCTGGTCGTGGGCACGGCAACCGTCGGAGTAATCCTGTCGCAAACCGCATTCCGGGACGCTCGCCTTGACCACTCGCTGCCACCGACCGCGGCCGCCCAACCAATCGCCGGCATCATCCTCGGCCTCGCATTACTCGGCGACCACCTGACTGTCCACGGCGGCGCGCTCGCAGTTGAAGCGGTAAGCCTCGTCGCGATGCTCACCGCGGTGTTCATCATCGGCCGCTCGCCCCAACTGGCAATACCGAGTCGCGACGAGGCCGCGAGCAGTCCGCGCGACGATATGCACACCGCGCTGGCGACCAACCGCTGACGAGTCCGCTCCGAGCGAGTACCTCTCTCGGTCCTCCGCCGAGGGTCGCCGATTCGGAGGCCTAGCCCAGTCACCGCGCGGGAAAGCACGCTTATTCGGGGTTTGCCGGTTCGAGCTCTGGGTCTTGCGGGACCGACAGGCGATTGAGGTCGCGACGCCACGCGGAGAACGCGGTCGTCATGGCGAGCAGCCATGCCGTGCCGATGACGAGGGCGCCAACGACATCTGACAGGTAATGCACGCCGAGAGCGATCCGCGAGAACGCAACGAGCGCGACTGCTAGACCAGCCGCGGCGATGACCCACGTGCGCGCCCGGCGGGAAATGACAGGAAGGAAGATCAGGACAATGATGCCGAATCCGACCGTGGCGGCCTGCGTGTGGCCGCTCGGGAACGATCTGCCGGCGGCGACGGCCACCGGGTCCGCCAAGTGTGGCCGGGCGCGATCCACGGCCCACTTGATCAGAGTGTTAAGCAGGGAACTCCCGAGCGCCGTGATCGCGAGGAAGGCTGCGAGCCGAGGACGGCGACTCAACAGCAACCAGACGAAGACGGGAGTGAGGACGATCCACCAGCCCAGGGGGGAAACGATCGCGCTGATGGTTCGCATACTGGCGGTGAACGCCGGATGCCCGACTGCATAGCTGTGCAGCGAATTGGCGGTGTCGCGGTCCACCAGGGTGAGCGGCGCCGACTTGGAGACGATCAGGAATACCAGGCCGGCGAACGGTAACGCAAGGAGCAGTACGGCAATAAATGCGAGCACGGCGTGCACGCCGAAGCGCCGAGCAGCCCGTTCTCGTCGCTCAGGGACCGTGTTCTCAGCCATGGCGAATCCGTGAAGCATGTTGTGGTAGACGCCGGGGCTCATCCTCGACAGACTGACGCTCGTGACACGGGCTACGGGGGCGGTGATTGAGGATTGGTTCCTCGTCGATGCGCAGCGGCGCAACCCTGCGTCCGACATTCGGAATTGGACGACGGGCAATGCGGTCGAACCGCTCGTCGACGGCGCAAGCTACTTCCCGGCGCTGCATGACGCCCTCTGCGAGACGAGGGCCGGCGACCAGATCTACTTTGCCGATTTCCGTGCTGACACCGAAGAATTGCTCAGCGGCCCCGGCACCTCCGTTGGACGAATTCTCGCCGAGCTTGCCGAACGGGGTGTCTTGATCTTCGGACTTATCTGGCGATCTCAGCCGAGCTGGTTGGACCAAAGCGAAGGTAAGAACGCCGAGCTGGTCAGAAAGCTGTCCGATGCTGGCGGCGAGGTCTTGCTTGATGCACGTACCCGTCGCGGCGGATCCCACCATCAGAAGTTCGTGGTCATCCGACACCCGGGACGTCCTGAGCGTGACGTGGCGTTCGTCGGGGGCATCGATTTGGGACTGAGCCGGCACGATGGCAGCCGGCACGCGGGAGACCCGCAGGCGATGGACTTTCCCGCCGTCTACGGCGAACGTCCACCGTGGCACGACGTGCAGGTCGCGATCCGCGGCCCCGCTGTTACTGATATCGAGCACACGTTCCGGGAGCGATGGGCTGGGAGCACCCTTCTCGATCTGCCGAGTCCGGTGCGGATGGCGATCGACCGGGCTTACCACGCCGGCAAGCTCGTTGGTCGTGAGCTGCCTGCTCCGCTTCCTGAGCCACCGACTTTTGGTACGCACGCCGTTCAGGTACTTCGCACCTACCCGGCGCGACTGCGCCGCTACCCGTTCGCGCCGCTCGGTGAGCGAAGCATCGGGCATGCGTACCGGAAAGTGCTTGCCCGCGCCCGTCGTCTCATCTACGTCGAGGACCAGTACCTGTGGGCACCGTTTGTTGCTGACCTTATTGCCGATGCCTTGCGCGCCCAGCCCGACCTGCACGTGATAGCAGTGGTCCCTCGATTCCCAGACAAAGACGGGCCGGCGCGGTGGCCTAGCTTGGTCGGACGAGAGCAAGCGATCAAGGTATGCCGGGCCGCCGCCGGGGACCGCTTCGCAATCTACGACATCGAGAACCACGCCGGCACGCCGGTGTATGTGCACGCCAAGGTAGTTGTCGTAGACGACGTATGGGCCATGATCGGTTCGGACAATCTCAACCGGCGCTCGTGGACGCATGACAGCGAGATGTCCTGCGCCGTCCTTGACGAGAGCGTGGACGATCGCGAACCGCGGGATCCCGCGGGGATGGGCGATCAGGCGCGTATCTTCGCCCGCGAGCTTCGCTTGCGATTGTGGCGCGAGCATCTCGACCTCGACGAGAGCGCCGGTCAGGAGATGATCGATCCGCACAAAGCGTTCGACGTGATGCGCCGCAGCGCCGACGCTTTGCAAGCGTGGTACGACGGCGGTTGTGCAGGGGATCGACCTCCAGGCCGCCTCCGCCCGCACGCACCGGAGCGGCTCCCGCGTCGGCACCGTCCCTGGGCGGTACCGGTCTACCGGCTGGCCTATGACCCCGACGGCCGCTCGTTGCGCGATCGCGTTCGCCATCGGCCTTAGTGTCCCGCGAGGGCCCCTGAACATAGTTCCCTCGCGGGACACTAACTCGTGCACAGCGTGAGTGCCTTTGGTAGCACAGTAACGGCCAGCTCGCTGATCTCTCCGGCGTAGTCGCCGTCGAACTCAACCGCTATCGGCTTGTCCACGCTTACCGTGGCCGTGCGGCCGTGGAAGATCGTCGTTCGAGAATCGGCCCGCAGACGGCCGCGAGCTACCCGCGCCACCAGCCCGAGAATGTCTCGCCAGGTACGCGGGGCCAGCACGACGACGTCCAGCCGGCCATCTCGTGGGTCGGCGCCGGGGAGCAGATCCATGCCGCCCTGCAACTCGCCCACGTTCCCGATCACGACGGCCAACGCTGTGATTCTCACCTGAGGACGACCATCCACGCTGATGGCATAGCGCCGCCGTGGCGTCCGTCGTAGCGCCCGGACGCCGGCGCCGACGTACGCCAGCCAACCGAAGCGAGTCTTGCCGGCGTCGTGGGTCTCGCGCATCATCGTCGCGTCGAAGCCCAGCCCGGCCATCACCGTGAAGCACCGGCCGTCGGCCTGTAGCACGTCGATGCGGTCCCGGCCAGAGCCAGCCGCTCGGTCCAGGGCCTCGCCGAGATCAAGCGACACCCCAAGATTGCGGGCCAGGAGATTACCCGTGCCGACCGGAAGTAACCCCATCGCGATATGCGTCCCGGCTAGCACTCCGACCGCTTGGGCGACCGTACCGTCGCCACCAGCGACAAGAACCACATCGGCGCCCTCGTCGAGCGCTCGCCGCGTCTGACCCGCGCCGGGATCCTCGATCTCCGTCTCGAACCAGAGGATGTCGTCGTGCGGCCAGCGACGCTTGATCTCGGTCCGCAGGCCCTCCGAATCCGCGACGGTCGAGGGGTTGCAGATCACCGCCAGCGTCATGGTCGTGGCCGAATCAGAACGACCGTGGCGGTGATCGTCAACCAGAGTATTCCGAGTAGCGCACCAGCCAGAAGATCCGTCGGGTAGTGCATCCCGCGGTACAGGCGGGCAAACGCCACGCAGATCGGCGCGACGATCGCGACCGTCACGGCCAACGCTCGTAGCCATGGCCGTCGGCTTGACGACAACGCGATCAGCGCCAGTGCCCCGTAGAGCGTGACAGCGGCAGCGGTGTGACCCGAGGGAAAGCTCGAAGTCGGAGGCGCGTCGTCCAGGTGCGGCACCGCGGGGCGCGGCCGGTCAATGATCATGGTCGAGCACACGAAGATCGTGACTTCCCCAAGTACCGCGGTCAGCAGGAAGAGTGACTCACGCCAGCGGCGCAGGCGCAGGCGCATGGCGACAAAGAAAACCAGCCCAACGGCGATCACCGTGTAGGTCTCAGCCGTGAATGTCACCCAGTGCGTAACCGTGTTCCACTCGGTGCTGCGATGGTTGGCGAAAAATCGGTTGACCGATCCGTCCCAGAGTTCGAACGAAGTCCCTCGTAACGGCCTAGTCAGCAGGTAACCGAGACCACAGATGATCGCCCACACGAGCACGGCCGAGGGAACCAAGCGGACGAGTGCGTATCGGAGTTCACTGGTACGTCGGCTTGAAGTCCGCGTCGGGTCCCGGCGGACGGCAACGGTTGACATGTCAGGTCCGATGCCACTTGGCCTCGGCGAACCCGTACGCGGCAAAGATCAGCAGGCCGAGTCCAGCGAGAAACACTAGGGCCGGGCCGCCGGACATGGTCAGCAACTCGCGAAAGGCCTGATCCAAGCCGCCGGCCTTGCTCGGGTCGGCGGTGACGGCTGCGACGATCACGAACACTCCAGCCAGAGCGAATACCACGCCCCGAGCGGCCGTTCCGGCGATCCCGAGCCACTCCACAAATCGACGTTGAGTCGGACTCATCCGCTCTAACTCCAGGTACTTCTCGAACTTGCGGGTGAGGCCCTGCATCACCAACACGACGCCGCAGACCACGATCACCACGCCGACCAGGCCGACGATCCATCGTCCGCCCGCATGCTGCATGGCCTTCGCGGTCCACAACTCCTGGCGCTGCGCTTGACTGCCGGCGTTCGCGCCGATAGCAACCCGGACGGCCGTGATCGCGAAGAACAAATAGATCAGCCCGCGGGCGAACGACTGCAAGCGCGGCCCAACCTTGCGACCCTCACCGACCACTCCGAAGGCGGCTTCACTGAATCGCCACACCGCATATCCGAACAGCCCAATCGCGATCAGCCACACCAGCACGACCCCACCGGTGTGTTTC
>Ga0070711_100002013_pt1 | contig 11443 bp, 11 predicted proteins | sample LARL53metaG_FD_65452 | JGI IMG/M metagenome (GOLD analysis project Ga0070711, IMG submission 65452) | Corn, switchgrass and miscanthus rhizosphere microbial communities from Kellogg Biological Station, Michigan, USA - LAR L5-3 metaG | ecosystem: Host-associated > Plants > Roots > Rhizosphere ... | reverse complement strand
CTCTACGAGTCTCACCCTTGATTTTCATCCCGTCTCGGAGGCCATGTTTGCGTACAACCTCCGGAGTCACAAAGACATCGTTTTGAGATTGGATGAAGTTCCTCTTTGCCTCTCTCAGGAAGCCAAATCCTTTACCTGATACTTCTATAATCCCTTCTGCATAAGAAGGGACGTGTGTGGAAGGAGAAACTGAGAATTCTTCGGCACGGCACTGCGTAGGAACCTCCGCGGTAGAAGAGGTTACACCTTCTTTATCTGAAAGAGTAAAAGCGTTTTCTGGAGAGGCAGTGAAAGCAGAAGGCTGTGGGAGAAGACTTACAGGGGAAGAAGAGAGAGTCCGAGCAGGAGCACTTTTCTTTGGATGGCGCAATCGCGCAGCACGCTTTCGCCTAGGCTTTTTTATATCAGCGGTTTCTTTTTCTTCAATCATATCACGCGGATGTTGGATCAATTTGGATGGATTTTTGCAAGCAACCCTTCATGGATATTGAAATTGGAGTGGACACGCAGAACATCATCATGGCCCTCTAGTGCATCGCAAAGCTGGAGAATGTAAGAAGCTGTTTGTAAATCACTAACATCCACGATTCTTCGTGGAAGAAAGATTAGCTGCCGAGATTCGATGGGGACTTGAAAATTCCTTAAGGATTCTGCAACTGAATGGAAGCAGCTAGGGGATGTAAGAATAGCAAAAGACTCTTCGTTACGGATAAGGTCTTCAGCCCCTGCTTGTAGCGCCACTTCCAAAAGTCGCTCTTCTTGCAAAGCACTTTTTGAGACAATGATCTGTCCTCTTCGGAGGAAAAGATGGGACACGCTACCAGGACCACCTAAAACTCCTTGTTTTTCCGCAAAAAAGCAACGTAAAGCAGCGGCAGTTCGGTTTCTATTGTCAGTGGCCGCTTCCACAATAAGAGCGACACCTCCTGCACCATAACCCTCATAAAGCATCTGCTCCATAGCAGCAGCGGTGGATGTCGCTCGTTCTCCCCTTTTGACAGCCCGTGCAATGTTTTCGTTTGGCATACTTTTAGATCGTGCAGATTGAATCGCGGCCCTGAGTCGTGGATTCAGCATGAGGTTCCCGCCGCCCAATCTAGCAGCAATCGTGATTTCTTTTGAAAGCTTGGAGAAGAGTCTACTGCGTTCCACATCTAGAGCCCCCTTCAAACGCTTAACCTTCGACCATTTACTGTGGCCGGACATGAAGTAATTAACAATCCGCTTTTGCTCTCTCGTATAGTAGCATGCACCCTGATCTAATGCCTAGCGCATGCGGCTCTGCGCAGAAACTCAAGACTCTTTGCCAGGATTAGAGCTCTCCCATACCCATCGGCGCTGTCGATACACAAGCAACTCTTAGAAAGGAAACCACCAGAGACCTACCAAGAAGGCTTTTCGCCTCTTAATGTCAACCGAAAACCTGAGCGCCGCACGCCTGTTAATACATTCACCCCAGCGCCCCGCAGACTTGAAAAAGACCCCGCCTAGCACAAAAGAGGCCTCTGCGCACCCTCCCTCGCACCTCCGGGCAGAGATAGCATCAAACCAGACGTATTACAACATCATAGTTGTGGATTACAGCGACTGATTGGCTAATTTACGAGCGAATGGTGAAACTGAGAGAAAAAAATGATTGCCTAACCTTCCTAAGACCTCCCCAAATAGGTGATTTGACGCCTGATTGTACTCAGCAAGGAACATCTGGCGCTCGTTTAGAAATAAAATAAAGTCGGCTTGTTGCCAAGAAGTTGCCATACCAGCTAGCTCAGCTAGAGCTTACGGAGGAATTCAATTGCGGCATGGGTGTCTTGTAGGCTGACCTCAGCGCTCAGGTAGGCACTCCCTAGGCGATGAGTAAGTACAAAGCGCAGCTTCCCTTGCTCGAACTTTTTGTCTTTTCTCATAGCAGTTAGGATGGAGCCAGTAGAGATCTTATTGGGAAGTGTAATAGGAAGGGAAAGGCGATGGAGGACCCCTATGACGCGTTCCAACTCAGATCGCTGGAGCCCTGAGAAACGCACTGAAAGCCAAAGTGCGGCTATGATGCCAAGACTAATAGCCTCTCCATGGAGCAATGCACCATAACCAGCTGCAGTCTCAATTCCATGCCCAATGGTATGTCCAAAATTTAGAAGAGTACGTAGCCCCTTTTCGTCCCTTTCGTCAGAGGAAATAAGAGCAGATTTGATAGTTATATTTCTAGCGATAAGAGCGCCTAGATCTTTTGACCGTTCAGGGGATAGGATCTCCAGCATTGCTACATCTCGGATGATAGCATGTTTTACTATTTCTGCAAACCCCTCCCAATATTCTCGGTTTGGCAGCGTATCCAGTGTAGAGGGATCTGTAATGACTAATTGCGGCTGATGAAAGGCGCCGATTAGGTTTTTTCCAGCTGCAACGTTAACGCCAGTTTTGCCGCCGACTGAACTATCTACTTGGGCAGTAACAGTTGTTGGGAGTTGCACGAACGGAATCCCTCGATGAAAGATTGCTGCGACAAACCCAGAAAGATCTCCGATGACACCACCTCCAAGAGAAAACAAAACAGATTTTCGGTCTAAGCCGGCTGTGATCATGCTATGGCATAGGCTACGCACATGGCGGAAAGATTTTGATCGTTCTCCAGAAGGGACTACTAATGTTAAGGGCTTAAATCCTACATTTTTTAGAGAGGTAAGTACTGGCTTTAAATAATGTTTTTCTACATTAGAATCGGTTACGATCGCACACCTGCCGGGGGACACTATCTTGGTAACAAGATTTCCACTGTGGGTAAGTAGTCCGCTGCCCACAAGAACATCATAGGAGGCGTTCGAGCAAGAAATGGGTATTTTTAACATAGAAGAAAAGTTGTCTTTTCCCTGTATAGACAGAGGACCAAATCCTGTCAGCTATGGATAGGGAGAGGTGGAAATCGAGGGAAGTTGATAACATGACAACTGCTCTCGACAAGCATAGACATTACCGCTGTAACTAACGATGCCTGACAGTGTTAGTTTTCCAGAGGGGTTTTCTTTCCTCCCGCTTGAAAAAGAGGCTCTAGGCAAGGCATTTCAAAGGCTTGCCTTAGAAAGCAGAGTAGCCAATGCTACGCTGGATGGGTTTCTATAGACTAGTATGTTCATCAAGCCGAGAGTCCGTAATTTTATCTGTACGACAGCTCATCCTAGCGGATGTGTTGCTCTTGTCCAACGACAAGTGGGCTATGTAATGTCTAAACCCTTGCTACCTAAGGCGCCTCAGCGCGTACTTGTGATAGGTGCCTCGTCTGGCTATGGGCTTGCTTCACGGATTGTAGCGGCGTTTGGTGGACGCGCGTCCACAATAGGTGTCTCCTTTGAGAAGGAAGGTACCGAAAAAAAGCCTGCTTCGGCGGGTTGGTACAACTCTGCCGCTTTTGAAGCAGCTGCAGTCAAGGAGGGACTCTACGCAAAGAGTTTCAGCGGAGATGCCTTTTCTGAAGAGACAAAGGAAAAGGTTACCTCGACTATTCGGAGAGATTTAAGCCAGATAGACCTAATTGTGTACAGTCTGGCCTCTCCCCGTCGTCTGGATCCGGTGAGTGGAAAAGTCTACACATCCACCCTGAAGCCAATAGGATCTTCCGTCGTCACCAAAAACATCCGCATGGACAAGAAGGAAATCGAGTTAGTGACTCTCGAGTCTGCCACATGCGAGGAAATTTTTCATACAATTAAGGTGATGGGGGGGGAGGATTGGAAGATGTGGATTAGTTCCATGGCAGATGCTGGTGTATTGTCGGAAGGGTTTCGGACAGTCGCCTATTCTTATTTGGGACCAAAACTCACTCGAGCAATCTACACACAGGGCACTATTGGACGTGCTAAAATGGATCTGGAACAGACAGCTAAAGAGTTGAATAAAAAATTTGGCGGTGGAACTGCTTTTATTTCGATCAACAAGGCAGTAGTGACCCAGGCAAGTTCTGCAATTCCTGCCGTTCCGCTCTATATATCTATCCTCTTTAAAGTTATGAAAGAAAGGGGAGTACATGAGGGGTGTATTGAGCAAATATATCGGCTGTTTGCGGATCACCTTTGCTCTCCGAAAGGTCCGAGACTGGATACAGAGGGCCGTATCCATCTTGATGACTTGGAAATGCGGGAAGACATACAGACCGAAGTTATCAGACTCTGGGAGACAATTACCACAGATACGATAGAAGCACTCTCTGATTTTAAGGGATACCAGAAAGAATTCTATCGTCTATTTGGATTTGGTTTTCCGGAGGTAGACTATAGCAAGGAAGTTAATCCCGTCCGCCACCTTTTAGATCCTGCTTAGGAAGTCTGTTCCTCTCTTTTCTCCACAGAAACGGAGCTACGGAAAAGGGTTAGGCCCGTCCTCAAACGGACTTCAATAACGGACTTTACGGAGAGCTCTAGGCGAGGCTAGCTTGTACAGTGAGGGCAAGCCTTTTCTTACCCTCTTAAATACCTAAGTCGCAATGCCAAGGAAGACCTGGTTTACATGGGGAGGCAACGCACAAACTATGTTGAGAGGCAAGAGCAGCCGTCCGAAGTTTGTTCACAATAGCGACCGAAGCAATGATGGTAAGGAAGAAGCCAAGGAGTGGAATATTGTGTCCTCCAACTGATAGGTTTTGAGGCTTGGACCGACTTAACTCTAGGCGTCATAAGCGAGGGAGGGACTTTTGCTCTACAAGAGGAGGCAAAAAAAGCCCCTGGAATCCGACCCTATCCCCCTTTTTGACCAAAGAACGGGCGACATCAGCAAGCAACCGAACCAGAATCCTAGCCAGGGGCCTTGTAATCCAGATCTAAAATCATTACCGCCCCCCGACTAAAACCCACACCACCTGAAACCGAGTTACAGTCTTACTGGCTAAGGTGGTTTCCTAGCAAGCTGCTACAAACTAATGCCTAGTTTCCACCGATACTCGTGTGCTTGTGGTATTTTTTAGCTGAAGATGGGGCCCCGCATGGCCAAATTATACCAGGAGAACTCCATTTGGTTCAGGGCGAGGCAGCAACTGCCGCCATTAAATGGCGGTGTCGCCGTTGGCTCCATCTGGGATAGAGAGACGAGAATATACTGTTATATGTTATATAACTCCGCTATAGATGGGCTCGTTACTTGCTCCGCTTCGCCCGCTACTATTCCACTGTCGGCTGGGGGAAGCCACTAGACCACCCGTCAGCACTTATAGCTACTCTGTGGGTTCGAATAAGTAGAAAGCCAGCGGGGGAGGGTAGTCCACCAAAAAAGGAGTGGAACGAGAATGGGAATAGAAATCGCGAGCCACATGCTTGGATCCTGGCAGGCTTCTATGAAAGAGAGTTCTCCTTCACAGCTTATAGTGTAAACTCGGGCGTCTTCTGATGCTGGTCCTTCCTGGTACGGCATGTTTTTATGCCTACAAAAAAGTATTCTTTCTTTTATGAGTGGCGCAAATCTTTGCCCTTCAACAGGAAGAGGTACTGTGGAAGGATCAGCGTTGCACTTCCCATCCGGTATGGGGGTGTCTATTGTGGAATCGAGCCAATCCAAGAGTTACTGGCTGTTCTGGAGGGAGAGGAGAGTATGAGCGCTCAATTCTCCGTCAATTCATCGACTCTGTCCATTTTACCTCGGAGTGTGTATGGCAATGCCATACAATCGAAGTTGTACATTAGTGGCATAAGGCATCCATGCTAGATGATGTCACAGTCATGAACTCTCTTTAATCCACATCTCTTCCTTTACTCCAGACCACTGACTTGCCACTATCGCCACTGCTTACCGATGTGACTTTTGGCTTTATGAAGGAAGCCCGTACCCCTTTCTATTGATTTTATGAACGGTTCTCAAGAAATCCAGCTTCTGCGTGACTGTGATGCTATTCAAATCCCAAGTGGAAATCCGTTGATTCTCCCCCAAGGTACATCTGTTATCATTACCCAGATGTTAGGGGGCGCCTTCACTGTAGCTACCGATGCGGGACTTGTACGAATTGAGGAGAAGGATGCTGATGCTCTCGGCCTGGAAAAGGTAAATACCTTAGAGACGAAGATATCGGCGGGCCCTACTGAAGAAGCAGTATGGAATCAGTTGAAGACAGTCTTTGACCCCGAGATCCCTGTGAACATTGTAGATCTTGGTTTGGTCTACGACTGCCAAGTTATTCCTAAGGAGGTGGAAAAGGTCCAGGTTCTTGTCAAGATGACGCTGACTGCTCCAGGTTGTGGCATGGGCCCTGCGATTGCTGCAGACGCCGAAGCCAAGATTCTTGCCATTAATGGTGTAGAAAACGCCAGAGTGGAGTTGGTTTGGGATCCTCCCTGGAATCAGGGGATGATCAGTGAAGCTGGCCGTATGAAACTAGGGTTGGTGTAGATAAGTGCGGTGGTCTCTGTTGGACGATGTATTTTGCCGCATCATGCTTCTTTCCTCACTTTAGGGCGATTTTCTCAGAGATACGTCAACCCAAAGCAGGATCGCACACTAGGCGCCTTTGCGCTTCTGCTTCAAGCAAGTCATTGCTTCCAAACTGAAGGAGAAGATGAAGAGTTTTTTCTTTCCATGATCGTCTTAAGATCTTCTTGGCTCATGCAAAGCCCTGTCTGGATCGAAAAACTGGCACATGAGCAAAGTAGTGCATCTTGGTAATTGTCGTTACTCCAGTACATATTGGGACCATACTTTTCGAAACTTATAACAAAGGTGATACCCGGAATGGGTAACGGCAATTCTTGGCACACTTGTGCGCCTTATGTGAGGCCGTAGGGCAATAAGAATTTTCACTGGAACAAACATAGAGAGGAGTTGCAGGGCTTATTTTCTCTAAAACATATGCAGAGGCTTCCAGACCCAAAAGCCATCCTGCCACTTTATTTCAGCTCGGAAGAGGTTTGAAGATGGTACCGTTTTGTGGTGCTTTCAAAAAGCTTTCTTCAATCCAAAGTGTGGTATTATTCTACAGTGGTACATGGAGAAGGAATTGACAAAAGGCCCTGTGACTCCCCTTGGCACATCAAGCCGAACGTCCATTCCGCCAGGAGAAGATAGGTTAAGGGAAGAAATTTTTGGCGGGGGCTAATGGGAATGGTCTCATCGGGATTATCAGGGGTCTAGTGGGATCCTTACTTCCTCTCTTGCGGAAGTGCAGCTCTGCAGAGTGATCCGCTGTCAGTGCATACCAAAAAGTCTTCCACTTGAATTTATAGGCATGCACTATGTTCCCGTTGAACCTCCACCTAGATCTTACTGCCTCACTAGGCTATTTCTAGGTAGTAAAACTGTGACAAGGGAGGGGGGCTTTATGCAAGAACTTCTCTTGCAATGACATGAGGCTTACTTATAAGCAAGAAGAAAGTCTATGCCCTGGGATGTGGAAGACACTGGAACACTACGACTGCGTTAGTGGGACCCGCTCCGCACGGACTATCAGAAAAGTCTGCGGTATGTGAAACCAAAAGTCTGCGTTTCATGCAGGGTTCAAGCAATGCTCTCTGCAGAGAGCGCCCACATGGACAAATCTGCATTTCTAGGCTTGGTGCTCCCATAATTCCTTCTTAACGCTTGGAATAACGCCTGTGGTCTTGCCAAGGAGGGGACCATCTGGATGTTGAAAACTCCTGGAGCGGTGGGCTGTTTTGTGCCAACACGTTCCATTGCCCATCCGAAGTGATATCTGATATCTCTTCCTACTCCATAACAGTGAGTGACTCTTTCTTCACAACTTTTTGCAACAAGTAGCACTTGTTGATTGCAGCAGGAAGTGTAGAAGTTGTAGAAGGAGGCCTGCGAAACCATGAGCCAACATCCCAGCCTGAAAAGCAAAAACACCATTAAGTCAAAGCGCAGTGTTCTCAAGCGGTTTGAACGCGTGGATCTTTTAAAGAAGCGCGGCCAATTTCTACCTGACCAGAAGGTGATTGGACTCCCGAAAACAAAACCAGATTTCTAATAACTAAGCTTCCGCTTATCGATGGTTGGTCTCCCGGAGATTGTGGGGACAAGGTTCCTTGTTATTTTTTTCATAGATGACTCACTTGTCTCATTCTTTCTGGGCAGGTGTGGGTAAAGTCGCTTGGCCTGGATGACTCTTTCGTTTTGTTTAAGAGGCGAGTGCGGAGGTGGACAAGGAAGCCACCTAACTTCTGCGCGTTTTCGTTCCTCTGTCTCTTTCGGGCCGGCGGGACTTGAACCCGCGACCCCTGCGTCCCGAACGCAGTGCTCTACCAATCTGAGCCACGGCCCGTGTGCTAAGGAGCTTATGAAAGCCGAAGTGCCGCGAGGCTATGAAAATCTGCTTGCAGCAACAAGAAAAATGGTACTTGCCACGTTTGACCTGTAAAATACAGGCTCCCTTATGCCAAGAAAGAGACCACCTGATTCCTTGCGGGAAACTAAGTTTCAGATTGATATCGCCCCCTACGCAGTTAGCTCAGTGCTGGTTTCCTTTGGTAATACACAGGTGATTTGTGCAACTACTGTAGAGCATGGGGTACCAAAGTGGATAAAAGAACAAGGCGTCGTCGGTGGATGGATTACTGCCGAATACTCCATGCTTCCCTATTCAACAACTACACGTAGGCCGCGTGATTTTATTCGTGGTAGGCAAGATGGACGAGGAGTTGAAATCCAAAGACTCATCGGGCGTGCGCTGCGTGCTGCTTTTAGCATGGAAGCGCTTGGATCTCGAACTCTCTTGGTCGATTGTGACGTGCTCCAAGCCGATGGCGGTACCCGCGCTGCAGCAGTTACTGGTAGCTGGATAGCAGTTTACATTGCTATTCGAAGGCTTTTTTGCGGAGAATTGCTAAACGCTTCTCCGAAGCCCTATAAGATGGCCGCTGTTAGTCTAGGCATAGTAGATGGAGAGGCTTTATTGGATTTGGATTACGAAGAGGATAGGAGAGCTGAAGTAGATCTTAATCTAGTTATGACAGATTCCCTTGATATCGTAGAACTGCAGGTTTCTGGGGAAAGATCTGTTCTCAGTGTAGCACAGCTGGATCATCTCCTGAAGATGGGTGAGCGCGGCATTCGGAAAATTCTGGAGCTTCAACAGGAGGTTCTGCTGCACGCAGGGTATGGATAAGTATTTCTTGAAGAAAAACTATTGACCTTGAGAAGGATCGAGGCAATATCGAGTGTTCTTTGAGGATATGGCTAGGAGATGTAGCATTACAGGAGTAAAACCTATACACGGAACTAGGGTGCATCGACGTGGTCTCGCCAAGAAGCGGGGAGGTATCGGAATGCATGTTACCGCGGTAACCCGTAGGGAGTTTTTTCCAAATCTGCGTTGCAGGCGAATTTGGGTTCCGCAACTGGGGAAGTTTATCCGCATAGGGCGGATGACGGCCAACGCGCTGAAGACCATAGCTAAGAACGGTGCGCTTAAGACCTTGCAGTCGTCTGGGATTCTTTAATACTTTAACACCCTTCCCGCGCCGTCTGTTTTACCTGTTTTAGCCCGATGACAACAATACGGCCATGATGATAACATCGGCGCTCCCATATGACACGGATCAGTTCCGTTCCTGAAAGGATTTTCGTTGAAACCGTAACCAAAAAACCTCTATGGCTTATACCGTACAAAGCAAAAAATCAGGTAGGATCTATTTTCTTCATGCCAGAGTTCAAAAATTAAAAGGGGGACAAGAGGTTACCCTTTACTATTTTGCGGGTACTGTAGGCGAAGGGGTGCTGGACGCCCTTCCCGTAGGTTATGTCGTCTCTGAAAACGAAAAGACGGGCCTGCCTCTCCTTAAAAAGAAGAGATGATCGGAGTCTTTGCCATCTGCCTTCCCAGAGGAAGAGTTAGCTAGTGGCAGGCTTTCCGTCAGACTCTCCGGCGCTGGAGGATCTCACACGATGGAAGCGCAGGACGGCTGACCGCGTTTCGAGGCCGTCTGGTGAAGTAGCCACAATGGGGATTTCATAAGCCCCATCTGGAAAAACAAAACGAAAAAGGAAGGATCCATCTGGATTAGTCCTCACTGGATTGGAATCGATCATGACTGATGAATTGGGTTGAGTAGTTCCATAAAACACTACTTCTGCATTGACGTGGAGAAAAAAGTCTCGTCCTTCCTCAGAAGAGGCGCTATCCCAACTTAGGGTTTGAGGAGTACCCCAACTGGATATTGACCCCTCGAGCTTCTGCCCATCTTGGGAGGCTCTCAGCCAGCTGGTGAACGTACTTCTGTTCCATGAGTCCCATGGGGGGGTGTTGGCGTTCAGGAGAGCTATTAGAGCTGCGAATAGACCACTTTCCTTGATCCCCCATCCTGGCGGTGTTTCTCTTATGCTAAAAGCATCTAGATGCTGCTCCAGATGCCGCCGAATTCTAGAACGCAGCTCTACGGTATCAATTTCTGGATACGGAAGAGAGAGGAAACTAAGCACATCCCCGCCTAGGACATCCCACAGGATTGTCTGTTCATCCTCCGAGAGCAAGCTAGAGCTAACGTTACTAAGCCGAAACAACTGGCTCTTTTTCTGAAGTCTTGCCAGGGCCCCGATGGGACTTTCCCCAGAGAGAATAGCACTTTGAATACAAATTAAAAGTTGTTGGAAGCTTAGGCACAGCGGGATGGTGGCATAGTCAAAACTAAAGGAAGAAGAAGGTTGGTCGGATGGAGGCTGAGCAGAAGGAGAGCGCGAAATAACACTCCACTGGTTGTCCATGTAATAACCCAGTTCTATAAAATAGGTAGCATTAGTTCGAAAGATAGGGATATGCCAACTTCGCGTCCCAACTTTCACCCTAATTTCAGATTCAACGCCACCCTCTTTTGCTATACAACGAACAAAGAAGGGACCGCCGTGGCGCTGGCCAATGTCGATATCCAAATAGGTGAAAAGACAGCGTGGAGCTTGGGCAGTCAAGAAAATCGAATTGCTCCCGTAAGAGATAGGAAGCTCCACTGGGAGGCTAGGCATATCATCACTATCGAAAGCACTCATTCATTGATCTATCCTGCATAACTCGTGCTAGGAACAGGAGGACTGATAAAACTTTGACTGTTTCCTGTCTATTTCTTTAACACCTGCATTTTCACAGGGGTATTCCGTGTCCGGCACAGACCTATTGGAACACTTGGTGTCTCAGAAGGAAAAGCTTTCTCAAAGCACTAAAGACAAAAGCGCGTTGTGCTACTAAAAACGTTTCTGCGAAATGACCACGCTCTTCTTTTTCCTGAACAAAGAAAACGTGTAGAGAACCACGCCGTAGACGCCTCCACCCCATTCTGACAAAAGCATCCCTCCTATTAAAAACCTAACTGGGAAAGCACATCCAGCGGCAAGAAGTATACCCTACACAGCACTTAGAAAGGGATTGTGATTCTTTTCATATCCAATGGTAGTGGGAGGGCCATGGCCTGAATATACAACGACCCCTTCAGGCAATGGAACGAGCTGGTGGTGTATACCCTCCAGAAGAACACTTTGATTGCCTCCT
>Ga0070711_100002009_pt1 | contig 11454 bp, 8 predicted proteins | sample LARL53metaG_FD_65452 | JGI IMG/M metagenome (GOLD analysis project Ga0070711, IMG submission 65452) | Corn, switchgrass and miscanthus rhizosphere microbial communities from Kellogg Biological Station, Michigan, USA - LAR L5-3 metaG | ecosystem: Host-associated > Plants > Roots > Rhizosphere ... | reverse complement strand
ACCGGTTTTCATCATCGGCATTGCGCTGGGCATTGTGGCGCTTGCCGTGATGTTTCAAAGCAACCTCATCGGCAAAACTGCCGGTCAGCCGCTGCCTGGTGAAAAAGATCCTTCGCGCCGCGTGCGCGGGTGGAGCGTGGAGGCCACGCTCGTCGAAAATGCGCGCGAAAAACTTGCCGCCGATGGCAAACCCGCCTTCATCATCGCCGGGCATTACGGCATTACGGGGCTGTATTCGTTTTACATTCCGCAGGCACGCGCGGCGCTGAAATCCGGGCCACTCGTTTATTCCGCGGATTCGGACGCGCCTGTGAACCAGTTTTATTTCTGGCCGGAATACAAATACCGCGACCAGCGCAAAGGCCAGAACGCCATCTACGCCGCCGAAGCCGGCCTCTACGAACTTGGAGACGGCTGGCAGTGGAAATGGCTGCGGCACGAACCGATCAATCGCACCGCGCCGCCGCCGGCGATCATCCCGTCCCGCATCGCGCAGGAATTTGAGTCCGTCGCCGACCTCGGCGAACAGGACGTAAAAATCGGCGACCGCGTATTCCACCGCGTCCATCTCTGGGCGTGCTACAATTTGAAGTAAATGGCCGTGAATAACACACGGTGGGGCGAGACTCCCGGCGAGCCGCAGTTGTCATGTGCAAATCCCGGCTCGCGAGGACGCTCGCCCCACCAATTTGAAATTCTTCTGCCCGTCCGCGATTATGATCTGGCCGCGACGCTCGATTCCGGCCAGGTATTCCGCTGGCAACGGAGCGCGGACGGCTCGTCCGCAAGTTCCAATTCCTGGCTTGGCGTCATTGGAAATCACCGGGTCCACCTCACTCAAACGCAGGATGGAATTTTTGCCGAAACCGCCGCTCCGGTAAAGAATTGGGACTGGCTTCGCAATTTTCTCCAGACCGAAACCGATCTGGCCGCCGTGCTCACAACCTTTCCCGACGACGAGCCGATGCGCGCTGCCGTCGCCGCGTGCCGCGGATTGCGCGTGCTGCGACAGGAACCGTGGGAATGCCTCGCGTCGTTTATTTTGTCCTCGACCAAGCAAATCGTCCAAATCCGGCAAATCATCGCCCTGCTCTGCGAACGGTTTGGAGAACCAATCAATTGTTGTAGTGTCGAGCCTGTGGCTCGACCCGATTCGGCCACAGGCCGAACACTACAATTTTTGTTTCCGTCCCCGGAACGAATCGCCAGCCTGACGGAAACTGATTTGCGCGCCTGCAAGATGGGCTTTCGCGCGCCGCATCTCCTTGCCGCCGCACGGCAAATCGCCGAAGGCAAACTGGATTTGGAGAAGATCCGCGAATTGCCGCTGTCTGAGGCGCGGGCGGAATTGATGAAGCTGCGCGGCGTCGGCGGGAAAATCGCCGATTGCGTGCTACTCTTCGCCTACGGCTTCGATTCCGCGTTCCCGGTGGATGTGTGGGTGGAGCGCGCATTGCAGCAGCTCTATTTCCCGCGCCGCCGCGTGAGCGAGAAGAAATTGCGCCAGTTCGCCGCAACGCATTTCGGGCCGCACGGCGGTTATGCCCAGCAATATCTTTTCCATTACATGCGGACGAAATTGAAATAGGATTCCTCCATGCTTTTATTGGATAAAACTCAATACCGACACTGTCTGCGAGAGGCGCGGCGCGTTGCTCAAAATATTCCCGGCAGAGAGATTTGCGGACTAATTGTAGACACAGGAAATCATCTTTCATTCGTGCAGACGCGGAACGCATCTCGACGTATTGGAAGTTTTGTTTTGTCCGCACCTGATGTCCGGCGCATTGTCTCAGCAGCGAAAACTCTGAAACAAAGAGTAGTTGGGACATTTCACTCACACCCTGCCGCTACAGCATCGCCCGGGAAATTAGACATTCAGCACGCTGTTGATGATTCGTTGATGTTCATTTTTGATTGCCAGGCAAACGAGGGACGCCTATGGAAAATCAAAGGCGGCGGCGCAAAGCAACTCAACTACGCCTTCGTTCAACATGTAAAATGAAAATTGACGCCATCCTGACGCCAGCGGAATTACCCGCGCTCGCCAAATGCGATTTGCGCGAAACGCTTTGCGTGGTGTTCGATGTGCTGCGCGCCACGAGCACGTTCGTGACCGCGCTGCACAATGGCGCGAAGGCCGTCATTCCCGTCAGCGAGATTTCCGAGGCGCTGGCATTCAAAAATGCGGAATGCGGAATGCGGAATGCGGAAACTATTTTACTCGGTGGCGAGCGGGATGGTGTGAGAATCCGCGCGGCGCTGACCGGCGGGACCGATTTTGACCTTGGCAACTCGCCGCGCGAATGCACGCCTGAAAAAGTGCGTGGCAAAACGATTGTTTCCACCACCACCAACGGCACCCGCGCGTTGCGCGCCTGCGCCGGCGCGAAGACGGTTCTTGCCGGTTCTTTCTTGAATCTCGGCGCGACGGCGGAATTCATCGCCAGACTTCAGCCGGCAGAAGTATTGCTCGTCTGCGCCGGCACGCGTGAGGATAGGGCGGATGAAGATGTTTTGGCCGCAGGCGCGCTTTGCGAATTGCTGGAGGTCGGGTCATCGCGCTGCGATGACCGGACGGTGCCGCGCGCCGTCCCTACCAAATTATCTGATTCGGCGGAAACCGCCCGGGACTTTTATGCGCAGGCAAAGTCTGATTTGGCGGCGGCGTTCTGCAATTCCACGAACGCGCGGCGGCTGCTGGCGATTCCCGAACTGCGCGACGACGTGGCGTTCTGCCTGCAACGCGACATCTTCCCGCTCATCGCCAGAATGGAAGCGGATGGCGCAATCCGGCGGCAACTGACATGATGAAATTACGGTTAGGAACTATGCTGGACAGAAACCAAATTGCGAAATACGTTTGCGCCGTGTAACAGGACACGATGCAAACCGAGTCGCCCATTATCTGTTAGGCGGATTCACACCACCATTATGAAAAAGAAGTCTCTCTCTGACCTCGCCAAGGAACACGGCTGGGAAGTATCTACCCACAAGATAGATACTAAATTCCGCCTGGAGCTTTTGGAGTTTTTGCGTGACTCGAAAGCAGCCCAGCCCACGCAGGTTATCGCGGCACATTTCAAAAAGACGCGCCCAGAGGTCGAGCATTATTTGGACATGCTTTCCGATGGTAAGCTCGCGCAGTATATTTACGTCGGTCGCGGCGAGTGGGGATGGGTTGCGGCACGAATTGAGAACAATTAGATAGAGAGCATGAGACATCCGCCTAATAAAGTGGACAGGCTGCAAATCAACCCTCAAGCATTTCCTTGTCCATCACACCTTCGGCTACTTTCGTCACTGGGCCGGTCATGCGGATTGAAAATCCGTCGCCGATTTCGATTTTGATGACGCCGCCGGGCATGTGGACGGAAATGTTCCGGTCAACCCAGCCGAGCCGGTGCGCCACCGCCGCCGCCGCGCTGCTGCTGCTGCCGCTGGCCAGCGTGTAGCCCGCGCCGCGCTCCCAAATCTCAATCTGGACGTTCGCGCGGTCGAGCACTTTCAGAAACTGGACGTTCGTGCGGTTCGGAAAATTCGCGTGCGTCTCCAGCAGCGGGCCGAATTGCCGCGCTGTCTCCGGCGCGCACGGAGTGTCGCGCCCTACCACGACGCAATGTGGATTGCCAATCGTCGCGGCGCAATAGGTGAACTCGCGTCCTCCGACTGAAATCTTCTCGTTCAGCACTTCGCGGCGCGGGCCAGTCACGGGAATCTGGTCGCTCCAAAAGCTGACCCGGCCCATCTCGACGCGGACGGATTTGCCGCCGTCAAAAACCGTCGAGCGCACGAGGCCGCCAGCCGTCTGGATGGCGAATTCCTCACCGCCGACGATTTTCCGGTCCCACAAATAGCGCGAGAAGATGCGCAGGCCATTGCCGCTTTTTTCGGCTTCGCTGCCGTCTGGATTGTAAATCTTCAGCGCGCATTTCGCGTCCTTGGCCGGGAGCGGGCCGAGCAGAATGCCGTCCGAGCCGACGCCGAAGTTGCGGTGGCAGATGGTTTTCACCTGCTCCATCGTGAGCGGCGACGGCAAATCCGCCGGATCAATGACGATGTAGTCGTTGCCGAGCGCGTGATATTTCCAGAACTTCAAAGCCATTTATGATTTACGATTTGCGATTTATGATTTGGAAACGCCGCAAACGGAGCGCCAGGCATTGCCCGGCGGGACAACCTGAAAATCACGCCGAACAATGCTCGGCGCTCCAGCAACGGCAGCCAAATCGTAAATCATAAACCGCCAGCCGTAAATTGATAAAAATCTTTTCAAACCGGCTCAAATTTTGCAGAGTATGGGCGTGTTGACTGGAAGTGAATCAAGGGTTCAGTCCGCGCCCACATCGGCGGAGGCCCATTCTCAAGACAAGTTTGCGGGAGATTTGGAGGCCGCCATTTTGCGGGCGCAGGAGAACCTTTTGTCGCTGCAAAAGCCCGAAGGCTACTGGAACGGCGAGTTGCTGGTGGATTCCACGCTCGTCTCCGACACGGTGATTTATCACCACTGGAACGGCAAGGTGGACAAGGCCTGGCAGCGCAAGGCGATCCACCACATCTTCTCCATGCAATTGCCGGATGGCGGCTGGAACATTTATCAGAACGGCCCGTCGGAGGTGAACGCCACCATCAAGGCGTATCTCGCGCTCAAGCTCGCCGGCGTCCGCGTCACCGATCCGCGCATGTTGAAGGCGCGGGAAATGGCGCTGCATTTCGGCGGCGTGCCACGCATGAACACGTTCTCGAAACTTTACCTCGCGCTCATCGGGCTGTTCCCGTGGGAATACGTGCCGACCATTCCGCCCGAGGTCCTGCTCATCGGCAAATGGTTTGGCGTGGTTTTTTGGGAAATGAGCAACTGGTCGCGTGCCATGCTCGTGCCGCTGTCCATCATCAACCATTTCAAACCCACGCGCCCGGTAAACGTGGACTTGGACGAACTTTATCCCGAAGGCATCCACGAACGCGACCTTGCGCTTCAACCGGACCCGGAAAATATTTCTTGGCGCAATTTTTTCCTATGGCTGGATCGACTGCACAAACTGGCGGAGTGGTTCGCCGAGCATAAAATCCATCCGTTTCGTAAACGCGCGATCGAGAAATCCGAGCAATGGATGTTGGAACGCTTTGAAGGCAGCGATGGCCTCGCGGCCATTTTCCCGGCGATGCTCAATTCGCTCATCGCCCTGAAGGCTTTGGGATATCCCGACGACCATCCGCAGGTCGTCCGCGCCGCGCACGAATTAAAAAAGCTCGAACACGAGACGGAAGATTCCGTCCGCATCGAGCCGTGCTTCTCACCAGTCTGGGACACGGCGATTGTCGCGATTTGCCTGCACGAATCCGGCATTTCGGAAAACCATCCCGCGCTGAAAAAATCCGCCGAATGGCTGATGGACCGCGAAATACGGTTTTACGGCGACTGGGTCCACAAGAACCCAGCCAAGGTCGAGGCGAGCGGCTGGGTTTTCGAGTTCAACAACAAATGGAACCCCGACGTGGACGACACCGCGATGGTGCTGCTCGCGCTCCGCAAAATTCCGACCGACAATCCGGCGAAGCGCGACGAGTGTTTCCGGCGCGGCCTGAATTGGATGATGACCTTCCAATGCAAGGACGGCGGCTGGGCATCGTTCGACAAGGATTGCACGAAGAACATTTTGGAAAAGGTGCCGTTCGCCGACCACAACGCCATGCTCGACCCCGAATGCGCCGACATCACCGCGCGCATCCTCGAATTGCTCGGCTACGAAAACTGGAAAGCAGATCATCCGCAGGTGAAGGAGGCGCTCGAATTCATCCGCGAACATCAGGAACCCGACGGCTCGTGGTATGGCCGCTGGGGCGTGAATTACATTTACGGAACGTGGCAGGTGTTGCGCGGAATGCGCGCGATGAATTGGAACATGACCGAGCCGTGGCTGCTCAAGGCGCGCGCCTGGCTCGAAAGCGTCCAGCACGAAGGCGACGGCGGCTGGGGCGAACGCTGCAACACCTACGACGACCCGGTTTTCAAGGGGCAAGGCCCGAGCACCGCGTCCCAAACCGCGTGGGCCGTCATGGGCCTGTGCGCGTTCGACGACCCGGAAATCCCCGCGCTCAAACGCGGCATCGAATATCTCATCCGCACGCAAAACCCCGACGGCTCGTGGACGGAGGAGGAAACGACCGGCACCGGTTTCCCGAAGGTGTTTTATTTGAAATACGACATCTACCGCAACTCCTGGCCGCTGCTGGCGATGGCAACCTACAAGAAAATCTGCGAACGTGCGGCCGCAGAGATAAACGGGCAGCCGGTTTCCAGCATTTGAGTCGCGGCCGCAACCTCCCGTCGCCACCTTTCGCGAAATACTGGCCAGCCCATCGCCCAAAATGAGCGGCCTCTGGAAACTGAGGCCGCTTTTTTGTAACAAAATAGTTGTGGACAAAATCCGGTGGCAGGGATAGAAGTCCCGCAGTCGGGAGATTCAGAATTCAAAGTGCCACGTTGTTCCGGGCTGTCCTCTTTGGATTGACAGCTTCTCCCGCAATGGAAGAAGCAAAAACAACTATGAAAAATCAAATAATCATTTGGCCATTGATTTTATGCGCACTGCTCGCCTTCTGCGGCTGCCGGAGCACTTGGAAATTTAAAAAGACGTCGGATGGCCGAACGATCGCGGTGCTCAACAATTTTGACGAAGCATTGCCGCCTTTCGGACGGGACTGGTCGGCAATTATTCAAGCAGCAACGAAAAACAACACCGTAAATGGTCAGCTTAATCTCAACAACAGCACCCACGAATTGTATCAAACGATGGACCAGGACAACGCGCAAATGAGAAACTTCCTCGTCGCCGGCTATGCGTGGTATGTCAACATGGAAATGGATACCAATGCCGCTACGCGGGAAAAAGGGCGCGAATTGTGGATAACCACCTTGGACCATGTTTTCACCACCACCACCTCGTCACGCAATATCCAGGCGCTGCACGGAGCGGGGATTCTGCAAATGAAAAACACCCTCCAAAACTTGTTTGACGATATCTCGGCCTTGGAATTTACCAACGATCCCCAGCGGGCCATCTGGTTGCCCCACTTGAAGGATGACACCCAACAATTGGAAGATGTCGAGAGGGGACTGCCGGAAAACCAACGAAGCGATGTCGGAGTCATTGCCCGAAGCATCCTGGAATATGAAAATGGGGATTATGGCTATGCCATTTCGAGGTTGCCACAATTGCACATTCAAATGCCGATGAGTTATTACCTGCTGGCCGCCGCCTACGCGAGAGCCGGCGAAACCAATCGGGCGGAAGCCGCCGCCCAAACGCTTCTATCCCTCGGCGAATGGGCCGCAAATCCGCATTGGCAGGCGAAGGCGCTGATGCTCAAGGGCGGTATTTCCATCTCGGAAAACAATGCCACGAACGCTTTTGATTTCTCCAAGGCAGCCATCAAACAAGATGCTGATTTCTGGCCGGCCTATTATAATCTGGCGGCGGCCTACACGATGCGTGAAACGACCAATACTTTGTCCGGCCAGGAATTGACAAATTGCATTGCGCTTGTGCGCCAGTTCCAAGACAAAGCGAATTGGAGCGCCAAAGCCGTTGTGTCGGAAATCGCAAATGACGATGATCATCCTTTTGACAACCTGATTTCCACCCTGAATAACCAGTCCACAAATCAGTGGCAGACTAAACTGATCAGCAACCTGGAAACGACCAACTGGCCTTCGTTTTCCCCTTGAGCGAAAGGAAAACCAACTTCATGCCGGGTTTGCAGACGGGGCCGGCTCAATGAGGTGGGGCCGGATTTTCCGCCTCTAAGTCTTTTTTCAGGCGGGCGAAGGCGGACTCAAAGGCGTCGTGGTTTTCACTAGAGCAAATCAACTAAAATCATAGCCGCAAAAATGCACAAAAGGCTCAAAATCAAATCCTTTCTTGTGACTTTTGCGCCTTTTCGCGGCTATGGAAATTGTTAATTCGTCCTAATTGACACCAAGCCAACTGGACCCCGTTGCACGTTTTAACAAGCCAAACCTCTCTCAACGGGACAATGATTCGCTTTCAATGACCACCACATTGCTGCACGTCATGATGATGCCTGGACCTTCGGTTTGGTCCCAGAGAAGAACATGCGGAGACAAACCAAGGCTGTAAAGGTCAACAGTATTGGTGCCGCCGGAAGCAATGTTGGTAAGACTCGATCGCGCGTAAGTGCCGCTGAAGTTAATTGCCGCCCCGCCATTCATGGTGTCCCCGGTCACGCTAATCGCCCATGTAGCCGGAGAAACGGCCAGTTGAAAGTTGAGGGTGGGCGCATAGTTGCTGACGGCGCCTTGTCCCCAATACAAATTATCAAACTTCCAAATGGCCAGCTCCCTGCGGTATCCGAATGTGTCGGTATAAAAGAGAACATTGGTGCCGTTGCTCCAGCCTCCATTGCCGGTGGCGCCGCCCAGGGCACGGTTCACCGCGTTGTTGCTGTTGACGATGCTGTCGCTCATGATTTGGATGTAGAATCCCGCCGGAAGATGGTCCGCGCCGTTTTGATGATACCAATCGCCAGCCGCATTGGTGTTGACGAGTCCGAGGAAGACGCGATCGCAATTCGGCCGCGCCCGATTCAGGGGCTGATTGGTAAAGTGCAGACCGTTCCATTGGACCATTGTGAGTCCCGTGCGAACATTTAGCGGTATGGAATCTTTGGAGACGATATTTGCGCGGCAGGCGCCGTTGACGGCGCTGGAAAACTGAACCTGGCCATTGGTTTCCCGTAAATAGCCGCCTGGAGCCGAGTTTCCGGCAATGAATGCATTGAACCCATCACCAATGCCGTTGGTATTAAGGCTTATGTTATTGTTCGGGTCGTTGAAGGCGTCGTTGAGTATCACGACATCTGCCCGAAGGGGCTGCGGCAGCGTCGCGGTTGAAATGATTACGCCGCAAATCAGAAATTTTCGGATGGCCATGGAATGCGCCAGCCGGAGCCGGCTGAATCGTTTTGGCAGGGCGGGCTGGTTTTGGTTCATATCAGTGTAATGGTTACGGTATCAACTGGATTATGATTTGCTCTTGGTTGCGGAAAATTCCGGGCTTCAATGCAAACGGAACTGCGAGGCAAGACTGTCGCACAGGCCAAACTGGTTTTCAACATCATAGATAAAACCGGAATTGAATTTGATGCCAGCCGCTTTTCAAATGAGGAACGAGCCCGTTAAGAAATTTACTCAAAGGGTTTTGTCAAATATGTGAATCAACTCATCTGTGAAATGCCAGTCAAAATTTCTGACCATACAAATCCGGCTGCTGATTCAACTACCAATTGAGAACAAACGCAAAAATCAAAGGAGCAACAATAGTAGCATCGGATTCAACGATGTAGCTCGGCGTGTCCGCCCCCAGTTTCCCCCAAGTTATTTTTTCGTTTGGCACTGCACCCGAATACAAGCCATAGCTGGTCGTCGAGTCACTGATTTGGCAAAAATAGCCCCATTTCGGAATGTCTAATTTCAAAAGGTCTTGGTGGAGCATTGGAACGACACAAATCGGAAAATCACCAGCGATGCCTCCACCAATCTGAAAGAACCCTATCGAATTTTGGGGGCTTAACGATTTCTTTTGTTGACTATCGAGCATCGGTCAACGAATCTATTCTGGCTTCGGTCAAGGAATCTCTTACGGGGGGGGTCAATCACCATGGCGCGACATATGAAATACTGCCGATCGGGAAGGATGATGGCGTTGGCTGTCCTTGCCTTCATGCTCATTCCCTGGCTTGGTTGGACTGTAGGTGGAACGGTTCCTCAACTTGATGGCGTGGTGGACCTGGCCGGAACAGTGGTGAATCCGTTTGCAAAAGAGGGTCAAACAACGGCTCACGTTTTTCTGTTTGTGGCGGTCGATTGCCCGATATCCAATAAATACAATCCCGAGGTAAAGCGGCTCGTAAATGAGTTTGCGCGTCGGGGCGTGCGATTTTGGCTGGTTTACCCGGATCCAGAGACGCCAACTGAGGCGATCAGAAAACAAGTCCAAGATTTCCGGTTTGAGGGCAAAGTGATTTCCGATCGAAAGCAAGAGCTGGTGCGGAAAAGCCAGGTAAGGGTCACTCCGGAAGCCGCGTTGTTCAGTCCGGCCGGAGAATTGATTTACCATGGGCGGATTGATGACCGTTTCCCGGCACTTGGAGTCGAGCGGACCCAGCCAACGGATCGAACCCTTGCGGTTGCCTTGACCTCATTTCTTTCCGGCCGGATTGTGCCCGTCAAAATAACGCAGGCGATAGGTTGTCCAATCCCAACAACCCCGTGAGCCGAAGAAAGCCCCGAAAAGGACGCCGCCCAGCTTTTCCCAAGGGACCGGCCGATGACTCGAATGTCCAAGTGGGGCGCAAGCCTGGAACTGTTTTTAGCCGGCGTTGGCTGTTATTCGGATTGGGTATTACCTGCCTCCTGGTGGCGATAGCGGCATGGTTTCTCGCCCACCAGCGGGCCGAAATCAAAACCGCTTTTTCTCGATCGGCAGGAGCCGGGAACCTTGATGCTCCTTACGTTGCCCGTTCACCCGGGACCATCACTTTCAACCATGACATCGCCCCAATCATTTACACCCACTGCGCGACCTGCCATCACCCCGGTCAAACCGCACCCTTCCAACTGCTGACTTATCGCGATGTCGCCAAGCGCGCCAAGCAAATCTCGGAGGTGACGCAAAGCAATTACATGCCACCCTGGCTTCCAGAGCATGGTTTTGGGCAATTTGCGAATGAACGTCGGTTGACGCAAAACGAGAAGGGGCTGATTCAACAATGGGTGAGCGAAGGCGCAGTCGAGGGGAAATCCAGTGCCCCGCCGGCGCCACAATTTCCCGATGGGTGGATGCTGGGTCATCCGGACCTGGTTGTCACCATGCCCGACGAGTATGTCCTCGGCCCGGAAGGGGCGGATGTTTATCGCAACTTCGTGATCCCGGTTCCGGGCAACGAAGATCGTTTTGTGCGCGCGGTGGAATTTTCACCCGGCAACTCGAAAATTGTTCATCACGGCTTCATTTTGGTTGATAAGAATCGCGCCTCGCGCCGGCTCGATGCCCGTGACGCCGAAGTGGGCTTTTCGGGGATGATTGTGCCGGCCGAAATGCCCAATGGTAATTTTCTCACCTGGCAGCCCGGCAAACTCCCGAGTGTCGCACCCGAGGGGCTTACCTGGCTCCTGCCGAAGAACAGCGATCTGATTCTACAACTCCATCTGAACCGGTCCGGCAAACAGGAGAGACTCCGCTCCAGCATCGGGTTATATTTCACCAACACGCCGCCGGCCAAGAAGTGTGTGAAGGTGGAGCTCACGTCGCTGGCACTGGATATTCCGGCGGGCGAATCCCATTATGAGGTAACCGATACGCTGACCCTTCCCGTGGATGTCGAGGTTTTGTCAATTCTTCCCCACGCCCACTATCTGGCCACTGAAAT
>Ga0070711_100002006_pt1 | contig 11462 bp, 10 predicted proteins | sample LARL53metaG_FD_65452 | JGI IMG/M metagenome (GOLD analysis project Ga0070711, IMG submission 65452) | Corn, switchgrass and miscanthus rhizosphere microbial communities from Kellogg Biological Station, Michigan, USA - LAR L5-3 metaG | ecosystem: Host-associated > Plants > Roots > Rhizosphere ... | reverse complement strand
ACGATCCGCCGCAGGCCGCGCAGGAACTCGTCGTCGAGCTCGAGTTCGGAGAGGTCGACCCCGTCGTCGCTGGGCAGCCGGTCGGCGATCGTCTCCGCGACCGCGTCCGCCTGTTCGTGGATCTCCTTCAGCATGAAAGTCTCGTAGCCGCCCTTCTCGGCGGCCGCCTCGTCCCAGGAGATCTCCTCGGCCTCGCGCGTGACCGGCCGGCCCTCGGCGTCGGTGATCGCGACCCGACCGCCCGTCTCGATCGCGACGATCTCGTCGTTCTCGATCGTTAGCGCGGTACTCGTCTCGGCGAGGAAGGCGGGGATCGCCGAGGCGAGGAAGGCCTCTTCCTCGCCGACGCCGGCGACGAGCGGACACTCGCGGCGGGCGCCGACCAGGCGGCTGGGCTCCTCGGCGTGCATCGCGACGAAGGCGTAGTGGCCGCGCAGCTCGGCAAAGGCGGCACGCACGGCGGCGGCCAGATCGCCGTCGTATTGGCGCTCGATCAGGTGGGCGACGATCTCGGCGTCGGTCTCGGAGCTGAAGCGGTGCCCTTCGTCGGCGAGCTCGCGGCGCAGCTCGGCGTGGTTCTCGACGATGCCGTTGAGGACGATGTGGATGCGGTCCGAGCAATCGCCGTGCGGGTGGGCGTTCTCCTCGGTGACCCGTCCATGGGTCGCCCAGCGGGTGTGGGCGAGGCCGGTGTTGGCGGCGGCCGCGGCTACGCCGTTGCCGTTCCGCGCCTGCTCGGCGACCGCGGCGCGCAGGTTCTCGAGGTTGCCGACGGCGCGCACGTTCTCGATCCGCCCGTCCTCGATCACCGAGATGCCGGCCGAGTCATAACCGCGGTACTCGAGCTTCTCCAGCCCGGCCACGAGCAGGTCGAGGCAAGGGCGCTTGCCGACGTATCCGACGATTCCGCACATAAGGGAGGCAGGTAAGGGTAGAGACCGGCCGCTCAGGCCAGCTCGCGGCGCACCACGCTGACAAGCCTCTCGCAGGCGGCATCGGCCTCCTCGCCCGTCGGAGCCTCGACCATCACCCTGACCAGCGGCTCGGTGCCCGACGGCCGCAGCAGGACGCGGCCGCGGCCCTCGAGCCGCGCTCCCTCCTCCTCGACCGCCTTCCAGACCGCCTCGGCGGCCCCCACCGCCTCGCGATCGGCCACCTCGACGTTGACCAGGGTCTGCGGCAGCTTCTCCATCGGCGCCGCGTCGGCGAGCTCGCGATCGCCGAGCTCGCGCATCGTCGCCAGCGCCGCGGCGATCCCGTCCCCGGTGGCGACGAAGCGGGTGTCGATGATGTGGCCGGACTGCTCGCCCCCCAGCGACCAGCGCCGTTCGCGCAGCTCGTCGAGCACGTAGCGGTCACCCACCTTGGTCGTCGCAACCGGGATGCCGGCCTCCTCCATCGCCTGGTGGAAGCCGTAGTTGCTCATCACCGTCACCGCGACGCCGCCGTCGAGCTCGTCGCGGGCGGCGAGGCCGCGGGCGGCCAGCGCGATCAGCTCGTCCCCGTCGTGGGCGCGGCCCCCTGCGTCGACGGCGAGCACGCGATCGCCGTCGCCGTCGAAGGCGAACCCGATCGTCGCCTCCGAGTCGGCGATCGCCTCCTGCAGGCGGTCGAGGTGGGTCGAGCCGCAGCCCTCGTTGATGTTGCGACCGTCGGGGTCCACCCCGATCGCCTCGACCTCGGCGCCCAGCCGCTCGAAGATCGCAGGGGCGGCGCGAAAGGTCGCGCCGTTGGCGCAGTCGAGCATCAACCGGCGTCCCGAGAGGTCGAGGGGGAACGCGGCCTGCAGCGCGCGCAGGTAGTCCTCCAGCCCACCGCTCAGCTCGCGCACGCCGCCCGGCTTCGCGGCGCCGGCCTCGGCGTCGAGCAGCGACTCGATCCTCGCCTCGGCGTCGTCGTCGAGCTTCGTCCCGGTTCCCGAGAAGAACTTGATCCCGTTGTCGCGATAGGGGTTGTGGGAGGCGGAGACGACGGCGGCGAGGTCGAGGCCGAGGCGCCTGACGAGGACCGCGGCGGCCGGCGTCGGCAGCACGCCCCCGATCAGGGCGTCCCCGCCGGCGGCGGCGATGCCGGCGGCCAGCGCCGCCTCCAGCATCGGGCCCGACTCGCGCGTGTCGCGCACGATCAGCACCTGCGGGCCCTGCGACTCGAGCGAGGCGGTTGCGGCCCGGCCGAGCGCAGTGGCCAGCTCGGCAGTGAGGAACGTCCCGGCCTCTCCCCGGACCCCGTCGGTTCCGAAGAGCTTGCGCCCCTTGGTCACGCGGGCGACCCTAGCGCTTCGAGAATTGCGGCCGCTTGCGGGCCTTCTTCAGCCCCGCCTTGCGGCGCTCCTTGGCACGAGCGTCGCGGGTGAGGAAGCCGCGCCGCTTGAGCTCGCCGCGCAGCTCGGGGTCGATCTCGGTCAGCGCCCGCGCGATCCCGTGGCGGACGGCGCCGGCTTGGCCGCTGATGCCGCCGCCGTGCACGCGCACACGGACGTCGAGGTTGTTCTCGTAACCGGTCGTGACCAGCGGCTGCTTGGCCATCGTCTGGTGAAGCGGGCGCGGGAAGAACTCCTCGAGCGCGCGCTTGTTCACCTCGAACTTGCCGCTCCCCGGCAACAGGGTGACCCTTGCGATTGACGTCTTCCGCTTGCCGGTGGCCAGGTAGCGGGCGTCGCCCTCGAGTTTTGCCGGGGCTCGGCTGGCAGCGCGCGGCTCCTCGTCGGCCTCGCCGACGAGTTCGGCCTCGCGCCGCGCCCGCTCCTCCTCTTCGGCCTCCAGGCGGGCCTGCTCCTCGGCGCTGAGCGGCCGCTCCTCTGGCTCAACCGCGATCGGTTCGAGATCCGCGCCGGGGATGACGTCTTTCTTCTCGCCCTTCCCCTCGGCCTTGGGCTCGGGCTTCGAAGCCCCCGCCTCGGGCTCCTCAGCTTTCTCCTCTTCAGGCTCCTCGACGACCTCGGCCTCAGCCGGAGACGCCTCGGGCTCGGACTCATCCGCTTCTGCCGCGGGTGGCGTGGGGGTGGGCTCCTCGCCCGCAGCTTGCGAGGACGAGGAGTCCTCCCCCGCGACAGGACCCGCGGGCGAATCCGTTGCGTCCTGATCCTGGGTCGTCTCGTCCTTTTGCTGCTCGTCGTCGATCAAGTCTGTATCTCCATCGGCTTGGGTTGCTGCGCTGCGTGGGGATGCTCGGGCCCCGCGTAGACCTTCAGCTTGGTCAGTTGCTGACGCGCGAGCCGGTTCCGCGGCAACATTCCCTTCACGGCCTTGCGAATGACCTCCTCGGGGCGCCGCTCGAGCATCTCGCCCAGCGTGCGTGACTTGATCCCGCCCGGGTAGCCACTGTGGCGCCAGTAGCGCTTCTGCGCGAGCTTGTCGCCGGTGACCCGGATCTTCTCCGCGTTGATCACGACGATGAAGTCGCCGGTGTCGACGTGCGGGGTGTACTCGGGCTTGCGCTTGCCGCGTAGGGCGTCGGCGATGCGCGTCGCCAGCCGGCCCAGAGTCTGACCCTCGGCGTCGACGACGTACCACTCGCGCTGGCGGTCGGCTTTGCTTGCGACGTAGGTCTTCATCAGCGAAAAGCCGCGGGGCGCTGCCCAGCGGCCCCGGCATGATAGCCACCGCGCGGCTTCAGCGTAAGCGGCCGCGGCTCTGTCTATACTGCCCGCCCGATAACGCCGAATCCCACCCACACCGGTGGCTGGGAGCGGAGGAACCGCAGGAGCCGTTGCAGGTTCCCGGGGCGAATCGGCCGAAAAGGTCGTAGCGCATCTCTTTCAGCGCGAGCCCGACAGCTAACTCCGTAGGCGAGAGAAAGAGAGGGCACGTGGCAAGCGAGAGGGCCCGGCCTTGGCTGGCGGGAATTCATTTGACAGTTGCGATGTCGCTGCTGCTGCTTGCGCTCCCCGCGGTCGCCTCCGCCGCAATGGGAGGAGCGCCCGGTCCGGGCGGCAGCCCACCTCCACCGGGCAGCCCCAGCGGGTCGCCAGCGAGCGGCGAAGCAAGCGCCGGCGCGCTGAGCCTGACCTCGGCCGTGATCTCACCGCGCAAGTCCTTCTATTACGGCTTCCGCTACCCGAAGTTGAGCTTCACGATTGCCAGCACCCAGACACAGAACGACCTCCGCATCGACGTTATCGACGTCGCCGGTGAAAGCGTCCGCACCTTCTTCCGCAACGACGTCGCCCCCGACGCGGAAACCCGGATCCGCTGGGACGGGACTACCAACGCCGGCCGCCCGGCCCCGAACGGGCGCTACACCTTCCGGGTCTCCTCGCAGGCGGGCACCCCCGCGGCGCGTCCGGCAACCTCCTCGGAAGCCTCTGGCCTCAGCTTCTCCTTCTACGGCTACGAGTTCCCGGTCCTCGGCCCACACGACTTCGGCGACGCGGCTGCGCGTTTCGGCGCCCCTCGCTCGGGTCACACTCACCAGGGCCAGGACATCATGGCCGCTTGCGGCACTCCCGAGGTCGCCGCGCGCGGTGGCACGGTGCAGTACTCGGGCTATGAGGCGAACGCCGGCAACTACATCGTCATCGACGGCAAGGGCACCGGCTTCGACTTCATGTACGCGCACCTGGCGCAACCCTCGCCGCTGAAGACCGGCGAACCGGTCCGCACCGGACAGCCGATCGGGGTCGTTGGCGAGACCGGCGACGCGACTGCCTGCCACCTCCACTTCGAGATCTGGACTGCGCCGGGTTGGTACCAGGGCGGCAGCCCGATCGATCCGCTTCCGTATCTCGAAAAGTGGGACCGCTACAGCTAAGCCGCGCTCGCTGAGCCGAACCGCCGTCCGCGTTCGAGCCAGCTGACCACCGCCAGGGCCAGCGCGACCGGCACCGTCGCCGGCAGCTCGTCGACGGCGAAGAACAGCAGATCGAACCCGAGAGCCAACACCCCCACGAGCACCGCCGCGTTTCGTTGCCGACGGGCCTCAAAGCGGCCATATAGGCCGCTTTGAGGCCCGTCGGCGGGTGGTTGGGCGAGGAGGCAGCCGACGAGGGCGGCGATGAAGAGGTCGCCGAAGCCCATCTGGGCGGAGCCGAAGTGCACCGCCTGGAGGCGGGGCAGCCCGGCCGCAGGGACGGCGGCGCTGAGCACGGCGTTCGGGCCCTGGAGGAGATCGGAGGAGACGTAGTAGGTGTCGACGACCGCCATCGCGTAGACACCCAGGCGAAGCCATTGATCAGGAACCGCCGAGACCAGCAGCCAGCCGAGGGAGATGCAGGCGAGGCCGGAGAGCGCCGTGGCCGCCACCTCTCCGAGGAGCGAGTCCCGCGATGCCCAGGCAAGGACGAGCAACGGCACTGCCGCCCACGCCCACGAGGGCCGCGAACCGCGCACGAGCGCCGCCAGCGCAAACGCCGCCAGCGGCGGAACCGCGACAAGCGCCAGCCACGCGAGGGCAGTCGCCGAGCCCGAGTCCGCTTCGACGATCGCGATCACGGCGACGATCGAGAGCGCCGGGATCAGCGCCCACCAGCGGCTGCGCAGCCGGTTCAGCCAGGGCAGCGAACCCGACACCGGTAGCGCCACCAGCGCGGCCTGGACCAGTCCGAGGATCGCGATCGACGGTGCGAAAGGCAGCCGGCGGCTACTCCCACTCGATGGTCGCGGGGGGCTTCGAAGAGATATCGAGGGCGACGCGGTTGACGTCGCGGATCTCGTTGATGATTCGGTTGGAGACCCGCTCCAGTAGGTCGTACGGGAGACGGGCCCAGTCGGCGGTCATCGCGTCGTCGGAGGTGACGGCGCGGATCACGATCGGGTAAGCGTAGGTGCGGCCGTCGCCCTGGACGCCGACCGAGCGCACCACGGGCAGCACGCAGAAGGATTGCCAGAGCTGTCGGTAGAGCTCGGCGGCCCGGATCTCCTCCTGCAGGATCGCGTCGGCGGTGCGCAGGATGCCGAGGCGCTCCTTGGTCACCTCGCCGCCGACGATGCGGATCGCCAACCCGGGGCCCGGGAAGGGCTGGCGCCAGACCATCCGCTCGGGCAGCCCGAGCTCCGCCCCGACGGCCCGGACCTCGTCCTTGAACAGCATCCGCAGCGGCTCGACCAGCTCGAACTCGAGGTCCTCGGGCAGGCCGCCGACGTTGTGGTGTGACTTGATCGTCGCCGCGTGATCGCTGCCACCGGACTCGATCACGTCGGAGTAGAGGGTGCCCTGGACGAGGTAGGCCGCGTCCTGGAGCTTCGCCGCCTCCTCCTCGAACACGCGGATGAACTCCTCGCCGATGATCTTGCGCTTGCGCTCGGGCTCCTCGACGCCGGCGAGCCTGGCGAGGAAACGCTCCTCCGCGTCGACGTGGACCAGTGGGATGCCGAACTGCTCGAAGGCGGCGACCACCTGCTCAGCCTCGTTCAGGCGCATCAGCCCGTGGTCGACGAAGACGCAGGTGAGCTGCTCGCGGATCGCCCGGTGGACAAGCAGCGCAGCGACCGAGGAGTCAACCCCACCCGAGAGGCCGCAGATCACCCGTCCCTCCCCCACCTGGGCGCGGATCTTCTCGACGCCCTCGGCGATCACCGACTGCGGCGACCACTGCTCCTCGCATCCCGCAACGTCGCGCAGGAAGCGGGTGAGGATCTCGGTGCCGTAGGGCGTGTGGACTACCTCCGGGTGGAACTGGATCCCGTAGAGCCCGCGAGCGGGCTCCTCGCAGGCGGCGACCGGCGAGCCCGGACTGGCGGCGAGCGCGGCGAACCCCGGCGGTGGCTCGAAGACGGCGTCGCGGTGGCTCATCCAGCAGCTCTGCTCCTCGGGCAGCCCTCCGAGCAGCCGCCCGCCGCCATCGCGCAGCGTCAGCTCCGTGCGTCCGAACTCCCCCGCCTCGGCCGCCTCGACCCGGCCGCCAAGGGCCTGAACCATCGCCTGCATGCCGTAGCAAATCCCCAGCATCGGAATCTCCAGGTCGAGCAGCTCGGTGGGAAACGCCGGGGCCCCCTGCTCATAGACCGAAGCCGGCCCACCGGAGAGAACCAACGCCTTCGGACTCCGCTCTCTCAGCGCCTCGAGCGAAGTGGTCGCAGGCAAGAGCTCAGCGAAGACGCCGCACTCGCGGATCCGACGGGCAATCAGCTGGGAATACTGGCCACCGAAGTCGAGGACCAGCACCTCCTCAGCCGCTAGAGCCGGCGCCGCGGCAGCGCCGGCCTCAGTCGTCGGCGACTCCAACACCGGCGGAGACCGCCGCCCTTCCATTCGAGCCCATCCCGACCGCCTGCTCGGTCTGGAGCTTCTTGCCCTCGCTCATCAGCGCCGGCGCGACCATCACCTCAGCCCGCTGGAAGGAGCGGATGTCCTCGTAGCCGGTGGTGGCCATCGAGGTCTTCAGCGCCCCCATCAGGTTGAAGGTGCCGTCGTTCTCCTGAGCCGGGCCGAGCAGGATCTCCTCCATCGTCCCGTCCTGGCGAGTCGACACCCGGGTGCCGCGCGGCAGCGAGGGATGGAAGGTCGCCATTCCCCAGTGGAAGCCGCGACCCGGCGCCTCCTTGGCGCGAGCCAGCGGCGAACCGACCATCACCGAGTCTGCGCCGCAGGCGATCGCCTTCGAGACGTCGCCACCGGTGCGCATGCCGCCGTCGGCGATCACGTTGACGTACTCGCCGGTCTCGAGCATGTGCTGGGAACGGGCCGCCGCCACGTCGGCGATCGCCGTCGCCTGCGGGACGCCGATGCCGAGCACCCCGCGGGTCGTGCAGGCGGCCCCGGGACCGACGCCGACGAGGACGCCGACCGCCCCGGTCCGCATCAGGTGCAGGCCGGTCGAGTAGGAGGCGCAACCGCCGACCACCGTGGGGACCGGCACTTCGGCGATGAACTCCTTCAGGTTGAGCGGCTCCACCGTGGTCGAGACGTGTTCGGCGGAGATCACCGTGCCCTGGATGACCAGGATGTCGATCCCGGCCTCGACCGCGATCTCGTAGTGCTCGCGCACTTTCTGCGGGGTGAGGGAGCCGCAGGCGACCGCGCCCCGCTCCTTGATCTCCGCGATCCGCTGCCCGATCAGCTCCGGCTTGACCGGCTCGGTGTAAATCTCCTGCATGATCCGCGTCGCCTCGTGCACAGGCGCGGCGGCGATCTTCTCGAGCTGCTCCTCGGCGTTCTCGAAGCGGGTCCAGATACCCTCGAGATTGAGCACCCCGAGGCCGCCCAGCTCGTTGACGAGCACCGCCGTGTCGGGGCTGACCACGCCGTCCATCGCCGAGGCGACGAGCGGCAGCTCGAAGCGGTAGGGGCCGAGGGTCCAGCTGATGTCTATGTCGTCGGGATCGCGGGTCCGGCGCGACGGGACGATCGCGATGTCGTCGAATCCGTAGGCGCGCCGCCCCTTCTTGCCGCGACCGATGTCGATCTCCAATTAGGTCCTCCAGGGTGGCGTTGAGGACCCAGCCTACACTTCGACGGGGACCACCAGGTCCTGCACGTGAACCTCGCCGAGCAGGCGCTCGACCTGGTTGCGGTCGACGACGCCGGCGCCGAAGTGCTGGGTCGACTCGGCGCCGCAGGCGACCCCATACGCGAGGCACTCGTCGACCGGCCGATCCTCGTAGCGGGCGGCGACGTAGCCGGCGAGGAAGGCGTCGCCCGAGCCCACCGTGGAGACGGGGTCGAGCGGCTCCGTCCGCACCTCTAGGAAGCGCCGCTCCGCGCCTTCGCCGACCACCGCGACGCAGCCGTCGGGACGGGTGATCGCGGCCTCGCCGGCGCCAAGGCGGACGAGCTCGGTGAGGCCGTTGACCAGATCGGCCCGGTCGGCGAACTCCTGGCCGACGAGCTCCTCGGCCTCGCGCTCGTTGGGAGTGACGATCGAGGCCCCGGCGCGCAGCCCCTCCAGCATCGCGTCGCCCTCGGCGTCGAGCACAACCTCGACGCCGCGGTCACCGAGCTCCTTGACCAGGCGTGCGTACAGGCCCTCCCCCGAGCCGGGGGGCAGGCTGCCGGCGAGCACGCAGAGCTTGGCGCCCTGAGCGAGGTAGCCGAGGCGGGCGGCGAAGACCTCGACCTCCTCCGGGCTGACCGCGGGGCCGCGCTCGTTGATCTCGGTCTGCTCCCCCGAAGTCGGGTCGATCACCGCCAGGTTGATCCGCGTCTCGGCGGCGATCCGGGTGAAGTCGGTGAGCACCGACTCGTCGCGCAGCTGCTCGAGCAGCCGGCTGCCGGTCGGCCCGCCGGCGAAGCCGGTGGCGACCACGGGGCGCCCGAGCAGCTTCAGCGCCCGCGCCACGTTGATCCCCTTGCCGCCGGCAACGGTGCGGCTCTCGACCGCGCGGTGGCGGTGCCCAAGGCGGAAGTTGGGCACCGCGACGGTCCGGTCTACGGCGGCATTGAGCGTGACTGTGATGATCATCTGGAGAACCGGCGCCTGAAGATGAAGCCGAGACCAATCAGTATCGCGCAAGCGGCGAGAGCCGACGCCAAGACGTGTTCGCCGACGAGGCTGAGAGCGCGTTCGAGAGCGCTGGCCCTCGGCACCGCACGGGAGGCCCGCAGGGGCACCGTTGCGACGCGCAGCCCGTCGATGAGGACCGTCGCCGTGCCGAGCCGCTCCCGGCGGGCGATCGGGCCTTCGACCCGGGTGGGTGCGCGGACCTGCAACGAGAGCCGCTGGCCCGGCCGCACCCCGATCGCCACCGTTCGCGTCGATCGCAGCGGCAGGCGCCCGCCCGCGTAGCGGATCGAGGGCCGCGCCAGCGCCTCGCCGGCGCGGACCGGCACGCGATGCCGGTAGCGCGAGAAGCCGTAGCGCAGCAGGCTGAAGTCGTCGCGGAAGCGGTCCTCGTCGGTCGGGGCTCCAATCGCCACGGCAATCAGCTCTACCCCGCGGCGCCGGCCCGAGCCGACCAGCACGTAGCGGGCCCCGAAGGTGTGTCCGGTCTTGACGCCGGTAACCCAGGGCGCCATTCGCAGGAGCTCGTTGATCGAGGAGATCCGCCGCTGTGGCCGGACGCTGCGCAGGACGGCGCTGCGCGCCGCGGCGATCCGCGCGAAAGCCGGAATCCGCAGCAGCCGCGCCGTCAGAGCGGCCAGGTCGCGGGCGCTGGAGTGGTTGCCGCGCTGGTCGAGACCGATCGGGTTGGCGTAGTGGGTGTCGGCGAGCCCGAGGGCGGCCGCGTAGCGGTTCATCTGCGCGACAAAGCGCTGCTCCGAGCCCGCGCTAGCGATGGCAAGGTCGTAGGCCGCGTCGTTGCCGCTGCGCAGGATCAGCCCGTAGAGCAGGTCACGGACGCTGATCCGCTGGCCGGTCCGCAGGCCGAGCAACGACTCGCCGTATTCGGGGACGTAGCGGTGGGCGCGCACGATCCGGTCCAGGGAGAGCTCATGCAGAGCCACGTAAGCGGTCATCAGCTTGGTGGTGCTGGCAATCGGCAGCCGCTGCTTGGCGGCGTGCGAGAGCAGCGGCTCGCCGGTCCGGGCGTCGACCAGGATCCAGGAACGGGCCTCGATCCTTGGCGGCGCGGCGTAAGCCGCCGGCGAGACCGCAACTGCGACAACCAACGCCAAGAGCAACCCCCAACGACGTGCCGTCGATTTACCACCCATAGGGTGGGTAAATCGACGGCACGTCCCGGGCGGGTGTGCGTTTAGCGCAGCTTGAGCTTTTCGCCCGCGATCAGGATCTGCGGGTCGACCTGCGGGTTGAGCGCTTCGATCTCCCGCACCGGGACGCCGGTCCGGTGGGCGATCGAGATCAGGGTGTCGCCGCTCTGCACTTCGTAGGTGGCGGGCACGTGGTGCTTCTTGGCCACGCTGTGGCCGCCGCCCTTGGTCCGGTGGCCCTTGCCGGAGCCCGAGGAGCCGCCGTCGAGTGAGCTGCCGATCGCCACGATCACCAAGACCGCGGCCACCGCCAGGGCGCCCGCTGCGGCGACGCGGGCAGTGGATGAGGAACGCTTTTTCATCGGACGTGACGGGCGGTTGGATGGGCGCCGCAGATCGTATATAGGGTCGAGCGCCTTTTAGGTGGTCGAAACTTCCCAAACGACCGAGCGCAGCTCCTCGGCCGCGGCCGCCGGGTCGGGGGACGCCGCGATTCCCCGCGAGGCGGCAACCAGGGCCGCGGCGGGGCCCGGGCCGAAAGCGGGGCCGAGCAGCTCCGGCTTTCCGCCCTGCGCGCCAACTCCCGGGATGAGGAAGACCGAGCGCGGCATCAGGGCGCGCAGGCGGGCGATGTGCTCGGGCGCGGTGGCGCCGACCACGGCGCCCATCCCGCTCAAGCCGCTCGCACCAAGGAGACGCTCGGAGAGACCGTCGACGAGCTCCGCCAGGCGCTCGTGAAGCGGCCGCTGCGGCGCCGGCAGGTCCTGCAGGTCGGCGGCGCCGGGATTGCTGGTGCGCACGAGGGCGAATACCCCCGCTCCGGCCTCGACCGCGGCCGCGATCAGCGGCTCCAGCGCGTCCAGCCCAAGCAACGGGTTTGCCGTGAACGCGTCGGCGCCGAGGCCCGGCAACGGCCCCCAGGGCGTCTGCGTCTC
>Ga0070711_100002003_pt1 | contig 11471 bp, 8 predicted proteins | sample LARL53metaG_FD_65452 | JGI IMG/M metagenome (GOLD analysis project Ga0070711, IMG submission 65452) | Corn, switchgrass and miscanthus rhizosphere microbial communities from Kellogg Biological Station, Michigan, USA - LAR L5-3 metaG | ecosystem: Host-associated > Plants > Roots > Rhizosphere ... | reverse complement strand
CGACTACGTACGGCACACCGCGGTCCGCCGGTCCGACCAGCTCACCACCCACCATCACGGCGAGGCCGACCATCTCGCCTGGCTGGAACGGCCGTTCGCCGAGGCCCTGCGCGCGCTGGACGCACGCTAGGCGTTGCCCAGCTGCTGGTAGAGCTCAACGCAGGTGTCCGTACCGCGGAAAAGGTTCGGCACGTACAGCCGCTCATTCGGCGCATGGATCGCGTCGTCAGGCAGGCCGAACCCCAGTAGCGCGACGTCGACCGGACGGGCCGCCGCGAGCGTGCTGACGAACGGGATGGAACCGCCCGATGGCAGCATCGCGGGCTCCTGGCCGAACACGCTGCGGCAGGCTGACTGTACGGCCCGCACCACCGGGGCGCGCGGGTCCAGGGTGTAGGCCGGGCAGCCGCTCCGGATGCGGAGCCGGCCGCGCATCCCCGGCGGAATACGTGCCCGGATATGCCGCCGCAGCAAGGTGGCGACCCGGCCGGGCTCCTGGCCGGCCGCCAGCCGGATGTTGAGATCGGCGGTGGCCCGCGCGGGCACCACCGTGCGGCCCTCGCCCGACGTGCGCAGGTTGGTGGTAATCACGGCCGGCCGGCGGGTGACGCGCTCGAACGCCGAGAAGCCAGGTTCGCCGTAGCCGAGCGCCGCGCCCGCCGGGGCAAGCATCGCCGGATCCCGCGGGCCCACCCGGGCCAGGTGCTGCCGCTCCTTCTCGGTCATGGGGCGCACCTGGTCGTAGAAGCTCGCGACCGCGACCCGCCCGGCCTTGTCGTGCAGGCTCGCGACCAGGGTGGCCAGCACCTCCGCGGGGTTGGGGACGGCCCCGCCGAACGACCCCGCGTGCAGGTCCCGTCGCGGGCCGAGAACGTCGAGGCTGGCGCTCAGCGCACCGCGGAGCCCGGTGATCAGCACCGGGGCATCGGGCGCGAGCATCCACGTGTCAGACACCAGCGCGACATCAGCGGCCAGCGGGCGCCACCCGGCGGCCACCGCCGCCACCAGGGTCGGGCTGCCGATCTCCTCCTCGCCATCCAGGACCAGCCGCAGGTTGACCGGCAGCCGCGCCGCGGTGGCGAGCCATGCCTCGATGGCCGCGAGGTGGGCCATGAGCTGGCCCTTGTCGTCGCTGGCGCCGCGGGCATACAGGTGCGGGCCACGCCGGACCGGCCGGAACGGGTCGGTCGCCCAGGCTGACAACGGCTCGACCGGCTGGACGTCGTAGTGGCCGTACACCAGGACGGTGGGCCCCCCGCGCGAGCCGTGCCAGGAAGCGGTGACCACCGGGGCCACCCGACCACGGCAGACGCGGATATCGGCGAGCCCGATCTGACCGAGCAGCCCGGCCAGCCAGGCCGCGCACGCACTCATGTCCGCGGCATGCCGGGGATCGGCGCTCACCGTGGGAAAGCGCAGCAAGGTGATCAGGCGCCGCAGGGTCGCGGCCTGGCGGGACCGGGCATAGCCGACAGCGGCGGTGACCTCATCCATGACGGCCGGAACCGGTGCCGGTCAGCCGGGGGACGGTGTATTCCTCGTCACGACCGGGTGCCGTTCGCCGCCACGATCCTGCGCCGCGTGGCCGGCGCCCGGCCCCGCGTACCGCCGGCGCGCGCGGACGGCGGCAGCGGCCGGCTCGGCAGCGGTGGCCGGGCGACCCGTTCGCCGCCGGCGGCGGGCAGGTTAGACCGGTCCCACGGCATGACGCGGCGGTCCTCCTGGCGGACCGCGACGCCCATCGACTGCGCGCTGGTCAGCCACTCTTCGGCGTATTCGGCGATCTCCAGCAGCAGCGTCTCGAACTGCGTCCGCTGCGTCTGCAGCACATGGGGCTGAGCCAGCCAGCGGAACAGCTCACGCCCGGCAATCGCCATGCGCTGCCGGGGCGAGGTGACCAGGCGCTCGCCGAAGTACTGGGCGAGGATGATTTCGATGACGTCCCATGCGGTGTCGGCGCCGTAGATCCGCTTGATGTCGTCGGATCCCAGGATGCGGTACGCCTCGTCCAGCAACTGCATGACCTCGACGCGCAGCACGTTGACGTGGCCGTACGAGGTGAACTTCAGGTTGTTCCGCAGGTCGAGGCCGGCCCGGCGGACCACGGCGATGCTGCCGAAGCTGGGGTCGTACGCGCGCTCCCGCATCACGTCCGAGATCCGCTTATCCCGCCAGAACAGCGCCACCTGGTTGGCGAAGTGCGCGAACAGCCCGTGGAAGTCGCTGTTCGCGCGGGAGCCGGTCGGCACCGGGGAACGGCCGTAGCCGAAGGCACGCCGGTAGGCGGCCAGCCGGTCCCGTCCGGTGTACCGCAGCACCTCACGCCGGTCGAACTGGTACAGCGCGTAGGCGCCGGATCCGCTGGACAGGTAGACGGCGCCCGCCCGGAACAGTTCCTGCAGCTTACGCACGGCACGGAAGACGCCGATCTTCTCGTGCTGGTAGATGTAGTAAAGGTCGCCCATGGCCACGAGACGCTCGGACGAGACGGTCTCGTCGTAAGGCGTGATCGCCTGCGGGATCCTGGTCTTCCCGAGAGCGTCGGAGGCCTCCGGCCCGACACCGACCAGTTGCGCGAGCCCCTTGTCCGGCGGCGGCGGTATCGCCATGTCCGCGTCCACGGCCTTCTGCAGCAGATCGTCGATCTGCTTGACCAGGACGTCGGCCAGCTGCGGGTCGGACACCAGCCGCGACGACAGCCGGTCCGCGACCGTCTCCTCCAGCGCCGCAACCCGGTCGAGGAAGGCCTGGTAATCCTGCTCCGTCGCCATCGTGGATCTCCTCCGTCAGGAAGCTGACTTTCCCGGGTCAAGCGGGAACTGATTGCTGTGCGTTCCGTCCTCGTTGGTGACTGCCACCAGCCAGGTCACCCCGGAGCTATCGTGCACAGTCGCGGGGTTGCGGAAGGTCGTGCTGATTTGACTTGGCGGGGTCACGATGATGCTCCTCGTATGGAGCTCGGGAAGGTCCTCGCGGTCTTGGGCGATCAGAACCACCGAGGCCCTGGGCCGGAAGTTGGCGCCGTAGATATCGACCGTGACGGAGGGGTGCTTCCCTGACACGGGCGCAAGGGAACCCCCGGTACCCGTGCCGGATGCGCTGACCTGCGCAGCTTCGATCACCGGAGGCGCGTCGCGCCGCACGGCGCTGGCCAGCTCCGTCGCCTCGTCGAGCTGGGCCGCGAGTACCTGCAGGGCACGGTCCACGCGGGGGGTCCGCATGCCGTGCGGCAGCCTGTTGTCGTGGCGGGCGGCATGGCGCGTTTCCTGGATCAGGTCACGGAGCCTGCGCAGCACCGGCGCGAAGGCGAACACCCCGTCCTTCCCGGCGTCCTGGATGATGCGCGGCCCTTCGTCCCGGCTGGCCCGGTCCACCCAGTCCAGCAGGTCGGACAGCAGCAGCGCCTCCTCGCCGGGGAACTTCAGCTCGAGCACCTGCCGCTGCGCCGCGTCCACGAACACCGAGTCCAGGGCGAAGTTGAGGTCGCCGACCGACTCGCAGACCGCCTCCAGGCTGCGGGACAGCCAGATCAGGACCGTGCCGAAGGCGGCTCTCGGGTCCAGGGGCGCGAGCAGGCCGCGGTCGTTGCCCCAGGTCGCCTGCAGTGACAGCACCTGTTCGACGACGATGCGGAAGTTGGTGACGATGCGTTCCTCGTCGACCGTGTCGATCTCGTCGGCGGTCAGGCCGAATCGGTCCCGCAGGGTGCCCAGATTGCCCTGGACTAGATCTGGGTTCAGGTTCTTCGATCCGGGCCCTTCTCCGGTCAGCAGGTGGAACAGCTGGTCCACCCGCTGGATCCGGGGGCCGCCCGTTAGCGCGAGCTCGCTCACGAGCTCCTGAAGTTCCGTCGTGATGATGGTCCGTATCGCCTCGAGGTCCTGAGGCGGGAACAGTGCCGGGTTGAGGGGCGTCAGACCCGCCAGCAGCGGCAGTACCTGATCGAGGGCGCTCTTCGCCCGGGCGTAAATGGCCGCCTGGGCCCCGGTGAGCGCCCCCATGTCAGCCTGCACCGCGTATCCGCGCTGCTGCCAGGTCCACTCGGTGTGACCTTCCACCTCACGGAGCCGGAACGCGCCCGTGAGCGCAGCCTGGAACCCGCTGAGGTCACCACCCGGCCGCCACCCCAGAACATCGCGCATAGCCTGATCAACGACCTGCGCGTAGGCGGCACCGCCACCGCCGCCGGTCCCGCCCGCGGCAGGCGCCGGCACCCCGGTGGTGCTGATTTCCTCAGTCAGCACTGGGTAGGCGGCCAGATCGGTGAACGCCTCCGGCACGTGCTGAGCCACCGGCTGGCCGCCGGAGCTCGCACTGTTACCATTCGCGGGGGGACGCCGCCTCGGGCCTACCTGACCGACATCCTGCGCGGGGGAGTTGATGGTCACTGGCTTTCCGGTGACCGGCTCGCCGCCTTCTGTCTGCACGGCGACGATGTAACTGCCGCTCTCCTCCAGGCCGGCCGTGAAGAAGCCATCCTGGCCGGCCACGACGCTGGCGACCTTGTTCGGCCCGTCGAAGATGTCGACGATGCCGCCCGACATCGAATTCCCGTCCTCGTCGACCGCCTGGCCCATGATGGAGTGCTCGTACGCCAACGTGACGGTGGTCACCTGTGGTGGCGGCAGCACGTCCTGCCTCGCGGGCTGCATTTCCAGCGGGAGCTTGCCCAGCATCGGCTTGGCCCCATGGGCGAGGCAGACGGTCAGCGGCGCCCCGGTGGGGACCATGGCGCAGAATTTGCCCTTCCTGACGGTCACCGGGACCGGCTTCATGCCGGGGTAGGAGATGTTGAGGTTCAGTTCTCCTTCGAAAGTGCCCTGGGGGGTGAGGACCTGGCCTTCTATCCGTGTCTCGTCGAGTTCGAATTCAACCGGAACCACGATCTTCTCCCCGGTGGGCAGGAAGTGATTCCCGATGGGCTTGTCACTTCCTTTGACGGGCCAGCCGTTGAACGTGCCCGGGGGAACGACGGTCCCGCTGAAGTATCCCGAGGCCAGGTCCGGGAAACTGATCTCCTTCTCCTCTTCCGCGAGCGTTCCTTCGAGAAAAACGCGGTCGCGTCCCTGCGGGTGCAGGAACACCGTGACGGACGCGCCAGCCAGCGGCTCGTACCTGTGCGGCTGAGACGACGGCATTCCCACCTTCGGCTCGATCACGATCTGCGCGCTGTCCGATGGCGTTTCGGGGAGCGCGGTATCCCCGCGGGCCGGCTCATACGGGAGCTCGGCGATGTAAACCTTCTTGTGCGCAGGTCCAGGCAGCTTGAAAGTGACGTCGCTGTACGCCGGCTTGAAGGTCTTCTTCTCCGGTTCCGGTGAGGTCCACTCGGGGAAGTGGACGTCCACCCTTCCCGTCGGTGCCCACGCGTAGATGTAACCGGCTTGGCCGGAAGGGCCGAACTCCTCGTCGAAACCGTGGTCTGCGGCCTTGACCTGGATCTTCGATCCGGGAATCCCGGCCGGGGCATGGTACTCGCCCGCAGCCTTGTCCCCGCCGCCCTTCTCGTCCCCGTGATCGTGTCTTACCAGGCGCACGGGCAGCAACCGGTACTCTTCGGGCGGGACGAGCATAACCTCGAGCGGCATTCTCGTCTTGTCGTCGACTCTCAGTTCGGTGGTGACGCACTTCCAGGCGTTCCACGGATCGGCCATTTTGACCGTGTACACCACGCCCTCGACGAGTTCGGCGGATGCTTCACCATCGGCACCAGTCGTTATGTCCTCCGCCGCCGCGCCCCGGACTTTCCTGGTGAGCTGGACAACAGCTTCGGCCGGAGACGGCCATGTCTGGTCGGCCGTCTTATCTGCCAGCTTCTGGTGCGGGCAGAGAACGACCCGGATCTTGGCATTTACAGGCATCGTCGATGTCCTTCCATCTCCCAGGTCAGCGTCCGTCGCCGGATGTGCAGCTTCGGTCGGTGATGTCGGCCAGTTCCTGCCAGTAGCCGAGCAGGGCGGGCTGGACATCCGTCCAGAGTGCGATCTGGCAGGCCTGGATGCGACGGCTGATTTCCCGTACCCACGCACTCACTTCGCGGCCGCGCTCGCGGCCCAGCGCCGCGAGGTCGTTTTGCATCTCTGGAGCGGCAAGCCCGCGGACCAGTTCCGCGCCTAGCAACGCGACGTGGTGCTGACAGCGGGCGACCGCTCGTGGAGTGACCGCGGGCGGCGGGTCCATGCTGGCCGTCTGCTCCAGGCCTAGTGCCGCCGCCGCCTGCTCCGCCTCGGCGGTGGCGTCAAGCGCCGCATCATGCACCACCGTGACCAGGTGCACCTGGCAGTTGCGGGGCTGGTCCTCGACGGCGGCCAGCACCAGCTCACCCGCGATCTCCCTGAGCCGCCGGGCAGAAGCCTGCACCTCGCTCAACGCGGACTGGACGGTCACTGTCATCGCCTTGCCAGTTCGGTGTAGAAGTTCTTGGTGATCACGCCGGGGCGGGCCAGCTTGTGGTCGAGCGCGAACCGCGCGGAACCGATCAGCAGACGCGCCGGGATGATGCCGGGGTCGGTGCCGGCCGCGAGCCGCTCGGCAGCCTCGAGCGTCATCTGGTGTTCCTTGGCCCCGAATTTGATGGTGCTGGCCAGGCTGCGCTGGCCGAGCGGTGCGAACTCGCGGAAGCACAGCGCGTCCACGACGGCGGGGTAGGCGCGGTCGAACGTATCCACCATGGCCCGGGGTATGGTGCCTGACCGCGGGTCGGGGTAGATCTTGGACCACAGCGCCTCGTAGCGTTCTGCCTCCGGCGCGAACCCGAGCCTGCGCAGCAGTTCCGTCGAGAGGTACACGCGGAACCACGGCGTGGGATGGGGGCCGCGCGGGTTGTAGGCGACAACCGCCCGCGGGGACCGGCCGACGACGTCGAGCAGCGAGCCGACGACCGCGGGGCCGCCGAGCAGCACGGCGCTCAGATCGGCGAATATCTCCCGGTTCCAGCGGACCCACACCTGGACCACGGCGGGCGGGCAGTCCTCCTCCAGCAGGCGCCTGCCCAGGGCGACAGGAACCGCCTTGTTCAGCCCGAGGTCGCTTTGCAGGTTATGGCTGACCTCGTGCAGCACCGCGCCGAGGGTCCACGGGTTGACCAGCCGGTGATAGGGCAGCTGGACCAGGGGGAACGGATTGATCTGGCGGCCCAGGCGCCGTAGCGGGATGCCGCGGCGGAACGTCGCGGGCGAGAAGCCCGTTCGCGCGTAACAGAACGGCGGAGGGGCGGGCAGCGGTTTCGGCTCGCCGACCCCCAGGTAGGCCGTCTGATAGCAGGACAGCGCGATGCGGTCGCAGGACAGCAGCCAGTCCGCGAACATGGTCTGCCGCTGTCCGAACAGCTCGAAGTAGAAATCCCAGATCCGCTCGATGGCACGTACCCAGTCGTGCGCCTGTTCCTTGGAGGTGACGAGCGCCTGGAGCCGCGCGGTGCTTGGCTGTGCGATCGCCTTGGCCGCATTGCCGCGCACCTGCCCGCTGATCGCGAGCAGTTCCCGCCGGAGCCGCGCGAGCAGCGCGTTCACCGCTTGCAGGTGCCCCTCGCTGGGCGCGGCCGGGCCGGTGCCGAACTCCTTGGCCCGGAAGGGGCGCAGCGCGGCGGCGTGCCGCGTGACGCTGATGCCCTGCGACTGGATCCACGGCCTCCTGATCTCGCCGGTAGCGCGCCGGACCATGTGCGCCTGCGCCTGGGCCGTACCCGGGTCGGAGCGGGGCAGGGGAGCTGCCCCGGTGGACGTGGCCATCGTGATCGCACGCTCGCTAGTAACGGTAGGCGCCAGGCGGCGGCTCGCTGCCCCGCCAGGCCGGTACCGGAACCCAGGCGATGGACAGGCCCGCGGGCAGATTCCGCTGGCGCGAGTAACCGCGGCCGCGGGCCCGCTGAGCCCGGACGCGCCGGGCGGGAGCACCGGTGCGCACCGGTTCCCGGTACCTGACCGTCGCGCCGCCGTCGACCGCGGTCCCGTACCTGACCGGGGTCCCGTACCTGACCTGCGGTACCCGGTACCTGACCCGGCCGGGAGCGCCGTACGTGACCTGTGCGGGAGCGCCGTAGGTGACCTGTGCGGGAGCTCCGTAGGTGACCCGCGCGGGAGCTCCGTAGGTGGCCGTCCGCGGCGCGAGCGCCCGGACCGTGGCCGCGCTTGCGCTCGGAGCGCCCCGCCACCACTGGCCCGTGCGGGTCGCGTGGTGGTAGTTGCGGTCCAGCGCGCGAGCGTGGCGGACGACGCGGTGACGCGTCCGGGGATCACGCAGGACGGCCGCGGTCTGCCCGGCCAGGGTGCGGATCGCCCGGCGGGGGGTGATCTGACGGCCGTGGGCCACCTGCCGCGCCAGGCTGCGGGTGGTGCGGGCGGCGATGGTCGGTATCGCCCGGACGAGCGGCCTGGTGGCCGGCTTGCCGCGCAGCGAGTGCGTCACCTTGGACAGGCCGCGAACGAGGTGCGGGGTGGCCCGTGCGACGTGCGGTGCCGCGCGCTTGACCAGCCCGGCCGCGAGCGGGACCAGGGCCCCGACGAACGCCTCGGCCTCGGCTTCTGTCTCAGCTTCGGCGGCGGCATGGCCGAGATGCTCCATCATGGCGTCCGGGTACACCCGGCGAAGCGGGTTGGCCATCGCCTCGCTCTCGTCCTCGAGCTCACCTTCCCATTCGCCCTCGAACTCGAACTCGTCCTCGTCCTCGTATTCCTCTTCGCCCTCGTACTCGTCCTCGTACTCGCTCTCGCCGAGGAGCCCGCTGATGACGCCGCCGAGGTCGAAGTCCTCGTCCTCATATTCGTCCTCGAGTTCAAACTCACCGAGCGCGCTGTGCTGCGCGGTGCTCAGGGTCATGACGTCCTGTCCTTCCTCGCGTGGCGGCCGTCAGCGGTACCGGTAGGCGCGACGGCGCTGCGGGTGCCGGTGCGGACGCCGGGCGTAGCGGCGCGGAGATGCCGTGGTACGGCGCACAGCCCTGGCCGCGCGCGCGTTGCGCTGGAGAGCGGCGGTGGTGCGCCGGGGGCTGCCGAGCACGCCACGCGTGCGGCGGCTCATCACCTGAGCGGCCACGCGGCGGTTGACCGGGCGGCCGGCGGACGCCCGCCTGGCCAGGTCTCGGGCCGTGGCCTTGACGATGGACGGTACCGCCGCCACGGCAGGCCGCGTGCTGCGGTGCCGGCGCAGCAGGCGGGTGAGCACGCACGAGGCGCGTACCAGGTGGGGCAGCAGGCGGCGCAGCTCGGCCCGGTCCCGGGCCGACAGCACGGTCACGGTAGCCGCGCCGATCATGGCCTCGGCCTCAGCCTCGGACTCGGCCCCGGCCGCTACCGCGGCCATCATCTCGGCCATCGCCTCGGCCTCGCTCATCGAGTGAGAAGCCTCATACTCGTACTCGTCTTCGAACTCGCCTTCGTCCTCGTCCTCGTACTCGCTCTCGCCGAGGAGCCCGCTGATGACGCCGCCGAGGTCGAAGTCCTCGCCCTCGCCTTCGAACTCGTCCTCGAACTCACCCTCGCCCAGCGCGCTCACCGCCTTGCTGGCCAGCGCGCCACCAAGTGGCCCGCCCAGGGCCGTGCCCACCATGGGCGCGGCGATCCTGGCTACCTGCTTGAGCAGTGGCGCGTTCTTCCGTACGAAACGGGCGATGTTGCCGAAGAACTCCTCCGACTCGTCCTCGTACTCGCTCTCGCCGAGGAGCCCGCTGATGACGCCGCCGAGGTCGAACTCTTCGCCCTCGTCCTCGCCCTCGTACTCCTCTTCGAACTCGCTCTCGCCGAGGAGCCCGCTGATGACGCCGCCGAGGTCGAAGTCTTCACCCTCGCCCTCGCCCTCGTACTCCTCCTCGCCCTCGAACTCGTCCTCGAACTCGGACTCCAGCTCGGTCTCGCGCAGTGGCACGGTTGCCTCCTCTCGCGGGTTCAGACGGTTGCAGAATGCTCGGACACGACAGGACCCCGCCAGTGACATATCTGGGTGAGCATGGGCAGGCCAGCCAGGATGAGCGTCGCTCGAATGTGCTACGTGCCCAGCCATCGCGGGCTTGCTAAGACAAAGACATCGAAAATGGTGAGAGCCGAGCCTGGCCTGCGCTCTCTCCTGAAACAATCACATCAGTGGTTGCCGTATTTCCCGGGGGTGTCGTACAAAAAGGTAGCCAGCTGGAGGTATCTCGTGTTTTAGCTATCTCCTCATCATTAACAATGAGGAGAAGGCGGCATGCCGCCGTTCCGCAGGGAGGAGGCGCGACGGTGATCAACACACTGAATGGCGACCCAACCGCGTCAGAGGCACTGTCCAGCGAGATAGAAGGAGCGCTGCGGTCGCTTGCGAGCAAGCTCCAGGCCTTGACCTACGACCGCGGGCCGGGCGGCACCGATGCGATCGGCGGTGACAACGTCCTGCTTGACGTCGTTCTCGGCGACGTGCGACTGCTTGCGCTGAGGCTGAGACGCCCGGCTCCGATGTCGCTGCTCAGCCCGCGCGAGCAGGAGATCGCCCGCATGGTGGCCCAGGGTTATGCGAACAAGACAATTGCCTCGGTCCTCGAGATCAGTTCGTGGACCGTGGCCTCGCATCTGCGCCGGATCTTCATGAAGCTCCAGGTCTCCTCGCGGGCCGCTATGGCGACGTCCCTGCTGGGAGCGGGGGGCAATGAGCTGCCTGCGCTGCTCGGGGAAATGCTGACGGAGGGTGGTGTCGCGGATACCCAGCCATCGGAAGAGGCGGAGTGCCTGCATTCAGTCTCGCCCGATGACCTTTCCCCGGCGGTGCGATTACGGTCCCAGGAGAGGACGGAATATCTCCCTTAATCCGGATATGAACCATTCCGGAAGCAGCCGGAACCGGAATTTCAAGGTGTGCCGGCGGCGGGCACCCCGAGCTGGGCGCGGAGCTCGGCCATGGACTGGTGGTAGGACTCGACGTTGCGCAGCTTCACCTCCTCGTAGCCCCGCACCACGTCGGGCAGCGAGGCCAGCTGGACGGCCAGCGCCGCGGTGGCCGGGCTCAGGCGGCCGATCAGGTGGTCGACCAGGCCGACGTACTCCTCGATCAGCTCGCGTTCGGTGACCCGCACCCGCGTGCGGCCGAACGGGTCCAGCCGCGTGCCCCGCACCCCCCGCATCGCCCGCAGAACCCGGAACGCCGGGACGAACCACGGGCCGAGCGCGATCTTCTGCTTCATGCCGAGGGCCCGCAGGACCGGCGGGTGCAACCGCCAGGAGGCGCGGGCACCCGGACCGAACTCGGCCTCCAGGCCGGCGCCCACCGCCGGATCCAGGCTGAGCCTGGCCACCTCGTACTCGTCCTTGTACGCCATCAGCTTGTACAGGTACCGCGCGACCGCCTCGGTCAGGGCGGTCGAACCCGGCGTCTTGTCCTGTTCGGCGGCGCGGACCCGCTCGACCACCCCGAGGTAGCGGCGGGCGTAGGCCTGGTCCTGGTACGCCGTCAGATCCGACGACCGCGTCCGGATCAGCCGGTCGAGCGGGGATTCCCCGGTGTCCGGC
>Ga0070711_100001999_pt1 | contig 11476 bp, 6 predicted proteins | sample LARL53metaG_FD_65452 | JGI IMG/M metagenome (GOLD analysis project Ga0070711, IMG submission 65452) | Corn, switchgrass and miscanthus rhizosphere microbial communities from Kellogg Biological Station, Michigan, USA - LAR L5-3 metaG | ecosystem: Host-associated > Plants > Roots > Rhizosphere ... | reverse complement strand
TTTCCCTTTTGCTGCCGGCACCATATTTTTCGCTTGCCTCGGGCAATCGCTATTGCTCGATGAAATCGACGGAAGCTCTATCGTAAAAACGCCTCCGTCAAACCTCCATCGACCGGGATTAAGTGGCCGGTCGTACAACGGGACTGTGGGCCGGCAAGGAACAAGATGGCCGCCGCACAATCCTCCGGCTCGATGGGTTGATGCGTTAAGGTACGCTTCGCGTAAAATTCCGCCAGCACCGTACGCAACTTCTCATCCGACCAGTCCGAGCTGAAAGGAATTGCGTACTTGGTGAGAGACGCGATGACTCGATCCCTCGGAAACATCGTCGAACCCTTCACGACCGTGGCAGGACTGATTCCGTTGACGCGTATTTTTGGCGCGAGTGAGATGGCAAGCTCGCGAACCAGATGATTTACCGCCGCCTTGCTCACGTCGTATGCTTCGCTGCCCTTCTTCGGAACCACCGCATTTGCGGAGCTAACCAGAACCACGCTGGCGCTCAAGGCCTCGTCTGCGATGACTCTCGAAGCTTCGTCGATCAACCTGTGATTGGCGGTCACATTGATGTCCAACGCTAGTCCCCACTGACCATCTGTAATCTGGCCGTCCGGCGACGATGGAAAGATCGCGGCCGTATTGATGATGATGTCCAGGCCGCCATAGGCAGCCACGACTTCCCGCAGCGCCTGACGAATCGAATTCCGATCGCGAATGTCGATTGAAACCGCAATCGCTGCTTCTCTGCCGCCGACTTTGCGAGCTTCTTCAGCGACCAATTTCGCCCCTTCGAAATCCCGGTCCGCCACCGCAACGTGTGCACCGCGACGAGCCGCAAGAAGCGCGCTCTCACGACCGACACCATTAGCGCCACCGACGACGAGACAGATATGGCGGCTCAGCTCCTTTTCTGGAGGTTGGCGGCGTATCTTGGCCTCTTCCAATTGCCAGTACTCAATGCGAAAGGCTTCCGATGGAGGAAGAGCTACGTAGTTCGAATGGACACTGAAGGCTTCTGTCTTCGCCGCGGGTCCCGACTGCGGAAGTATGTTGGGCGCCGGTCCAGCCCCCAAAGCGCTCGCGCCTTCCATGACATGAATCGCATTCGTATAAAACTCCCCGGTGATGCGCGCTTCCGACTTGTTCTTTCCGAAACTGAACATTCCGATACCGGGCACGAGCACTACCGTGGGACTTGCGTTGCGGATGGCGGGCGAATCAGGACACGCATGAGACGAATAGTAGGCGGCATATTCTTCCCGGTAGCTATGAAGGGCACGATCAAGTGCATCACGAAATCCGGACAAACTCGCGTTCGGAGACCACTTCACGAAAAGAGGTCGAATCTTCGTTCGAATAAAATGATCGGGGCAGCTTGTTCCCAAATGGGCCAGCGCACCGGCATCGGCCGAATTCACGAATCGAAGGACCTCAGGTTGAGCGCTAAACGAACCAATCAAGCGATGATCGGCTGACACTCGACCGCGAACGACAGGAAAGATATCCTGAGCCAACGCGAGGTGGTTTTCGAGAGTCTGTACCTGGCTGCTACCAAAAAGATTTGTGCCGCGCTGCTCCAGATGCTCCGACACAAATTGACCCAACTGGTCAATGATGGTGATGGTGTTTACGTAGCAGTCTCGCTGCGTGTCGCCCCAGGTAAACAGCCCGTGTCCGCCAAGAACAATGCCATCGCAATCCGGGGTTGTTCGAATCGCCTCTCGTAACATCATCGCCAGTTCGAAACCGGGACGCTGCCACGGGACCCAAATCAGCTTGTGACCATATTTGTCATTGAACTCTGCCATCTTCTCGCGCCCGTTCGCGGCGGCAGCCAACGCAATACCCCAATCCGGGTGTAGATGATCGATGTGCTTGTATGGAAGGAAAGCGTGAAGCGGCGTGTCGATCGACGCCGCAACGCTGTTGTTGCCAAAAGCGCAAAGCGGGTACATCCCCACCATTTCATCTTCTGCGCCGACACCACGGTACTTCCCGACAAGCGCCAGAACTTTGTCCTCATACAGAGTCGCAAAACCGGATCGCTGAATACTGCCGATGTCGCCACCGCTGCCTTTGATCCATAGAACTTCTCTAGGGGAACCGTCGAGCGGATCCGGTTCGATCAATTTCGAACTCGTATTGCCGCCGCCAAAGTTCGTGATGCGCAGATCGGACCCCAAAAGGTTGGACCGATAGCGCAATAATTCAGGCGCATCGAGCGAATTTGCAGCCCGTTCATCCCAACGATCTTCCAAAAAACGCAACTTTTCCCGGATTTCCATCTACGGCAGCCCCTGAACGATAAGCAGAAAAAAACCACAACACGACGAGTGAAGAGGGACAGCGAAACGCCAAAACATTACCGGAATCGAAGCGCTACTGCAATAGATTAATTATTTCAATAGCGAAACACAGACTACTTGACGGCTCTCAGCCGTTTTGCGGTGGCCCCTTGCGCCACCAACTTATGTCTTACGTAGTTGTACGGTTGCACCATCTGACCGTTCATAATTGCGAGTCCCAACTGGATGAGCTGCGGACCGTAACTCGTCGCTTCGTGCGAGACAGATGCGATGAAGCAGCTCCCAGGAACCTCCAGTTCGTCCAACGCCTCGGGTATACAATCCTGTCCCACAATCGCTACGTCTCGCTCGCGTTTCGCTTCCCGAACCGCCTGCAGTGCACCAAGAGCGCTGGTATCGGTGGCAGCCGCCACCAGAATTCCTCGATCCTTGGGGTGTTTTCTCAGGAATTCCGCAACGAGACGAAGCCCCTTTCCGCGTAGGCCCTCGGCGTCGAGCGATACATATCGATCATCACGCAGGGTGGGCAGTTTCGCCCGAATGCCGGCGAATGCTCCCGTAATGCGGCTGTGTACCAACGGCCCCGCTTCCTTGATGTCCAATCCCAAAGCCCAGCTCACCTCGCCACGCCAGCTGGTCTTGGCGTGCTGGGCCAGATATGCGCCGGCCTCGTATCCCACGCGGTAATTGTCCACACCAAGGAATGTGGCATGCGGATGCGGAATGTCCACGGCAATGAGTGGGATTTTGGCATCGTGAATCATGTCGGCGATCGCGGGAGCAGTCCGTTGGTCGATCTGAAATTCAATGACGAGATCCACGCGCTGACGGACAAACTCTTCGGCGTTGCGCACTGCCGTGGTTGCATCGTATTTGTTGTCCAAAACCAGCAAATCGACTCCGGCCGAAGCCGCCGCCGCCACCAAACTCTCCCGGACCGCTTCTGAAAAGGGCATCTCGGAGGACTCTGCCCCAAAACCGAAGCGCACCTTTCGAGGTCTCGACACCAGACGATAAAGACCGTTCTCAGACTGAGCGATATAGCCGCGGTGGGTAAACGTCTTCAGGATTCGATACACCGTCGTCTTGGAGATATTCGTCCGTTGAAAGATCTCTTCCAGCGATTTCGGTTGGTTGTCGGTTTGTAGTAGCTCGAGTATGTCCAGCGCTTTGGACAACACCGGGATCAGGTAGAGCCGGGGCGGACCTGTTCTTGGCTGACCGTTTCTCATATGAAATGAGTATAGCGCACGGAGCAGATTGGCCTAAGGTTTCATTAGATACATACCTTTTGTATTGACCACCACCGGCACCAGAATTAAAGTCACTGGTCGAACCGGGGGTTCCTTCCGGAGTCCCCAGCCTGTTTCCCATTTCTGACACGTTTGGATTGTGCGGAGGAGCTTGCTTGGGACCAAATCCTCTTCTTGGCGTTTTCTTCCATTGGTTGGGCGGACTCGCCTCGGGCAGTTTTTACGTCCCCTTTCGCCGAGTGAAGATGTGGGCATGGGAGACGTATTGGCTTGTAGGTGGAGTGTTCAGCTGGATCCTCGCACCATGGATTCTCGCGCTGTGCATGACCAACGATCTCGTGCGCGTCCTTCACGAAGCGCCAGGTAGCAGTCTTTTCTGGTCGTACTTTTTTGGAGTGCTTTGGGGACTCGGTGGGCTGACCTTCGGGTTGACGATGCGCTATCTCGGAATGTCACTGGGCATGGCCGTGGCGCTGGGTTACACCGCTGCGTTTGGAACGCTTATGCCTCCCCTATTTCGAGGCCAGTTTGCGACCGAAGTGCTTGGCACCAACTCCGGGCGCATCATCCTGGCAGGCGTCGGAATTTGTCTCTTCGGAATCGTTTTTGCGGGAATGGCAGGGGCTTCGAAGGAAAAGGAGATGTCCGAACTCCAGAAACGAGCCTCCATCAAGGAGTTCAACCTCAAGAAGGGATTGGTTGTAGCCACCTTTTCCGGCGTCATGAGCTCTTGTTTCGCGTACGGGTTGGCAGCTGGCGACAGCATCAAGGAAATTACCGTTCGACATGGAACGCCAGCGCTCTGGCAAGGTCTCCCGGTTCTCGTCGTTGTGCTATTCGGGGGTTTTACGACGAATGTAATCTGGTGCGTGATTTTGAACCTGCGGAATAAAACCGGATATCAATACTTTAGTTCCGAGGTTCGGAGCGCGCGCCCCGAGAGTCATAACGAGCGGTTGGAGAATGTAATTGACGCTCCCGCTGAAGAGATGGCCGAACTTGCGTTCGGGGATCAGAAGATTTCTCCTCGAGTACCCCTTCTGGCCAACTACTTCCTTTCAGCTGTCGCTGGTACCACGTGGTATTTCCAATTCTTTTTCTACACTATGGGCGAAACGCAAATGGGCCGGTACAAATTCTCAAGCTGGACGTTGCACATGGCCAGCATCATGATCTTCAGCACTCTCTGGGGCATTGCTTTGAATGAATGGAAAGGCGCTGGGCTTCGTACCAGATGGTTGGTCGGACTCAGTTTGGCAGTACTGGTGATGTCGACGATTGTGGTTGGGTACGGAAATTATGTAGGCGTCGCGACTTCATTGGCGAAGTGACATCAGTATCGGGTAAACGATGCTTCCTCGTATTTCGTTCATTCATCGGTTTCATTGGTTATCGCCGACGTGAGTAAGTCTCTCTCCTGTCGAGTGATTAATGTTGGCGACCTGCGCCGGATGGCGCAACGCCGGTTACCTCCCGTTGTCTTTGACTACCTCGACGGAGGCGCCGATGGCGAGATCACTTTGCGAGAAAACTGTCGCGCCTTTGAGGACGTCCTCTTTCGCCCCCGGCAAGCCGTCTCGCTCGCTCAGTGCGATCTGCATACTCGCGTCTTGAATTTCGACCTCTCATTTCCCGCGATCCTGGCGCCGGTCGGCTACAGCCGAATGATGCATCCGGGCGGGGATGTGGCTGCGGCACGCGCGGCTGGAGCGGCCGGCACGGCGTATATATTGTCAACCATCTCGGGCCACCGCTTGGAGGATGTGCGCGCTGGTTCGGCGGGTCCTGTGTGGTATCAGCTGTATCTTGTGGGCGGGCGTCCGGTTGCGGAATTGGCTTTGGAACGTGCACGTAAGTGCGGCTTTTCCGCGCTCGTGGTCACCATCGATACCCCGGTGGCAGGCATGCGCGAACGCGACCCTCGAAATGGCATGAAGGAGCTCTTAGGTAGCGCCTTGTTCGCAAAACTCCCGTTCCTACCGCGGTTTCTGACGCATCCTGGTTGGCTTGCTGCTTTCCTAATCGATGGTGGTGTGCCGCTGCTCGAAAATATCGTCATACCCGGAAAAGGTCCGATGCCTCTCGTGGATGTCGGAGCTGCGCTTTCCCAATCTGTAGTTACGTGGGAGGACTTTCGTTGGCTGCGCGAGCTTTGGCCGGGCCCTATCGTCGTTAAAGGAGTGCTGACCGAAGACGACGCGAGACATGCGATCGACGAAGGAGCGGCGGCGATTGTCGTATCCAATCATGGCGGAAGGCAACTCGACGGTGTCTCCCCATCCATCCGAGCTCTACCGGAAATCGTGGCTGCCGTGAACAACCAGGTCGAAGTTCTGATGGACGGCGGAATCCGGCGTGGTGCCGATATTGTGAAAGCCCTTTGCCTTGGGGCTAAGGCCGTTCTTCTGGGCCGCGCCTACGCTTACGGCTTGGCCGCGCACGGGCAAGCCGGAGTGACTCGAGCACTCGAACTTCTGAGAAACGATGTCGAGCGGACTCTTCGATTGCTTGGCTGCCCTTCAGTGACAGCTTTAGATTCTTCGTACGTCGATGTACCAGGCGACTGGTAAAGGGCCACCGGAGAATCATTTCAAGGATGACTTGGATCATCCACCTTCTGCCTCGTCACCTCCTCTTGGCCGTAGAGCCGCCTTGCAGCATCGATTTCATTGGCTCTCTCGCGAAGTCGCAGGAACTCGCTGTTCGCTTTCTGCTGACCAGCGCTATTACCCAAAGTGCGCTCAACCTGCGCAAGCCGGTACCAAGCAACGTCATTTTCAGGGTCAGCGGCGAGCGCTCTTTGCAGAAGGGCTTTCGCCGGTTCAGGCTTGCCTTGGGTCATCAGTATTGACGCCATACCGATGTTGGCTTGTTCGAAATCTGGGTAGTACTTCAGCGCCATCCGAAAATATCGTTCGGCCTCGGCCATGTCGCCGGACTTGTGTGCGGCTTCCCCCAACTCGTAAGCGGCGCTCGCATTGGTAGGATCAAGTTCCAGCTCGTTCGAAAATTCCTTAAGGGCAGCGGCGGCATCTTCCGGAGAAGCGGCAGACTGTGCCCGTGCTAGTAGAACACGTCCGATGCGATAGTGAATGCCTGTATGGCGCGGATCAAGCAATAGCACCTGGCGATACTCGCCGATCGCGACGTCGTTTGAGCCTTGGCTTTCGAGCGCTTCGGCAGACGCCAAGTGTGTCCAGACGGAACTCGGCGCGACTTCACCTAGACGTTTCACGGAAAGGTACGCATAGTTTCCGAAAATCCTGCCGGAGTGGTAGAGAACCTCGGCGTCATTCGGGTAGAGGTGGTTGAGTCGCAGCGCCACTTCAACAGCTTCCGCGTCACGTTGTAGACCGGAGTAAGCTCTCTCCAACTGCAATCCGCACATACGCCTCACTGCTACATCGGTGGAACTCGCAAAGCCTTTCTCAAGACCTGCGACGGCTTCCTGGTATTGCCCTGTCTCTGGAAGAGATATGGCAAGCAACGTTTCGGTCTTGGTGAGGCTGAGTTTCAGTTGCACCGCGCGTCGAAGAGCTGGAATAGCTTGCCTGAACTTTCTCTCCTGAAAATAAATTGCACCGAGGTTAGCGTAGACTTCCGCAACGTCAGGCTCTAGCTCGCGTAGCTTCTCAAACGCTTTCTCTGCGTCCGAGTACCGCCCCTCGGCCAATGCCTTTTGTCCCTGTTCCGAGAACTGAGCAATCGCGTCTTGGCTCGAGGTCTGGCCCATCGATGCGAAATTAAAGGCAGCGAATACTGTCGTCAAAAGGGCTAATCTGCTTCGGAAATTCATTGTCGCGATAATACCCCCGACAAAAAAGATCCGCCAGGCGGACAGACCTGGCGGATCCGTAGATTTCGTACTCTGGGCGTCAGAACGAGAACTTGGCGCCCAACTGCAAAATGCGTCCAGGAGCGGCCGCCGTGATTTGCCCAAAGTTTGTGGCGTTGACGTTGTTGACCACGGTAGAACCACCTCCTGCGAATGCTGAGGTAGTCGGGTCGGGATAGAATTGGGGATGATTGAATGTGTTAAACGTCTCCAGTCTCAGTTGCAACTTCAATCTCTCCGTGAAGGCGAAGTTCTTGAAGAAGCCGACATCCCAGTTATTGATTCCTGGCATGGTGACTGTATTGCGACCGACGCTTCCAAAGGTGTTTGGAGCGGGCTGGGCATAGTTCGCCGCGTTAAACCACTCGTTAATTCCCTTCGTGAAATTACCGCCGCTTGCGACCTTGTCGGCTCGGTTTTGGCCAAAGGAGTCAAGCAATCCGGTAGTGTCCGTACCGATGATTGACATCGGAAAGCCTTGTTGGAAGGTCACAACACCCGTGACTTCCCATCCGCCAATCAAGAGGTCCGCAGCCTTGTTGAGATTGCTTCCATACTTCTTGCCTTTTCCAACTGGAAGATCATAGACAAAGCTGCTCACAAAACGCTGTCCCACGTTGAAGTCGGAAGGACCATAGTCGCGATTGGGATCATGGTTATCCAGGTAGCCTTGCCATCCGTTGAAGTTCTGTGCACCTATTCCCGCGGCGGCCGATTTGTCGTCGAGGCTTTTGGCCCAGGTGTAAACGGCGGTTAGAGCCATCGACGATGTACGTTTCTCCAATTTGACGTTCATCGCGTTGTAGTTTGAATACCCTTCCCACTCACTGTTTATGTAGGTCGCGAAATTTGGGAAAGGCCTGCGCGCGCTAAGAGGGCAATCACCCAAAGTGGGGTTTGCCGCGCAAAACGCCGGGTCTTTCATCTCAAGCGCCTGGTTTATGTTGCTGCGATCCAGCAGATGCGTCCCCTTGTTCCCGACGTAGTTCACTTCCAGTGTCGTATCGCGGGCAAGCTCCCGCTCGATCGAAAGTGAATACTGCTGGACATACGGATTGTGGGGATTTTCAGACATAATCACAGCGATGAAACTGTTAGGTCCGTTTGGGCCACCCGTAACCGGTGCGATACTCGAGAAACTTGGGAAAAGCCCATCGGTGCTGGAATAGGTTGGTTGCCCTGCGACCTGCTGGAGGTTCAAGCGGCTGACGTAGGGATAAATGTCCGCAGAACCATCGATTTCACGGCCTTCGACGCCGTCCCAAAATATCCCATATCCCGCTCGCACAACGGTCTTGTTGTCGAAGGGGCGGTACGCGATCCCGATACGCGGTCCGAAATCCTTCTTTTCTGGATCTGCAGGTGTGGTCCGTCCGCAGAACCGGTAGAACCCATTTCCATCTGGGGCAATTCCATCGGTCGTGAGGCTCTTGTCGGCTATGCACATACCTCCCAGTGGATTCGAGGTATCAAGCCAGCCCATGCGGTTGTTCGTTTCGTAGGGTACGGTGCGGTAATCCCATCGCAGCCCTAGATTAACTGTGAGTCGTTGGCTCACTTTCCAGTCGTCCTGGACGTATGGGGCAAAATATTTGAAGTTGTACTGACGAGGATTTCCCGACTTGCCGGGGACGACGAATGCTCCAGGCACAAAGGCGGCAGCAGCTGAGTAGTCTCCCAACAAGAAGTCTGCTACTTGGTTTCCCGTGGCAAAACCAGCGAAGGTAAAGTTACCCAAGAAGTTGTCCGCGACATCGCGATTGAGTTGCCACCATCGGTAGTCAGCTCCAAAGGAAAACGTGTGTCTTCCTCGACTAAGCGTCAGAGTGTCGCCCAACTGCCACATTGGGTTGTTGCTTGCCGTATATGCATTAATCGCGCCGCCGACCGTATTAAGCGCCGCCCCTTGGCCCGCGTTGTTGGCGAACGATACGCTCGGATAGATTCGTTGGAGATCGTTCAGGCTGGTAAATACGCCCGTCAGACCCAAAGCACTTACGTCCGACGCATTCGCAGGGAAGCCCGTCTGATTGGAGGTGGCATTCAGCCGGCCAAACTGAAACTGGTTCACTATTCGCGATCCCAGATTTATCGTGTGCGACAGTTCCCAGTTTGTAGCGTTTCCGGCGAAAGCATTCTCACCAATTTGTCCCGAAGCTGTTCCAAAGCTGGAAATTGTGTTGTAGCTGACGTAAGTGCCGCGACCGAAAAGTGTGCCGAATTTTCCAAGTTGCTGATCGACTCGGTAGGTCTGTTGGTCGGTTGTTGATGGAAGAACTCCAGACAAACGATAGTTAAAGCCGCCACAGGCAGAGGGATCGGGACAATTTGGTGCTGGGAAGAATCCAGCGGTCAGGGCGACATTCGCGAGTCGTGAGAACCTGGCTTGCGGAACGCAAGAGGCATAAGTGACTCCGCCAGCCGAACAGCCGGCGAATGCGACTCCTGTGGTCGGATCTATCACCGGCGTCGTAAAGTTTCCTGCCAGGTTGGCGGGATCGGGCACGTTCGCGAACGACTGAACTCCCTGACGAACCCGCCAGCCCTCATAGTTGGCAAACCAAAAGGTTTTGTTGCGGCCATTGTACAGCTTCGGGATTACGACGGGACCACCGAGGACAAAACCGAACTGATTCTGTCTAAGCTCGGCATTTGGCGCACCCGGACCCTGAAAAAAATTCTTCGCGTCCAAGTAATCATTCCTGAGAAACTCGAAAGCGGTGCCATGGATGACGTTCGTGCCGCCCTTGCTTACCACGCTGATCTGATTGGCTGTAAATCCGTATTGCGCCGAATAGGTTTCGGACAACACCTTGAACTCTTGAATCGCGTCGATGGACAGCGTGCCCGCCGGGGTGTTCAACGCCTGATCGGTGTTCAACATTCCATCGAGCAAATAGTTATTGGATTCTGGCCGGGAACCATTGATGCTGATCGCGGCGCCCTGACCGCTTCGCATCGTCGCTTGCTCGCCGCCGGTTTGGACTGCGCCTGCGCCGAGAAACAGTAATTGTTGGAAATTGCGACCGTTCAGCGGAATATCCTCTACTTGCCTCTGGCTTACCAATTGGGAAATGGCTGCATTGTCTGTGTCGAGCGAAACGGCGTTTGCATTTACCTCTACAGTTTCGGTGACCGCACCAGGTTTCAGCGTGACATCGACGCGATACTGCTGGTCGACCACCAATGTGATTCCAGCAACGGCCGCTCTCTCGAATCCCGCAAATTCGACCGTCACGCGATATATGCCTGGCTTGAGATACGGTACTGAATAGGTCCCCGCGTCCGTCGTTTCCGTTCGCTCCGTAATATTTGTGCCAACGTTTGTGACTTCGACGCGTGCCTTTCCAACTGCCGCACCGGAGTTGTCGGTCACAGTCCCAAGGATTGTCGCGACCCCAGCCTGTCCGAACGCCACTCCACTCCAAACAAGAAACATCAAGGCGAACAACAAGGTTCTCTTTCTCATGTCTACCTCTCCTCCTGCATGAATCGCTCTTTCATCGGCGACTGTTGACCATCTTCTTCACGTGCACGCGCTCAGCAAACCCAGCTGAACGCACTTGGCTCCCCGGGGTAGACGGAACTCATCACACTCGCAAACGGCCTCGACGAATTTTGGGGGCGCACCAAAAGGGGCTTCATGGATAAAAAAAACTTGTGGTGCACACCCCTTTTTTTGCTAGACGAATTTTCAAGAATCTACTCGTGCAGCTGAAACCCTGTCAAGATAATTCTGAATAAGTTCCTCTATTGAAATACCGAGGTTAAGCGGTTCATGCACTGACTTCGACCATTGCACGCCATTCTTTTCATTTTTCGACACAGGTGTGCAAGCTAAACAGTTAACACATACGATCAGAAAGTGACCACGACGTGCGGTTCGAATCGTTAGCGGTAGGATGTTCTGGATCGAAGCTGGTCAACTGGTGGGGAATAGAACGATGAGCTTGCAGGACAACGATACGCCACACGACCTGCTCTTAAGGATCGCCCTCGAGACGCTCGCAGTATCACGACGCGAGTCGCAAATGAAGATTTGCGCAGGTGCTTCGTACTATCGCGACCAACATCAGGTGGAA
>Ga0070711_100001997_pt1 | contig 11478 bp, 9 predicted proteins | sample LARL53metaG_FD_65452 | JGI IMG/M metagenome (GOLD analysis project Ga0070711, IMG submission 65452) | Corn, switchgrass and miscanthus rhizosphere microbial communities from Kellogg Biological Station, Michigan, USA - LAR L5-3 metaG | ecosystem: Host-associated > Plants > Roots > Rhizosphere ... | reverse complement strand
CACCCAGTTGAAATATGTCAAGCCCAGCGCAATGATGCAAATTATTGCACCACTCGGAAAACTGAAAGACATTCTCCCGCTGGATGACAACGGCATTCTCGTCATCCGCGACTACGCCGAAAACGTCAAGCGCATGCTGGAGATGATTGACAAGATAGACGTCAGCGTGCCGGCGGTTTATATCTCCGAGGTGATCCCGATCCGCTACGCGAAAGTGGATGACATTGCCAACGCGCTGAACAGCCTTGGCGGCAGCGGCAGCGGTGCGTCCGTCGCCATTGGCAGTTCCACCGCCAACCCGCCCATCAGCGGAATTCAAGGCAGCCGCGCCGGTGGAGCGGGGCTTGGAGGAATGGGCACGACCCAGCCCGGCGCCAATCCGTCCAGCGCGTTCGGCCAGCCGAACACGGGCTTGGGCGCGCGGCCTAATCCCAACGGCACGCCGTCAACCTCCACTCCCTTTCAGCAGCGGCTGCTGAACATCATCAACACCGCGAACTCAGGGCCGGGCGGCCAGCAGCAGCCCATCCAGCTGTTCGGCCAGACCAAGATCATTCCCAATGAGAGCAGCAGTTCGCTGCTCATTTACGCCACGCGGCAGGACATGGATGCCATCACGAACATCATCGCGAAGCTGGACGTGCCGCTCGCACAGGTGCTCATCGAGGCCGTCATCGTAAATTATACATTGGGAAACACCTTCGATTTTGGTGTCTCTGCGGCCCAAAATCCGAAGATGTTTACCGGCAATCCGCCCACCGTCGGCGGCGGCGGGGTCAACAATGGCCAATCACTGCCCAACTTTCTCAGCAGCATTTCGGGCGGCACCAACTTGATCAACTCCGGAAATTTCGCCGGCAGCCTTCCCAGCGGCTTGAGTTATTTCGGGAACATTGGACCGAACTGGGACGTGGCGTTGACTGCGGCGCAGTCAGACAGCCACGCCAGCATCATCCAGCGTCCGCGCATCCAGACCTCGCAGGCCATACCGGCGCAATTCTTCGTCGGCTCATCCGTGCCTTATATCACCGGCAGTTACTCCTATAACGGCGTGCAGAACAGCTATTCGCAGTTGTCCGTCGGTGTGGAACTGGACGTGATACCGTTCATCAATCCCGAAGGCGCGGTCACCATGCAAATTCAACAGGAGATTGATGCAATCGACAATCCCAACTATAACAGCACTGGCCAGCCGAGCACCGTCAAGCGCACACTCAACACAACGATTACTGTTCGTGACAAGGATACTGTGATGCTCGGTGGCTTCATCGAGGCCGACAAAAGCCACAGCCAGTCCGGTGTGCCGTTTTTATCGGATATTCCCCTGCTGGGCAATCTCTTCAAAAAACGCGACGATCAAAAGAAACGGAGTGAACTTATCGTGCTGATGCGCCCCACCGTTTTGGGCACGCCGGAACTGGCCGCGAGAAACACCTACAAGGAAGCGCAGCGGCTGCCGGGTGTCTCCAGTTCCGTCGCCGAAGACGTCGAGGATCAAAGCAAAGCGGTCGAAGCCGAACGCAGAAGGGAATTAAGCCATCCCAAAACCATGCGCGGCGGCTTTTACAACGCCCCCATGCCGACGAACGCGCCTTCGGACCAATTGCCCCAGACGCAAGTCCAGGACTACACCAACCCGCCGGTCGCGCCCAGCGTGCCGGCGATTCCGGCTGGCAACAACACCACGCCGCTGCCTTGACGCGCAATCCGGGGCATTGCGGTTACGGCATGAAACATTTCCCACATTTCGGGATGCTGGCGCTGGTCGCGGCCGGTCTGATGGCCGCGTGTCCGCGGGCCGGCGCGCAGGGATTCGGGTTTTCCGTCACCGAGTCGGCCAGTTCAATTGTCGTGAGCAATTCGCTGACTTACACCATCAATGTCACCAACCTGACCGGTCTTCCGCTGCTGGACGCGCTGGTGACCAACCTGTTGCCAGCTTCAGTCCAGCCGGTAAGTTTTACGGCCAGCCAGGGTTCTTCCACCAATTACGGCAGCGTCGTGGTCTTTAACCTCGGTCAGTTGCCTTCCACCCCTCCGGGGATTGCGCTGTTGACCCTGACCGTCCAACCGACGGCGGCAGGCTTCATCACCAATACGGTCACAGTCGCCTCCGATACCGTGACCAACACCGCGTCCACCAATGTGGTCGTTCAAGTCACCAACGCCCCCGTGATCACCGCCGACCTTGGCGTGGCGGTGACCGGCCCACGCCAGCCCGTCATCACAAACGACTGGGTGACTTATGGAGTAATTGCAAGCAATGCCGGTCCAAACGCCGCCACCGGCGTGACGCTGACGAACACGTTGCCGGCCGGAGCGATATTGCTCGGCACAGCGCCGGCCAATTACACCGTTGCCGGCAGCAATTTGATTTTCAATCTTGGCACGCTAGCCTCCGGAGTTTTCACGAATTTTCAATTCGCCATTCAACCGACCAACGCGGGTCCGCTCATGCTTTCCACTTCCATCGGCTCGTCCATGCTCGACACCAACCTCGCCAACAATTCGGCCGTTACCAATGTCACCGTCACCAATTACCTTTCCACGACGCTGACGGCCGCCATCAATTCCGCGCAGGCCGTCAATCTGCAAAACGGGCTGGAGGAGCAATCCATTTTGCTGACGAACCCCGGCGCCAGCGACATTCCCGCGGCGCGCGTCGTGGTGTCGGGATTGACCCGGCAACTGTTCAATACCGCCGGCACGAACAACGGCCTGCCGTTCGTGGATTTAAACGCCGGCCTGGCGGCGGGCGGGAGCGTGGCCTCGCTCCTCCAATTTGCGCCGCGCGGTTCGTTCCCGTTCACCAACGGACAATTGCACGCCTTCGCGCTGCCGTCCGTTCCCGACTGGTCTCCGCCGTCCGCGACGCTGACGAGCACAAATCTCAACATCAGCCGGATCGTAAAGCTGTCCAACGGCAACATGCTGATTGAATGGCCGGCCGTTTCGAACCGGACTTACACAGTGGTCTTCAGCGACAACGTTCAATTTTCCAACGCGATGATGGCGCCGCCGTCCGTCACGGCCCAGGCGAACGCATGGCAATGGATTGATTACGGCCCGCCCGCGACGGTGAGCGCGCCAACCAACGCCAGCGCGCGATTCTATCGCGTGTTTCTAAATCCGTGAGGCGAAATGGAAAACAACCAACATCCAACATCGAACATCCGACAACCAACCGGCCGCGCATCGGAAATCATTGGATGTTCGATGTTGGATGTTGGTTGTTGGATGTTGAAAATTTCCATCTGCCTGGCCTGCTGTCTCCTGGGAATTGCGCCGCACGTATCGGCCCAGCCGGAAGTGGACGGAAAACCAGATTCGAGCGCCTTCATCCGGATTCCCAAGGACACGGACGATTGGACGCGGCATTTCCGCATCGGCGCACTTGTGGGCATGAACATCGGCGCCAGCTTCAAGGAAAACGGGACGTTCGCCATTTCCGGCAACAACCCGGCGGCCGGGATTTACGATGACGGTTACGTGCGGCGGGATCAAACCGGCGATCCGAACTACACGAGTTATTGGGGTTACAACAACGCGTCGCAATACAACGCCGGGAACAACACGCTGACCATGAGCGCCAACACCGGGTTCACCACCGCCAGCAGCGCCAACGTGAATGGCGGCGCGTTTGCCGGATTCGACATGGCCTACGGCGACAACATCTGGTATTGGAAACACGCCCGCGTCGGCTGGGAACTGGGTTTCGGACTGCTGCCCGTCAACATTTCACAACGCGGCTCCATGCCGGCAACCATTACCCAGACAACATTTAATTTTGACACCGCCGGCATCGCCATCCCCGGGGCGCCATATCAGGGCGGCTCCATCGGGCTTGGTCCGCTCATGACCAACTCGCCTTACCACTCATCCAATCTCCCAAACACGCCGGGAACCGTCGTCAGCTCGCAATCATTGGACGTGACGCTCTACACCTTGCGGCTGGGCCCGTCGTTTTATTGGGACTTGACCGAGCGCGTCGGCATGTCGCTGGGCGCGGGTCCCGTCGTCGGCATTGTGTCCGGCGATTACAAATACGACGAGACCATCACCGCCGGCAGCATCAACGCCCGCAACACCGGACGGATCAGCGGGACGAGCCTGATCTATGGCGGTTACGTGAACGCGGCGGTGATGTATCACGTTCAGGAAGACGCCGACATTTACATCGGCGCGCAATACATGCCGATGGGAAACGCCACCATCAGCGGCGGCGGCCGGTCGGGGCGCTTGAATCTGGGGGGACAACTCTACTTTTCCATCGGCATCAACTGGCCGTTTTGATGCCGGGAGCGCCGACGGCTCGCCGGCGTGTTGCATGGGAAAGATTTTCAGATTAACCCGCCGCCGGGGCGGCGGCGCTCCCAGAGTTGACGACGGCTGCCGGTCTATCAATAGCTCATCCGGTCCATCTTCACCTTGCCGCGAAAAATCCAGTAGATGCAGACGGTGTAGGCGATGACAATCGGCACGCCGATGCACGCGATGACCAGCATGATGCCCAGTGTCTTGTCCGACGACGCGGCATTGATGATCGTCAGTGAATTTTCTGGATTGGGCTGGCTGAAGACGAGGTAAGGATATTGGTTCACGCCGAACAGCGCCATCAGCGTGAGCATCGTCCCGCACGAAGACAGGAACGCGCGCCAGTCGCGGCCGTGATAATACTCGCGGGGAATGTTCGCGATACAGAGCATGTTCGCCAGCGCGATGCTGAACAGCCATGGATGTGTTTTCACCTGGTCGGCCATGTGCGGCACGTAAAGCAACGTGGCCATCGTGGTGATGGCAGCGCAAACCACGAAGAAGATGATGCAATTCATCGCCCAGCCGCGCAATTTTTCGTGCAGCGCGCCTTCGGTTTTCATCAGGCCGTAAATCGCGCCGTGCATCATGAACAACGCCACGGTGGTGACGCCGAGCAGCAACGGATACGGTTTCAACAGGCCAAGAAAAGTCCCGGCGAACTCGCCCTTGGCGTCAATCGGCACGCCCTGGGCGATGTTGCCCATCGCCACGCCGATGAGCAGCGCGGACACGATGCTGCCGGCGGAAAAGCTGATGTCCCACATCTGCCGCCACCAGCGCATCGGCTGTTTGCTGCGGAATTCAATCGCCACCGCGCGGAAGATCAGCGACGCGAGCAACAGCATCAGCGCGAGGTAAAACCCGGAGAACACCGTGGCATAGACGTTCGGGAACGCAGCGAACAGCGCGCCGCCGCCGGTGACGAGCCAGACTTCGTTGCCGTCCCAGACCGGGCCGATGGCGTTGAGCATCACGCGGCGCTCGCCGTCGTCCTTCGTGAACAAATGCAGCGCGCCGATGCCGAGGTCAAAGCCGTCGAGCATCGCGTAGCCGGTGAACAGGACGCCGACGAGGATGAACCAGATGGTGTTGAGGTCAATGTGCATGGCGAAATTATTTCTTTTCAGGCAGCGCGAGTTTCCCCGACGGGATCAAATCATCCTCGTGCGGCCCGTGCTGGATTTTGTCGTTGAGCAGGTAGATGAACACGGCGAACAGCAGGAAATATATCACCGTGAACAAAATCAGCGACGACAGGACGACATTCGCCTTCACGACGGCGGACAATCCCTCCGGCGTTCGCATCACGCCATAAACAATCCACGGCTGGCGGCCCACTTCGGCGGCGAACCAGCCGAGCTGGTTGGCGAATTGCGGCAGCAGCACCGAGAACACCAGAATCCAGAGCAGCCAGCGCCGCTCGTGCAGCGTGCCGTGGCGGAAATACAAAAATCCCAGCGCGGCGATTGCAATCATCGTGAATCCGATGCCGACCATGGCGTGAAAAAATTGGAACGACGCCTGCACCGGCGGCCGGTCTGCCGGCGGGACCGACTTCAGGCCCGTGACCGTCGCATGAAAATTATTGAAGGCCAGAAAACTCAACATATTCGGAATCTGGAGGCCGACGACCTTTTGATTTTGTTCATCCACGTAGCCAAACATGGTCAGAGGCGCGTTGGAAGTGGTTTCGTATAGCCCCTCGAACGCCGCGAGCTTGACCGGCTGGTTCTTCGCCACGCCCTGCGCGCTGGTGTGGCCGGTGACGGCTTGGAGCAGCGAAGCCAGCAACGCCACCGAAAGTCCGACCTTCAACGATTTGCGCGCGAATTCCAGATGTTTGCCCTTCAGCAAATACCACGCGCTGACGCTGACGACGAGAAACGCCCCAGCGCACCACGCGCCGCAAACGGTGTGCGACAGCCGCTCCAGCGTCGAAGGGTTGAAAACGACCTGCCAGAAATCAGTAACTTCAGCGCGCATCATGCCCTCATGCGGCACGATCTTGTAACCCGCCGGCGTCTGCATCCAGGAATTCGCCACGATAATCCACACCGCGCTGAAATGCGCGCCGAGACAGACCATGCACGTCGAGAAGAAATGCCATTTGCGGCTCACCCTGTCCCAGCCGAACAGCAGCACGGCCAGAAAACCGGATTCGAGGAAGAACGCAAAAATGCCCTCCGCCGCCAGCGCGCTGCCGAACACGTCGCCGACAAAGCGTGAATACGTCGCCCAGTTCGTGCCGAATTCAAATTCCATCACGATGCCGGTCGCCACGCCGATGGCGAACGTAAGCGCGAACACGCGCGTCCAAAACCGCGCCATCTGGTGGTAAAGTGTGTTGCCGGTCTTGAGCCACGCGCCCTCCATGATGACGAGCATCAACCCGAGGCCGATGCTCAAGGGCGGATAGAGGTAATGGAACGCGATGGTCGCGCCGAACTGGATCCGTGAAAGTGTCAATACATCCATAAATGACCGCTGATTATTTTCCACGGAAACCGCCCCGCGCCAAACTTTTTTTGCCATCCTTGCAATGGTATTTGTCCGGCTTAATCCAATGATTAGTCCTGCTCCATTTGCCGGGGATGAAATTTGGCCGGCGTCCTGATTTCTTCTATGGTGGTGCGCCTCGCGCTGCGAGGCGCGTCGGGTCGCAGCGCGACCCGACCCAAATTCAGGACACTGCCGAAATTTGGGTAGTCACCTAATTTGGAATTTCAGGCCATTTCGGGCTATTTCCGCTTGCGCTGGCCGGATTTGGCACGAAATTGCGGGATGCGGGTATAAAAGGACAGTTTTAGTTTGTTTGGCTTGGCTGTGCGTCATGGATGGAGTTGTGAATTGCGCCGGGGCAGAATCTCAAATTTACCAATTCGGGTCGAACTTGCCGCTTGGAACATTTGTCCCGATTATTGTGAAGTATGACTTGAAAACACCCCCTCCTTCAACCTCAAAAACCTCGCCGTTGGTGATGTTTCTCAATTGGCCAGGTTCCACCACGCTCATTTTAACCCAAGCAAGCGAATTTGTAGCGCCACTCATCTCCATTCGCATGACAGGATGGATTGGTGGTAACATTGCGGCCAGTTCTTTGCTTGGGAATGGTGGCTGTGTGCTTTTCTGCGGGTATATGCGAAACAATTTCCAAAGTGAGTTATTTATGACCACAAAAGCATATCCATCCAAGACTTCAGATTGTGGTGGCAAAAATTCCACTTCAATGGAAATGAAATTGGCGGCGCCAAAAGATTTTGAAGCTGATTGCATTGGCAAACGCATTGCCGCGCTGACGGATTCCATGTGGAAGTTTAAGAAATACTCGCGGGAATCTGGAAATCCAACCCCCTTTCCAAAATCATCCGAAATCATGGATGGAATTGATTGCAAAACCTCTTTTGGGGTGTTGGCGCATAAGGCTGCTGTTGCTGTTTTTGAACCCCAGTTAGTCGAAGTTGGTATTGAATCCCACTGCGTCAAATCAGGAAATTCATTGCCTTTCACACGCAGAACCACGACTGCATTCATGTTCAAAACCGGGAAATTTGTCGGATCAATCTGGTCAATATGTTGCCCGGTTTTTATCATTCCATGCCCCTCCCAAACAGCGATTCCAAACCCAAGTATCATTTCAGCGATAACTCCCCAAAAAACCCATTTTTGGCCGCAATGGGATTTCCGTTTGGACGACCTGAAATCTTCCACATCAAGATATTCCGGCTTTTCGGCGAATGATTCCAAATACAACCCCCACACCACGGCTGCCGCGCCAAGTGATGCCAAAACTGAAATTAAAAGAACCTCGGTCATTTACTTTCTTGTTACCGGAATACCGTTTTCATGCTTTGTTGCGTTTGCTTTCTGGTGTGGCCTGAAATTTCATAAAAATCTTGATGCCGGAAAAAAGTAAGCCGTTTGACATTTTCCAAATGCGTGCAATTTTCAAACCGTATTGGGTGCGTAAGTTAATTGGCAAACTTGGCGTTCCTTACAATCGCAGATTGCGAGTCCGAGGCTCGCCGCATCCACTCAATTATGACGCTGGTTTATCACTCGCCGCAGCGGAAAGCAACGCTTTCCGTATCCACGCGGTTTTGGTCAGTTTTGCTTGCCGTATTGCCCCGTTAAGCCCCCTTGCCTCAATGGGCGAGAATCGGGCTGCAAAGAATATGCCTTTGGCATTTTGTATGCCAATCTTGGGTCTGCCAGCGTGTTTTTTCATAATAATTGTTTAACAAATATCTTGCATTCAATCTATATCTGTGTAACAATAATGTCAACAAAGAAAACGATATGGCAAACATTCTTAAAACCGAGAAGAAAGTGACCGTGGTTTCCATGCTGGCCGAAGGCAGCAGCATGGCTTCCATTGCGCGGATAACCGGCATTCACCCTGACACAATCATGCGCCTTGCGGTGCGGATTGGGCAGGCTTGCGCGAAGATTCAGGACGAGAAAATGCGCGGCCTGACTTGCAAGCAAATCGAAGTGGACGAGATTTGGGGATTCATCGGCGCAAAGCGCAATAACGCCAAACGTGCCGGGGCTTACGGCGATGTCTGGACGTTCATTGCACTGGACGCTGACACAAAACTGATTCCGTCTTTCATCGTCGGCAAGCGCGACTTGTATCATGCCCGCGCCTTTATGGAAGATTTGGCAGGCCGTCTCTCGCGCCGCGTCCAGCTTTCCAGCGATGCCCTGAATGCCTATCCCGAAGCGGTTGAAAGCGGCTTTGGCGGCGAAGTGGACTACGGCCAACTCGTAAAAACCTACGGTGTCGTCAACCTCAACAAAGACGCGGCCAGTAGGTATTCGCCAGCAGAAGTCGTCAAAACCGAACGCACGGTGATTAACGGAATGCCGGACGTGCGCCGTATCACCACAAGCCATGTCGAGAAGCAGAATCACACGCTGCGGATGCACTGCCGCCGCCTGACTCGCCTCACAAACGCATTCAGCAAAAAGTTTGAAAACTTTCAGGCTGCGGTTGCGCTCAATTTCGCGTATTACAACTTTTGCAAAACTCACAAGTCTTTGCGGATGACGCCAGCGCAAGCCGCAGGCATCGAAAGCAGCGCATGGACGGTTGAACAACTCGTTAAAAACTGTGGCGAATAAGACATACATCGAACGATTGGAGCAGGTGATTTTCCACTTGCACAAGGCCGACCCTAAACACGTTGGCACTGTGCCGGTGGAAGAAATCTTTCGCGGCCAAACGCTTTGGAAAGGCGATGTCGAGGTTTTCGATCTGACCGGTCATCCGAAGGCCAAACGCTGCTACGGCTGGACGTGTGGCGAGCCGGAGGAGTTTATCACCATCCTTGAACTGCCGCCAGTGACCGATGCCCAAAGCGCGGTCAAGGTTGGCGTGTCGTATCAAATCAAAAAAGCGAGGGGAAAATGACGGCGTTTTCTTCCGATTTTGTGTGGAATATCAATATCCCGATTGTTTGCACGATCATCGGAATTGGACTATTGGCTCTCGCCACCCTCGTTTATTTCATTTTTCGCAAATGAAAGATTTCAAATTAGGTGACTACCGAAATTTGTTTGCGGCGGCGGCGCGATTTGCTACGTTGCTGTCGGTTGGGAAAGTTATGAAGCGTTGGCTTTTCATTGCAATGGTCGGGTTGCTTCCGGGCGTCGTTGCCCACGCGGCGCAGGTTAGCTTGATCAAGATTGACGGCGCCATCGGCCCGGCCACGGCGAATTATATTTCCCGCTCGATTGACATCGCCGCAAATCAAAATGATGAGTGCCTCGTCATTGAGATGAACACTCCCGGCGGTTTAATTACTTCGATGGAGGAAATCAAACAGAAGTTTTACGCCTCGCAAATTCCAATTGTAGTTTTTGTCTATCCTTCAGGTGCGGCGGCAACCAGTGCGGGAACTTTCATCACGATGGCCGCAGACATCGCGGCCATGGCGCCAAATACCAGAATCGGCGCGGCCCACCCTGTCGGCTTCGCTGGAGTGAGTGATACCAATAGCGTCATGTCAACCAAGATGGAAAACGACATCGCCACTTCCATTATCAACATTGCCGAAAAACGCGGTCGCAACGCCAAGTGGGCGGAATCGGCAGTGCGCCAAAGTGAATCAACTACGTCGGAAAAAGCCTTGCAATTGAAGGTCATTGATCTGATTGCGACGAACGTTCCCGATTTGCTTCAAAAATTGAATGGCCGTTCTATGAATGGGAAAATTTTGAAAACCGCCGGCGCAAGCGTCGTGGAAATTCCAAGGACGCCGGGTGAAAGATTCTTTCAATTGTTCTGGCAGCCGGAGGTAATGATGCTGCTCATGCTCATCGCGATTTACGGGATCATCGCCGAGATGAGCCATCCGGGCGCCATTTTCCCCGGGGTCGCGGGCGCGCTCGCGCTGATTCTGCTGCTTTACATGTCGGCCACGCTGCCGCTCAACATCGCCGGGCTTGCGCTGATCCTTTTGGCCGTCGCACTGTTCATCATGGATATTTTCGCGCCGACACACGGCGTTTTGACCGGCGGTGGAATCATCGCCTTTTTCCTCGGCGCGCTGATGCTGTTCAATCACGCGCCGGTCGGTTATCGTCTGCCCATGAGCTGGATTGTTTCAACGACGCTCGTGACCGCTGCTTTTTTTGTGTTCTTCGCTAGCAAAGGCATCCTCGCACAACGGTTGCCGAAAAGTGCGGGCGCGGAAACGATGCTCGGCAGGACGGTGAAGGCGCTTTCCCGGATTGACACGGCGGGCGGCAAGGTGTTTATCGAAGGCGAACACTGGAACGCCGTCAGCGAAACGCCGGTGGAAGCCGGCCAGCCGGTTGAAATTGTCAGCATCAACGGCCTGACTTTGAAAGTGAAACCAAAAAACCAATAAACGGAGAAACATTATGGATCAACTGATAACCTCACTCATGAAACTCTTTGGCGCGTCCGCGCCAATCGTCATCATCCTCGTCGTCCTCGCGATCTTCATCCTGCCGCAATCCATCCGCATCCTGCGCGAATACGAGCGCGGCGTGATTTTCCGGCTCGGCAAATTGCAGGGCGCGAAAGGGCCGGGCATCATCTTCCTCATCCCCGTCGTGGACAAGATGGTGCGGATGGATTTGCGCGTGGTGACGATTGACGTGCCGAAGCAGGAAATCATGACGCGCGACAAC
>Ga0070711_100001994_pt1 | contig 11479 bp, 12 predicted proteins | sample LARL53metaG_FD_65452 | JGI IMG/M metagenome (GOLD analysis project Ga0070711, IMG submission 65452) | Corn, switchgrass and miscanthus rhizosphere microbial communities from Kellogg Biological Station, Michigan, USA - LAR L5-3 metaG | ecosystem: Host-associated > Plants > Roots > Rhizosphere ... | reverse complement strand
CCAATTATGCATGGCAAAAGCCAAAGCAAAATCAAAAGCAAAACCAAAAGCAAAATCAAAGAAGAAATAAAATAATTTGACCTGTAAAAAAGGTCTTATCCTTTTTCTAAACTAACTAGTGTGCCCCATATTTTAAAAAATAATAGTTTTGAATTTTTAATAGTAAGAGCCTCTTGATGATATCATGGTATCATCAGGCGAGATTGCCAAAAAATCAATAATGCTTCACAAGAAACTAAAGGGCACAATACTACTAGGCAAAAAGTCACGCAATCTGAGCATAAAAGAAATCCAGTTGATATACACGCCAGGTGTTGCTGCAGTATCAAAAGAAGTATTTGATCATCCAGAAAAAAAATTTGTTCTTACATCAAAAAGAAATAACGTAGCAATCGTAACAGATGGTACAAGAATTTTGGGTCTTGGAAATATTGGACCGTATGCAGCAATGCCAGTGATGGAGGGAAAGGCAATTTTGTACAAACAGTATGCTGGAATCACTGCATTTCCAATCTGTCTTGGTACGACAAACAAAAAAGAAATAATTCAAACCATCGCTGCAATAGAGCCAGTATTTGGTGCAATAAATCTAGAAGACATCGAATCACCAAAGGTTTTGGAAATTTCAAAAGAATTACAAGAGAAAATACCGATTCCAGTGTTTCATGATGACAGACACGGTACCTCAGTTGTAGCACTGGCAGCACTTGTGAACTCACTTTCTCTTGTCAAAAAACAATTAAGCACAGTCAAGATAATTGTAGCCGGCGCAGGCTCTGCAGGAGTTGGCATAACGGAACTATTACGATTTGCAGGATGCAAGAATTTGATTGTAGTTGATTCAACAGGAGCAATTTACAAAGGTAGAAGAAAAAACATGAATCAATACAAAAATGAAATTGCCGCACATACAAATCCAAAAAGAGAGAAAGGCTCTCTTGAAGATGTAACGAAAAATGCAGATGTCTTTATCGGGGTTTCAGGGATTAGTAATTTGGTTACAGAAAATACCATAAAAACCATGAAAAAAGACGCCATAGTGTTTGCTCTGACCAACCCAGAACCAGAGATTTACCCACCCATGGCAAAAAAAGCAGGCGCAAGAATTGTTGCTACAGGTAGTTACCAGTTCAATAACAGAGTAAACAATGCACTAGTCTTCCCATATCTCATGAGAGCAATTCTGGATCATGGAATACAAAAAATAGATACAAAGATACTATATGCTGCAGCAATTGCGGTTGCAAACACCATACCAAGAAAACAACTCCACTATGACAACATAATACCAAATGTTGGAAACAAGAAGCTTCAGCAGAACATAAGTAAAGCATTAAAAAGATTTTATAAAAAATAATGCCTGCATGAATGGCATTGTGAACGATCAACTTTTTATTATAACTATATCTTGGATCCTAACATGGTCATATCAAGGACTATAAAATTAGACCAATTCTGCAAATTCATACTAGATGCTGACAGAAACATACGTTCTGTTTCCATATTAGATAGTAAAGGCAGACTGCTTCATGGTACAGCACATAGAGGTTTTGCACAACCAAGTTTAGAAAAATGGAATGATGTTCACCACATGGAATGCACATTAGATGTTTCGCTTGGAGCAAAATTCGATGATCTCTATGGACCAATTAGATATCATCATTCAGACAAGGACGAATTTGTAATGTTTAGCTTTCCGTACCACAGAAACATAATCATCGTTACAAGTACAAAGAGAGTAAGCCCAATTACGTTATCAACAAAGATCGCTCACATGATAAATGATTTCAAAAAAACTTGAATGTATTTGTGAATATACTAGCTAGACTTTAGCTTTTGCATAACCTTCTGCATGTCATTTATTGGAACAATTTTTACTGTACTTGTTGTCGATATTCCCACATGGATACACATCTGCTCGATATCATGTGCACTCTTTGCGTCCAAGATGATTATCCACTCGTGCTCAAGAACTGACATGTAAAAACCCAACACTTTGATTATGTTGAATTTCTTTTGTGTTGCCTTCATTTTTCCTTGTATTTCTAGGAAAATTTTTTTGCTGTTTTTATTATTCATTGGACATAGATCAGGGCTATGTATTGCAAAGACTCCAAATAACACAAGTACCCTCCAAAGTAATTTCTAATAAATCTTAACAATTGTGAAAACAAGAGGCAATTTCAGATGAATATGGATCCAAGATACTAGATCAAACAAGATCAAATAAAAAATAAAGAATGTAAATTGTTTAAATCACACAATGAGCAAAACAAACTCATGATAAAGCACATCATGGTGCCATACGACAAGTCAGAGTCTGCCTCTCATGCATTTGAATATGCAATTGATCTTGCAGGAAAATATAATGCAAGCATCAGTATTGTTACATGCGTTTCAATACAAGCACCAACAGAGCCATATTTTGGAACAGCATACATGGAGGCTACACGACTGCTAAAAGAAGATGCGATAAAATCAACACAGAGTCTAGAGCCCAGATTAAAGGAATCAAAGATACAGTACAAAATCGATATACTAGAAGTAACATCAATTATAGATTCACTGACATCATATGCGGAATCTCACAATGTAGACCTAATAGTAATGGGGTCACGTGGATTTGGAGGTTTTAAGAGATTATTGCTTGGAAGTGTTGCAAGTGGTGTGTCACAGCATTCAAAGTGTCCTGTCTTGATTGTGAAATAAACTTCTGTTACGATACATCAATACAGAAGTCAAATTCATTTTCTATACCTAGATGCAAAGGTATTATCAGAATCGCTCAAATCTTTTACAAACTGCTGGCGCAATATGGTACCATACACAACTAGATCTCTTGCCAACATGTCCAATCTTGATTCTAGTTTTGGATTCATTTTTCCATCTGTAAAATCTTCACTGTCATTTAACGATACACCATAAGGCATGCTCCACCCATAACATTGTCTGACTGCAGTTCTCATTTGATCCATTGCGGTCAAGCCTTTTTCATGAGATGCACAGATGTATCCAAAAGTTTTTCCTGCAAATTCTGCCCAAAAATAATCAAGAAAGTTTTTCATCGCACCCGACATGGAGCCATGATAATCAGGGGTAGAAAGAATCAAGGCATCTGCCCATGATACATCTTCTTGTATCTTTTTTATCTCAAGGCTTGAATTGTTGTCTCCTGGATCATACAATGGTAACTTGTTTTGTCTGAGATCAAATATCCTAGTCTCTGCGCCATATTTACTTGCAAGATTCAAGGCTACTGATAGTGCTGTTGTACTAGATGCCTTGTCGCGTAGACTTGAACCTACTCCTAGAACTCTAAATGTCATTCATGTCTCACCATTTTATTTGGTAAATAATCTCATTTTAGTGTAACATATAACACTAGATATGCAAGTGTGACCGAGTTTTATAATCCCAAGTCAAATAATAGTGGAATCTCCCAACATATACCGAGTGAAAATATAATTGAAATTTGTAATAGAATTCAACCCATGCAGAGAGTGCAAGGACATCATCAGAGAAGCAAGTGAGAGCTTGTCAATGGACGAAGGATCCAAGAAACTTTTACGGCACATAACATACAACCATACCGAAGTAGCACAAGCAATAATCGAAGAGCTTCCAAAACAGGCAGACAAGGAAAACTTTCCGTGGTTTAGATAGACTATTTTCCATGCAGAGCTGTCTGCTAAATACACCATTATAGATACGATGTATTTTGTGAGTGGTCCACACTATGCTCTAGTGCAGAAGACATTGGAGTTTCCAGTCTAGTCAGAGTTTTTTTCTTGATGAACCCAACTGTCATGATATCAGCACGGAATATCAAAGAAAGCAACCAATCAATTCCAACCTTTATTTTCTTTTCACGCGTTGGCAAGTGCGACCAGTAAAATGATCTCCATAGGACCCATGCCGAAAATCCATGTACTTTTCTTCCATTAAGAAATGCAACTCCAATTCTTTTCCCTATCGTAGCCATCACACCTTTGTTGTGATACAGAAACGGTTTCATCAAATTTACGTTACCTCCAATAGATGCAGCCAGATTTTCTGAGACTAGTTTGGCTTGCCTTATTGCAATCTGGGCAGTTGTAGGATATACGGTATTAGTTTTATTATCAACCAGATTAGCACAATCTCCTAACGCAAAGACATTAGGATAATCTTGTAGTCTCATGTATTGATCAACTACCAACCTACCTGACTGGCCATGTTCACACTTGAGTGTGGATATGAGAGGATCCACTACAACCCCACCTGCCCAGATGAGAGTAGCGCATGGAATTATTGTATTGTCACTTAGTAGCACATGATCTTCTCCAGCATCCACTGCCTTGGTATTTGTTATTACTTCAATTCCTGATTTTCGAATATAATCAAGTGCAAATTTACCAAGCTCATCACCAACTTCTGGCAAGATGCCTTCTCGTGCAGACACAACAATAGTATGAATTTTTTTCGAGTCAATGTTTTTGTAATATCTTTTTGTAGCGTCTTTCAAAAAGTGATGTATCTCAGTAGCTATTTCTATTCCAGCAAATCCACCACCGACAACTATGAATCGTAAAAGTTGTTCCTGTAGAATTTGGTCTCGTTCCTGATCTGCACACTCTAATACACCTATGATATGATTTCGTATTGCTATTGCATCCTCTAATGTCTTTATTGTAAACGCAAATTCTTCGATATTAGCATTGCCAAAGAAATTATCTTTACTGCCAAGAGCAAGAACAAGATAATCATAGTCTAATACCGTTTCTTTTTGATCAAATATTCTAGTTACAGAGACATGCTTGTTTTCCATATCAATTGAGAAAATCTTTGCATGACAAAAATTTGCAGTTTTACAAAAAGATCTAATCGGCGTAGTGATATCACTTGGATGAAGCATTCCAGATGAAACTTCGGGCAACATTGGAGTAAAAAGAAAAAAATTATCTTGGCTTACTAGAGTAATTTCAACGTCATTTCTTTTGAATTGTTTTTGTAATTCGCGTAATACATTGCTACCTGCAAATCCTCCTCCGAGTATCAATATTTTGGTTTTTGCAGGATTTTGAGTACCAAACTTTCGTATCATTTCAGGTCACTTGCATCTTTTTCAACAAGAAGATAAAAGCAATGCGTATCAGCTAACAAGAGGGACTTGTGGTATCAATATACCACTATATCACAACATTAGAATGCATAGAATTTATTCTTCCATAGCAAGAGTCAGTCATGAATAAAGACAGAGGCATTTGTAAGGGACTTTGCAAAGAACACAAGGTTAGAAAGCCAAGAGATGGCACTAGTCGATATCTATCAGGTCAAGTACGATGCCAAATTTGCGGGGTTTTCATGTCAAGAGAGGCATGCCATGACAAGCAAGAGAGGCCTGCAACTGATGATACGGTGGATCTCTATTGCAATTGCTGTAATTGCATGGTACGATCAAGACCACGAAACAAACCTGGGACCAAATCTAGTAAAAAGACACCCCAGGAAGAATATGATGAATTGAAAGAATTAAGAAAAAAGTATTGAAGATATTCAGACGGTACAAAAAACACGTTTTTGCCAAAATTCTTTTCATTTATTGATCGAAAATAATTCCTCCGTAGAACTTATCAACGATAAGGACCAAAGACTTGCATTGTTTTGTAGGGACAAAAACATGGGAAATTTGCAAAAAAGTGATTTTATCATAATAACATCAATTGTATCAATTATTACCATAGCAAGTATTGGTTTTTTTGCAAACCAGTCTTTTGCTCAGACTGCAACAGTGCCGGATGTGCCAACGGGGTTTAGTGCACTAGCTGTTTCCCCTAACAGTGTAAGTCTAAACTGGAGTCCGCCTCAGAATAACGGTGGCTCACCAATTACAGGATACAGAATAGATTATAGAATTGCACCGTCAACGACCTATTCCACACTTGTGACATTAGGAAATCTTACAACATATACCCATTCTGGTTTGACTACAACCAAGACATACATCTACAGAGTTTATGCAATAAATGCAATTGGTACCGGAAGTCCTACACCTGAGCAACCTGCAACTCCTACAATCAATTCTGCACCACCGAAACATATTGCACCAAATCCTCCACAGAATCTTGTCGCATCAATATATTCTTCAACTCAGATAAATCTCTCATGGAGTGCACCAACATCTAACGGTGGACCACCAGTAACAGGATACAGGATAAATTACACGTTAGACTCGAGTGCTCCCATTAACATAGTAGCAAACTCTGCCAACACACTTACCACTTACTCACATACAGGATTACAGGCAGGTCATACCTACACTTACAAAGTTTATGCGATAAATTCTGTTGGTACAGGCAATGAATCAAACACGGCAACTGCAGTACCCACTCAGATCATAACAGTTCCAGGTTCTCCTACTCTTACTGCAACACCCTTGTCTGCCACAAGTGTTAGTTTATCATGGACACCGCCAGCAAGTGATGGAGGTTCTGCAATTACAGGATACAAGATAGAATATGCAAATGGAACGTCTACATATACAGTACTTGTTTCAAACACAGGCAGCATACAAACTTCGTATATTCATAGCGGTCTTTCCACAGGAGCAAGTTACACATATCGTGTTACTGCGATTAATGCAATTGGACCTGGGAATCCATCAAATGTTTCAACTGCAGTACCTGAAGATACAAAAACTGCAACCATAGTCTCTGCTGTAGTAATATCACCAACTAGTGTAAAGATATCATGGGTTCAGCCATCTCAGACATATGGACAGATGATAACCGGGTATACCATTGACCAAGTGATAAATGGTAATTTCATTTCAATTGATGACACGGCAAGTAGTGTCACAAGCTATACAGTTCCAAATCTTACAACAAACAAGACATACAGTTTTTCAGTAACTACAATATTATCAGGAGGGTCACAGACTAACCCCTCACCAATTGTTTCAGTAATGCCTACACGTACATCATCGGCACCAGACTCTGGCCAGACACCGTCACAGCCCCCTGCACCACAACAGAATCAGGCATTGCCAGATCCACCAACAGGTGCAAACGCCACGCTAATCTCATCAAGTACTGTAAAGATTTCATGGATAGCACCATCAAACAATGGTAAACTTCCAATTACAGGATTTAAGATAGAATCAAAGGTAGGAGTGCAAGGCGCATGGAATACCATCGCTGCAAATACTGGAGTTCAATTGTCGTTTATCAAATCTGGACTTGAATCTGGTACAACTTACTATTATCGGGTGTCATCAATAAATAATGTTGGAACCAGTCAACCATCTAGCGAAGTTTTTGTAACCACAGAACAGACTACAAATCCAACACCCATACCCCCACCACCTCCAGTTCTACAACATTCTCAAGGCATGATTCCTGTCTTCAATACCACTTCGACAATAGCCTATGAGATCACAGGAGGTCAGATATTAGGCATAGGAGTCAACCCAGGAACATTTTCTTTGAATATCAATTTGAAAAGTGACAACCCTGGAACAATATCTGTTACAATTCCAAGAGACATGGTAGATGCAAAGAAGCGAGACGGTACAGATGACACATTCATTGTTACAAGCAACGGGATGATTTCAGAGTTTAATGAAACCAAGACTGGGTCATACAGAATGTTGTCTATAGCATTTCCTACACATACTGATAAAATATCAATTTATGGAACAACTGCGGTACCTGAATTTCCAATTGCGTTAATTGCATTTCTTGTTGCATTCATTCCAGTAATCATGCTTTCAAAAAGGATTACAAGACAATCTCAAGTGTAACCATAGTTTCTGTTTAAAGCAATCATAGAATTATTTTTTCACATTTTGGCAAGTATCATGACAATTTCATGAAAAAACTCTACCAAGAATTTATCAATAGTACCGGACGAGTCTAACCATGCCACGAAAAGAATACAAGACAATAACAGTCAAAGTAGACGCCTTTCAACAGTTTGCTAGAGCAATAAAAAAAGCAAAGCAGGATGACTCGTCAGTTGACAACAGTACATTTCTGGTGTCACTTTTAAACAAGAATCATAAAGGCAAGAAGAATCGTTCATAGAATATGGTATTCTTCCAGTAAATTAGAAATGTTCTAGCCTTTTGCCGTAATGCCTACAGATTCATTTAGGCTCAGAGTAAAGTTTTTCAGAGATGTAGAATTTGTTAATGCAGTTGAATTTATGTTAGAAGACACGGTAGAGTTTACACCACCAGACATTGTAACAGGTGAGCACTCTCCCTTGAAATAGTTCCATTCATCACACTCGTAACCATTAGAAAATACACAGATTCCAGTTTGACCCGATGATGTTGTTCGTATATCCAACTTTCCACCATGGTTGACACAGTAGACTGATGCTGGATTTGCCATAGTTGTAGAGTTTGTCGATGTTGTAGTGGTGGATATTATTGGAGTTTTATCCCATGTTTTAGAAAGATTAACTGTTACATCAAATCCTGCCAAGACACCTGTGAGCAATGATACTGTTTCTTGTTTTGCATTAAGGTCAATTGAGTATCTAGCAGTATCACCGACTTTGAAGACATCATTGTCTGTAGTATCAATTACAGTTGATAGAAGACATATCGGTGTGGATGAATCACATGCTGTACTTGGTGATATTGAGACATGAACCAATCCCCTTCCCACAGGAGACTGGAGGAGTATTGTACCCTTGTCTCCATGAATTATGGTCCACATTACCACGCCATGAAAATTACTACTTTCGGCAACTGTACCTTTAGCAGAAAAGTTTACAGAACTTGTTTGTGCATATCCAAGATGCATTAATGGCATAGTCAAACTAAGGACCAAAAAGATCACAACACTACTAGCCAGTTTTGATGCCAATGTCATACGTAAAAGACCATAGTCTAAAAACATATGGCAATCAATTTTTAAATCACGCGGGTTTCATCAGGATTTTCCCAAACAGGTTTCCCTTTAACATTTTAGTGTGAGCTTCTACAGCATTTTCAAAAGTATAGACAGAATCAATGATAGATTTTATCTTCCCCTTGGACATCCAGAAGATCCCAGATTCAAGCTCAGAGCGTGTTCCTTGAGTGGAACCCAAGATGTTGGTCCCCTTGAAAAATATATGTCGTAAATCAGATTGTACTTCATATCCAGTTGTTGCACCAGTTGTAACAAGTGTTGCACCATACTTTAGCAAGGCAAGTTCTTTGTTCCAATGGGACCCACCAATGTGCTCAAAGATTACGTCAATCCCAGGACTAGATTGCTTTTGTTTTGCAAGATTCTTTGAGATTTCAAAGACTTGTTTGTTCCAGTCCTCTTTTCTGTGGTCTACTGCAAAGTCTGCGCCAAGTTTTATGCATTCTTCCAATTTATTTTCGCTTGCAGTTGCGATGACATCACAACCATAAAGCTTGGCAATCTGGATTCCAAATGTTCCCATACCAGAGCCTCCACCCATGACAAGTACCGTTTGGCCAGGTTTTATTTTCGCCCGTCCCACAAGCATGTGCCAAGATGTTGTCATTGTCATAGAAGCAGCTGCTGCATCTTCATAGGATACATTCTCTGGAATTTTGACTACATTTACCTCAGGAAGATGAGTGTATTCACAATAGCCGCCCCACAATGGACCTGTCTGAAAACCCCAAACTTTTCTATATCGACAGTCATATTCACGTCCCTCAGTACATGCAATACAGACTCTACAGGACAGATTACCGTGTGAAACAACACGATCTCCAACTTTGATGCCAGTTACATCTTCTCCTACTGCAACAACTTCTCCTGCAGCATCAGTTCCTGAAATATGCGGCATTGGTATTTGGATTGGTTTTCCGCGCATTCCCCAGATATCATCATGATTTAATCCTGCAACTATGACCTTGAAGACCACTTCATTTGATTTTGGCGTGGGTTCTGGTACGTCCTTTATTTTGAGAATTTTTTTGTAATTGTCATCAGGCGCATATTCTTCGTAGACTAGAGCTTTCACAATTCATGTTGTATACATTGGCAATATTAAGAAAATGTTGGTGTGTTACCTGTATTCATCTCCACAGTCACCGATTACAGAAAAAAGATCATTTGCTTGTAACGTGACTGTTTTTATTTTTTCGTCGTCTTCTTTGTCAAGTTGTAATGAAAACACTTTGAGGTTATCAGATTTGTTGTCAGAAATGCCAAGCCTGGCACCTATTATCACTCCAGCAACAGCAGGCTTGTCAAGTATATACCGTGTAGCAACATTTGCAATGCTGGAATCATGTTTTGTCGCAATTTCATTTAATGTGTGCAATAGTTCTTGAAACAACTTCCATCCTCCCCATGCATCAATCATATTCTTGTATTTTTGTAGACTGTACGTATCCATGTCTGACCTTGAGGGTTCAGGCTTGCCAAGATATTTCTTAGACAGAAATCCCCCACAAAGTGTTCCATATGCAAAGATACTCATCTCATGTTTTTTACAAAATGGAGCCAATTTGACTTGGGGACGTTGGTCCAGTATGGAATATTGTACTTGATTAGATACAAGCTTGAATCCTTGTTCCAACATTATCTCAATTGTACTAGTATCAAAATTTGTCAATCCAATGTGACGTATCTTTCCTTCATCATGAAGCTTTGATAGATGATGTAATGCATCAAGATATCTTGTATCATTATAATCCCACCAGTGAAATTGGAGTAAATCTATAGATTCAACATTCATTCTATGAATTGATTTTGTTATGTAATGTTCCACTATCGACCTTGTCATCGGTCCTGGGTTTGGAACAAACTTTGTAAATCCTTGAACTTTTTTTGTTTCGTCCATACCTCTTTGTTTTTCCAATCTTTTCCTAAACTTGCCAAAATATTCTTCGGCAGGACCATAGATGTCTGCCATGTCCCAAGTTGTCAGGCCCGCGTCATGGTACGAAAACATTTCAGATATTGCAGACTCGGGATCAATATCACCATGACCTCCTGCCACTTGCCACATTCCATTTAGTATTCTGGATATTTTTAGATCACGTGTCAATTGCCAAATCTTTTGATTTGATTCCATAGAGTGTTCTAAAGTAGTTTATTTGATAATCTTTTAGGCAGAAACTAGACAACTGGTTCAGATAGAGATATCAATCAATTGCAAAAGACAAGAAAATGATGCAATGTTACATGAATTTAGTTCATTTTATGAGAAAAAGATCAAGCTATACAATTCCTATTGCATTGTTTCTGGCATCCATGTTGATGTATTCCTACAACTTGGAAGGACAACCACGACATGGAGATGAGATAAACTACCTAGGATGGGCAGGAAACTACATTCACCTGATAGAAAATGGTGACTTTGGAAACTCGTGTCTTGTATCAATTGACAATTGTGGTTCGTTATACCACATACCAGCACACGGTGCTACATACAGCCCATTACGCATGATTCTGATTGGAATACCCATGAGTCTTGAACACCAGGATACTGGGGACTATTATGACTGGTCTTGCTA
>Ga0070711_100001993_pt1 | contig 11481 bp, 8 predicted proteins | sample LARL53metaG_FD_65452 | JGI IMG/M metagenome (GOLD analysis project Ga0070711, IMG submission 65452) | Corn, switchgrass and miscanthus rhizosphere microbial communities from Kellogg Biological Station, Michigan, USA - LAR L5-3 metaG | ecosystem: Host-associated > Plants > Roots > Rhizosphere ... | reverse complement strand
ATACCGGCAAATCATGGGCAATCACTCGCAGACGGGCATTGTGGCTGCGGCGAGCTGCGAGGAATACCTGCGCGGCGTCATCAAGAAGCATGAGCTGACGCGCGTGGACAAGGAGGACGACCGCGTCCGGCACATCGAGACGCTGAACGCGCAGACCGGCCCGGTGTTTTTGACCTACAAGGCCGTGCCGGCGCTGGATGAATTTGTCGCAAAAAAATCTTCCACGACGCCGGTGATTGATTTTACCGCCAAGGACGGTGTGCGGCACTCCGCGTGGACGATTTCCGGCGCGGATGAAATCAAATCCATCGAGTCGCAGTTCGCGCAAATTCAAGTCCTTTACATCGCCGATGGGCACCATCGCAGCGCGGCGGCGGCGCGGGTGTTTCAGAACCGCAAGGGCAGGGGGCAGAGCGGCCAATTCCTCGCCGTAATTTTCCCGCACGACCAGATGCAAATCCTTTCCTACAACCGCGTGCTGAAGGATTTGAACGGTCATTCGCCGGAGCAATTGCTGGCAAAATTGGAGGCCGTTTTCACGATTTCAAAATCCGGGAGCGCGACGCCGGAACATAAACACGAAATCGGCTTTTACCTCCAGGGCCGGTGGCGGACGCTGTTGTTCCTTGAGACATTTCTGCAATCGAAAGACCCGTTGAAAAAGCTCGATGTGGAATTGCTCCAGCAGCACGTCCTAGCGCCGGTTTTCGGCATCGAAAATCCGCGCACGAGCGACCGCATCCATTTCGTCGGCGGCATCCGCGGTCCGGCGGAATTGGAACGGCTCGTGGACAGCGGCGAATACGCCTGCGCGTTCTCGATGTTTCCAACGGGCCTGGACGATTTGATGGCCGTGGCCGATGCCGGCGAAATCATGCCGCCCAAAAGCACCTGGTTCGAACCGAAGCTCCGCGACGGAATGTTCTGCCACCTCATCTGACATTTGCGATTTACGATATACGATTTACGAGGCTGCCGTAATTTTGAGCCCAATGCGTAAATCGTAAATCGTCATTCGTAAATCCGCGCTGTAACAATTTCCCTTCGCGGCTGTCTTGCGGTTAAATGATGCCATCCGAAATGACCAGCAGCGCACAACAGGACGAGTCCGCTGTGGCGGCCGTGCGGCTCGGTGACGCCGAACGCTACCGCGAACTGGTTGAACGCCACGAACGGCGCGTCTTCGCCGTCGCGTGGAGCCGGCTCGGCGACGCCACGCTTGCGGAAGAGGCCGCGCAGGAGGCGTTCATCCGAGGCTACCGGCGGTTGTGGCTGCTCGGCGACGGCGCGAAATTTGCCACGTGGATCACCACCATCGCGCGCCATGCCGCCATCAATCTCGGGCTGCGACATAGACGCGAGTTGAACCGGCGCCAACGCTGGGCGCTGGAAAACTTTTCCGAGACCGCGCCGGAAAATTCTTCAACCGAAAACGAACCGCTGCCCTCGCCGGAAATGCTGCGCCAGACGCTGGCTGAACTGCCGGATTCCCACCGCGAATGTCTGGTGCTGTTTTATCTCGAAGGCAAAAGCGGCGCGGAGGCGGCGGCGGCGCTGGGCATTTCCGAACCGGCGTTGCGTGTGCGCCTGCACCGCGCCCGCGCCGCGCTGCGCGAGCGTCTGGAGGAAAAACTCGAAGGCTCCCTGGCGAATCTGCGTCCGACCAAAACGTTCGTTTCCGCGATCATGGCCGGTGTGCTGGCATCCTCGTCCGCAAAAGCGGCGACGGCCGGGGGGATTGGCGCGACGATTTTGGGAACGCTGGCAAAGTTCACGCCGCTGAAATGGCTGTTCATGTTTGCGCCGATGATCATGCCGGCCATCATCCTGTTGCCCGGATTTTTCATGCAGCGGTGGCGGCTGCGGGAAGAATTGAAGAATTATCGCGACCCGGACGGGTTTCGCGCCAAACTGCACCAGCAATTCGGGCGGAAACTATTTGGTGCGTTTGCCCTGATGATTGTGGTAGGGCTGGCGGCGGGTTATTTATCCGGTCACAGCCGGGTTCATCTTGATTCAAAATTTGTTTTCTTTTTGATTGGCTGTTTCGGACTGCGGGGTGTTTTCGTTTCGGGACGGTTGCTGGAAATCAACCGGTCGCGCTTTCAGGTCGGGGCGTTGATTAGCGGTTTGACGATCACCGGGGCGTGTTTTGCCGTTGTTTTCGGTTTGATGTCGGCAGGCGCGATTGTGCCATTCTGCTTGCTCTCCGTGCTGGTGGGGGTCTTCAGTTACAACCACAAACCGTTGCGCATGGATCACAACTTATTTCTTCGCGCGGCACAGGGCATGTTCCCAAACCAGTTGCGAGCCAGAAGTGCGCACAGCCAGACCCGCGAAACCATCCGGCGCTTCGCCAGGTTTTTGAGCGAACACCATTTTGTTGCCGGCTTCCGCTGGCTGGATGACGGCCTGATGTTAAGTTTGCCGCGCGTCGGCACGCAGGCGTTCCAATCTTGGAGCGGCTACGCATCGGCGAAGAAATCCATCATCGTGCTGCACTCCGATGGCGGCGTGTCGGCTCATTGTGGCGAAAAGGATGCGGCCGCCCTGCTTGCCCTTGCAGATTCCCGGAGGCTGGATTTGAGCGAGGCGGAGAGCCGCGTTGCCTCCGCGCTGGCACAAGCCTGGCAGTATTTTGAGGCCGATGAAAATTCCCGCGCGGAGTTCGCGCTCGGCCAGGTGCCGGACGAGGAAATTTTTGTGAAGCCGGCGGCAAAGATGCTGTCGCGGCGCTGGACGCTTTTCATCTTTGGTGTTTTTGGCGGCTTGGCCCTTGCGCTGACAGCCGCGGTGAAATTTTATCCGGCGCAGTTTGCACGGCTTGACGGGTTGAAGCCGGTGAATCTCACCCAGACGCAAGTTCATGAATTCATGAGCCTGGTCAGCACGAATCCGAATCCGCTGATCAAGACGGGCGAAGGCTCCTACATGCAGAACGGATTTGCACGGGATCCTCGCAATGCCTTGTTCGGTTGTCTGGTGCTGCCGGAAACAAATTTATTCACATCCAGCGGACTCGACGCGATTCATTCAACAATTCTTGGCGCCAGCGACCTTGACGCTTGGCGGCAAAATCCAAAGCGCCTGCAATTATTTATGAACAGCCAGTTTCATCGCGCAATAGATGAAGGTTGGTTGAGCTGGCAGGAATTGAATTTACAGCCCGCCGATTGCAAGGCGTTTTTACACACGAACCGCTCTTTAATTTACGCGGGTGCGCTTCTGGGATTGGGAGCAAATTGGAATCTCTTTCTGTCGCGCTGCGATGCTTGGTCGTGGGTTCAATCGCAGCATTACGACGTGATGCGGATTCAAAACTGGGGCGTCTGGGACCTGCGTTTTTTGGGCGAAGTCAATTCGCTCGACCTCGTTGATCGCGAAAAGCTCATCCAGCAAATCGCCGCCGTGCAGACGCTTTCCGCTCATCCGCCGGGAAATCCGCCGATTCACGATTGGCAGGACGTGCGCGGATTGTTTTTTACGCCGTGTTTTCCCGCGTTGCAGGATACTTATCGTTCGCTCGCCGCGCTGGAAATTCTCGGCGGGCTGGACCGGATTGACCGCGAGCAGTGCATTCGCGGTATTTTGCGTGCGCATCGTGGCAGAGGGTTTTTCACCTCGCCCAATTCCGGCGGTTACAACGAATACCACATTGACGGCAGCGCCGAGGACACGATTGCCGCCTACGAATCGCTGCGCATTCTCGGCGCGCTGGATCGCGTGAAGGACTTGAGCCAATGGCAGTTTCGCGTCAACCGCCGGCATCTGGCCAGGGACGAGGTGACGTGGCAAGACATCGAGGCGTGGGTCTGCCAGCAGCGGCTGGAAAAAATCCAGCGCGAGCACAAGGCCAATCCCTCCGCGCCCTATCGCTCCTTGCTCGAACCGTAACGAGCAAGGACGTTCATCCATTTGATTTAATCCTTCTCGTCGTCCTCGTCCTCGTAATCGAAACGGAAATCGAGGACGAGGACGACGACGAGGACGATCCGAACAAAAATTCTTTTCGTGCCATTTCGCGTGTTTCGTGGTTAATAATTCCCCGTGCCGCCCAACCGCCTCCAACGCAGCCTGCGTGCCACGTTCCTTGGCCTCGCCGTGAACGTCACGCTGACGGTCGCGAAATTTCTCGCCGGCATTTTCGGCCATTCCCAGGCGCTCATTGCCGACGCGGTGGAATCACTCGCGGACATTTTCAGTTCCGTTATTGTCTGGCGCGGTCTTGTTGTGGCCGAGACGCCGCCGGATGACGACCACCCTTACGGCCACGGCAAGGCGGAGCCGATTGCCGCCGCCGTCGTTTCCGCCATGTTGCTGCTGGCGGCGGGCTTGATCGCGTTTCATTCGTTACGCGGAATCCTTCAACCGCGTGTCGCGCCGTCGGCATGGACGCTGATCATTCTCGTCGTGGTCATCGCCATGAAGGAGACGCTATTCCGTTTCGTGCTGCGCGAATCGGAAACGGTGTCCAGCTCCGCCGTGGAGACCGACGCGTGGCATCATCGCAGCGACGCGATCACCTCGGCGGCGGCCTTTCTTGGCATCAGCATCTCGCTCGTTGGCGGCGACGGCTATGCATCAGCGGACAACTGGGCGGCGCTGGCGGCGGCGTGCGTCATCGCCTGGAACGGCTGGCGGCTGTTGCGCCCGGCGCTCAACGAATTGATGGACCGCTCGCCCGACCGCAAACTCGTCAATCAAATCCGCACCGTGGCCGGAACCATTCCCGGCGTGGCCGGCGTGGAAAAATGTTTCGTCCGCAAGATGGGCTGGCAGTTTTTCGTGGACATGCACGTCGAGGTGGACCCGCAAATGACGGTGGAAAATTCCCACCGCATCAGCCACGAGGTGAAGGACAAGGTGCGCGCGGAAATCCCGTCCGTCCGCGACGTGCTCGTCCACATCGAGCCGCTGGGAATGGCGGCGCGAAGGGATGGAAAACATCGAACATCCAACATCGAACATCCAACATCCAGTTAACCCGGCAACGGAAAGGCATTGGTTGTTCGATGTTGGATGTTGGTTGTTGGATGTTCCCTAAATTTTTTGTTCCCTTTTCCGCTCCAGCGGACATTTATTGGTAAATGCTGGAATCAGACGACATCGCCCTGCTGAAGGAATACGCCGAAAGCGGTTCCGAATCTGCCTTTGCGGAACTCATCGCGCGATACGTCAATCTGGTTTATTCCGCCGCGCTGCGCAGCGTTGGCAACGCGCACGCGGCGCAGGAAATCGCGCAGGCGGTTTTCATCATTCTGGCGCGCAAGGCGAAGTCGCTTGGTGACAAAACGGTTCTTTCCGGCTGGCTGTATCAAACCGCGCGGTTGACGGCGGCAAATTATCTGCGCGGCGAAACCCGCCGGCATCACCGCGAACAGGAGGCTTATATGCAGGCGATTTTGGATGGTGGCCGCGACGCCTCGTCGCAATTTCCTGAATCCGAAGTTTGGCAGCAAATCGCGCCGTTGCTGGACGACGCGATGGGCCGGCTGGGCGAGAAAGACCGCAACGCCATCGTGCTGCGATTTTTCGAGAACAAAAACTTGTCGGAAGTCGGCGCGGCGCTGGGAGCGAGCGAAGACGCGGCAAAAATGCGCGTGAACCGCGCGCTGGACAAGCTGCGGAAATTTTTCAGCAAACGCGGCGTGGATTCGACGGTGGCGGCCATTGGCGAAACGATTTCGAGCAATTCGGTTCAAGTCGCGCCGGTGGCGCTGGCCAAGACAATTTCCGCCGTGGCAGTGGCAAAGGGCGCGGCGGCCAGCGGTTCAACCTTAATCCTCGTGAAAGGAGCATTGAAAATTATGGCATGGACAAAAATGAAAACAGCGGTAATTGCGGGAGCAGTTTTGATTCTCGCAGCCGGAACAACAACGGTAATTGTAATAGACCGCGCAGGTCACGCGCCGATCAAATTGGTGTGGACGTCGGCGGAGGTGGAATCATACAAGCAGGAAACTACCGTTCGCATGAACCAATCCAAACTTTGGGCGCTGGCGTGCATCATGTTTGCCAGTGATCACGGAGGCAGGCTTCCGGATAATTTTGACCAGTTGAAATCCTACGCCGTAGGCAACAACGGCCAGAAAATCAGTCTTTCATCTTCAAATTGGGAGCTTGTATCCGCCGGCAGCTTGTCCGGCATGTCCAACCCGTCCCAGACCATATTGCTCCGCGAAATAAAATCAAGGCAATCTCCCGATGGCAAATTTGTAAAAGTTTATGCGCTGGCTGACGGCCATGTGCAAGTGATCGCCTCCACGACCGACATTTTTTCAAATACCGAGAATAAATTCGGATTTGTGGTTCAACCGCCAAAATAAATTGTCCAGTTTTGTGGTTCGCGGACATCATTGGGTAGATGCCGGAATTGGACGACCAACAACTGCTGCGGGAATTCGCCAAAACGAATTCGGAAACGGCCTTCGCCGCGCTCGTCGCGCGGCACGTGAACCTCGTCTATTCCACGGCGCTGCGGTTCTGCGGCAATCCGCATCGCGCGGAGGAAGTCACGCAGGCGGTTTTCATCATCCTCGCGCGCAAGGCAAAATCGCTTGGCGGCAAAACGGTTCTTTCTGGCTGGCTCTACCAAACCGCGCGGATGACGGCGGCCAACGTGGTGAAAGGCGAAATCCGCCGCCAGCGCCGCGAACAGGAGGCTTACATGCAATCCACTTTGAACGAACCGGACCCGGCGGCGTGGGAGCAAATTGCGCCGTTGCTGGACGATGCGATGGGCCGGCTTGGCGAAATCGACCGCAACGCCGTGGTGCTGCGTTTTTTTGAAAACAAGACCGCCCGCGAAGTCGCCGCCGCGCTGCAATTGACCGAAGCCGCCGCGCACAAGCGCGTGAACCGCGCGCTGGACAAGTTGCGGAAATTTTTTACCAAGCGCGGCGTCATCCATTCGGCGGCGATTATTGCCGGAGCGGTTTCGGCGAATTCGGTTCAAGCCGCGCCGGTCGGTCTGGCCAAGACAATTTCCGCCGTGGCAGTGGCAAAGGGCGCGGTGGCCTCAACTTCAACCTTAACCCTCGTGAAAGGAGCATTAAAAATTATGGCATGGACAAAAATGAAAACAGCGGTCGTCGTGAGCGGAGTTGCTTTGCTCACGGTGGGAACATTGACTGTAACCGTGGTGAGAATCCAACAAAACACGGGTGCTCAATCGGACAAGGGAAAGGTTCCAGCCGCGTCACCGGTTCAGGCCTCCAGTTCCAAGGAAGTCAACGAGCGCAATGCCGACATCAATAATCTCCGTCAGATTGACGCGGCAAAAATGCAATGGGCATTGGAAAACGGCAAACCAAACGGCACGCCTGCGACCGAATCCGACATCGCGCCGTATCTTATAGGCGGCAAATTGCCAAAGAGTCCGGCCGGTGGCACCTATACTATCGGCAAAGTCGGCGAAACCCCGACTTGCTCCATTCCAGGCCACGAACTGCCCTAAAGTGCTCTTGGTCGAAAAGGCAAAGTAGAAAGATTTGTTTCCGGTTTTCCGGCGCGGCGGCAATATACCGGTTGAAACCATGCAGGGACCGGACAATTCATTGATCGCCGAATTCAACGCCCGCCGCAGCGAAGACGCCTTTGCCGCGCTGGTGCGGCAGCACGTCAATCTGGTTTTCGCCACGGCCATGCGACAGGTGGGTGATGCCGGCGCCGCCGAGGAAATCACACAAAATGTCTTCGTGGCGCTGGCGCAGGCGGCGGGCAAACTCGGCTCGCACCCGACCATCGCCGGCTGGCTCCATCAAACGGCGTTGAACAAATCCCGCGAATGGCTGCGCTCCGAATTGCGCCGGCGCAAGCGCGAACAGGTCGCGGTGAATCTGGATCTGGCCCGGGCGGAAGGCGATTCCGTGTGGTCGCCGCTCGTGCCGCTGCTCGATGAGGCGCTGCTGGAACTGCGCGAACCGGATCGGCAGGCGGTGATCCTGCACTTCATGGAAGGCCGGACTTTTCAGGAAGTCGGTTCGGCGCTCGGCGTCGGCGAGGACGCGGCGCGCAAGCGCGTGGACCGCTGCCTCGGCCAACTGGCAAATTTTTTCCGCCACCGCGGTTTCGCGGCGCCCGCGCTCGCGGTCGGAGCGCCGCTCTTCACGTTTTCATCGCACGTGGCGCCGGCGGGCTTGGCGGCCTCCGCCACGAGCGCCGGGTTGGCGGCGCATTCAACCGCTTCAACTTTAACCCTCATCAAAGGAGCATTGAAAATTATGGCATGGACAAAAGCAAAAACAGCAATTGTTGTTGGCGTGGTAGCTATTCTGGCCGCTGGCACAACAACAACCCTAGTCGTTAGGCATCAGCATCAAGCCGATGGAAAAAACTCCGCAGGTAAAATTGGAACAAATCCCGGCGATTTCGCCCCGGATAAGATCGCGTTCATGGGCAACATGAGATCCATCAAAGCGGCGGTTATCCCGGCATTTATACAATACGCGCAGGCGCATCAGGACGAAATTCCGAAGAGTATGGCGGACCTGCAACCTTATCTTCCGCCGGACATCACAGGGATGGATGATGATCATTGGGAAATACTCGCCAGTGGAAAGCTGACGCCTCAATTAACACAGAAAGATACAGTTCTGTTTCAACAAAAGAACCTGCCGTCCGGTCAATACGGCAACCTGAAAATAGTCGGTTACACGGATGGGCACTTGGAGGGCAAGAGGTAGAGTTCAATGAAACCGCGAGGCTTTACGCTGGTCGAATTGCTGGTGGTCATCGCCATCAGCGCCATTCTGGCTGCCTTGTTGCTGCCCACTTTGAGCAGTGCCAAGGCCAGAGCAAAGCGGACGGCGTGCTTGAACAACCTGAAACAAATCAATCTCGGCGTTCACATGTATGCCGATGACCACGACGATGTTTTATCTCTGGTCAACAGCAACATGTCGGCGTTCGCTTTTGTCGGTTACAAGGATTGGATGAAAAGCTATGTGGGATTGCACGGTGTTTCATCGCCGCAGGACGCACTTTTCGCCTGCCCAGCCGACACGTTTTGCTTGCCCGACAACATCGGCGGCGCGCCCCAAGCCTGCCATCTGCTGCCGGCATCCAATTATTCGAGTTATGTGTTCAACGCAGGAAACATCCGCAGAGACTATCCATTCATAAACGAGCCGTTTCCCGGTATTGCGGGACGCAAATTAACATCAATCAGAAATCCCACGAAAACTATTCTCATCACGGAACAACCAGCCCTGTGCCCATACTCCTGGCATCAGCCTCAAAAACTGGTGGAGAAACAATATCAGTTTAATGACGCCCGAAACATGGTCAGCTTCGTGGATGGCCACGTCAGCTACGTCAAAATCTACTGGGACGCGAACACCACACCCGATCATTTCGAGGCCTGGCACTACGACCCGCCTGCCGGATATGATTACCAATGGAGCGGAGATTGAACATAAACTTCAAGCGCGCGTTCACCCTGATGGAACTGCTGGTAGTCATCGCCATCATCGCCATTCTCGTCGCCTTGCTGCTGCCGGCTTTAAGCCACGTCAAGGCAAGCGCGAAACGAACGGTCTGCATGAATCATTTGCGGCAAATCAGTTTGGATGTTCGCATGTATGCGGATGATTCAAATGACGCCGCGCCAACGACTCCGGCGCCAACCGCTTCGTTCAACACGTTTATAGACGGCCTGGCGGCCTTCAAAAAACTCATGGAAAAGTCCAGCAACTCAAACTTGTTCATCTGCCCGGCTGACATTTTCTATTATAGCTTTGAAAACGCAGGCTCTGTGCGTTATGTGCCGCAGGGATTTCACGAACAATCTATTTCCGGGCATTCAAGTTACGGATTTAACGGCGGACGCACGGATATTTTTGGCACAAACGCAATCGGCATTGCCGGCCGCAAATTGAGTTCGATAAAAGAACCGGCAAAAACCATTCTGGTCGCGGAAATGTCGGCTTACTTTCCGTGGTCCTGGCACGAACCCAAGCGCCCCTTGAAGGCGGAAAACTCGATGTTCGATGGCTCAAAGAACGTGGTCAGTTTCGTGGATGGTCATGTCAACTACATCAAGATGTATTGGAACATTGACAAGCCGAATTGGGCCACTGTGTTCTACGAGCCACCAGTAGGATACGATTACACATGGGGCGGAGATTAACCGTGAAACGTGCCTTCACGCTGCTTGAATTGTTGGTGGTCATCGCCATCATCGCGATTCTCGCTGCCTTGCTGCTGCCGGTTTTAAGCCGAGTCAAGGCAAGTGCGAAACGAACGGTCTGCGGAAATAATTTGCGGCAAATCAATCTGGGTTTGCGGATGTATGTGGACGATTTCAACGATAAGTCTTCCAATACGCCCAACTCGAATAGCTCTCCGTCTTTGGATAACTTTATTAATGTTACCGGCTATAAAAAGTTGATGAAGAGAAATGTCGGCCTGACCGGAGAATCATCGCCGCAGGACAAATTGTTCGCCTGTCCCGCCGATACGTTTTATTACGATTTGCTTCCAAATGGTCAAGGATACGTGCCGCAAAGCATTCACGAACAATCCTTTTCCGATTATTCGAGTTACGCATTCAATGCGGGGACAACCACCAATCTTCTGGGTGCACACACACCGGGCCTCGCCGGGCGGAGAATCAGCTCAATAAAAGAGCCGACCAAAACTGTTCTAGTCGCCGAAATCCCGGCGTTGTATCCTTATTCATGGCACGCGCCGAAACGCCCGTTTTCAGTGGAGAATGCAACCTTCAATGACGCCAAAGACATGGTTAGTTTCGTGGACGGCCATGTCAATTACATCAAAATCTATTGGAACGGCAATCGAGTTGTGTCTGGTGGCACTTCTTACATCACGACAGCGGCTGATTATGATCCACCTCCCGGATACGATTACAAGTGGAGCGGAGATTGACCGTGAAACGGGCCTTCACTCTGGTCGAATTGCTGGTGGTCATCGCCATCATCGCGATTCTGGCGGCATTGCTGTTGCCGGTGTTGAGCGCCGCTAAAAGTTACGCGAGGCGCACGACCTGCCTGAATAATTTGAAGCAAATCAATCTCGGAGTGCATCTGTATGCCGACGACCATGGCGACGTTTTGACCTTGGTCAGCACCAATACATCGCCGGACGTTTGGACGGATTACAAGAACTGGATGAAGAGTTACGTCGGTTTGCACGGGGTTTCGTCTCCGCAGGACGCCTTGTTTGCCTGCCCAGCCGACACCTATTACTACTTTGAATACACCCTCATTCCGCAAGGACGGCATATGCAGCCGCAATACAATTATTCAAGTTATGCTTTCAATGCCGGAAACATCCGCTCCACAGCCGGGGAGTTCCCGGGCATCGCCGGACGCAAGTTGACTTCAATAAAAAATCCGGCGAGAACGGTCCTGGTCACTGAATTTGCGTCGCTGGATCCCTATTCATGGCATGCAAATCAAAAGGAAGCCTCGGGTCAAGCCGGCGCCAGCGGTTCCAGGAACATGGTCAGTTTCGTGGATG
>Ga0070711_100001981_pt1 | contig 11507 bp, 8 predicted proteins | sample LARL53metaG_FD_65452 | JGI IMG/M metagenome (GOLD analysis project Ga0070711, IMG submission 65452) | Corn, switchgrass and miscanthus rhizosphere microbial communities from Kellogg Biological Station, Michigan, USA - LAR L5-3 metaG | ecosystem: Host-associated > Plants > Roots > Rhizosphere ... | reverse complement strand
CGTCAATCGCTTGGGTGTGCCACCTGCGGCGGATACGACGTACAGGTCCGCCACCACACCCGCGACAATCCCTCGGACGAAGGCCACGGTCTCGCCGTCTGGCGAGAAAGCAGGACCATAGTCGATTTCCTGATCTGACGGTGACGTGAGCCGTCGTGTGGTGGAATCCGCGAGAGAAAGCAACGCAATCCAGGAACGGATCCTGTCCGGATGGCCCTCCGTAAAGGCCAGAACTTTGCCATCGGGCGACCAATCCAAGGCCCGATGAAAAAAACCAGCGGGCCCGGAGTATACGCGGTGCTCGGTACCACCAAAAGCTGGAATCACGTAAATCGCAACTCCCTCGTGAGAGGTGCGGAAGAAAGCGACCTGGCGGCCATCCGGTGACCACCTTGCACAGCAGTCGCCAGAATTGCTGGTGAGTCGCAGCGACTTCTCGCCCCCGACCACCGTTGTGTAAATCCCAGAATTCGGCCCTCCCCTGGAAAAGGCGACCTGGTTGCCGTCGGGCGAAAAGGCTGGCTTGAACTCAAGATCGGTCAGGCCGAACAAGGGCACTACTTCAATGGGAGGCAGTACCGCTTCTGCCCGATTCCGCGAAACCCGCCAGATCCCGACCCCGGCGAGCAGCACTAAAAACGTGGCCCCAACTGATATCCACCGTGCGTTCGCCATAACTCTCCCTAAATGCCCTTGCGGAGCACTAGGTGCGGGGACTTCAGGACGTGGCTTGTCCACGGAACCAATGAAACGATAGCCACGACGAGGGAGGGTCTGAACAAACCTGGGATTTTCCGCCTCGTCCTCCAATGCGATTCGGATTTTGGCTATTGCTGTATTCAGCGCCTGCTCGAAATCAACAAAGATATCTCCGGGCCAGACCCTCTCGCGCAACTCCTCTCGAGTAACCAACTCACCAGCGTGTTCCAGCAGGACGACGCAGACTTGAAACGGCTGGCCCTGCAGGGCGACCTTCACCCCATTCTTGCGCAACTCCCCGGTCTGTAGGTCCGCTTCGAAGATGCCAAAACGGATAATCCGCGCAGAACGTACGCTATCGTCCATGGAACACCACGCTTGTGAGCTGAAACTCTAGCACCGTTAGTTGGCTTCCGAAACGCTAACTAATGTAAGTACATCTTCAAACGACTCACCGGCAAGGACTTGCTCGAAGAAGAATAAATAAACAAGCAATCTACCTGCTGTCCATTGAGCTTCCCGGCCTTGTAATTCAGCGTTGGCGTCACCGAAAGCCGAAGAGGTGAACGCCATGAACCGCCTGTCTTTCTTCTGCTGGTTGCTGGTAATGCTTACCCTGTCACACGCTGAGCTCGCGTGGCCTCAGAAGGCCATCGCTCCGGATACTGCATCCGCGGTGACCGTAACGGAAGCACTGGCGCACGACCCGATTAAACTCCCGATTCGTCTGTACTGGGGCTACTTGGTCATCGTTCAAGGATCAATTGGCAATGTGCCGAAGCTAAGTTTCCTGGTGGACACCGGGGCCTACCCCAGCGTCGTCGACCAGAAAATCGCAACGCGTCTTGGCCTTGCGACACAACCCGGCAAAGTGAACTTGTCAAATAAAACTGTCCAGACACGCCTGGTCGTCCTGCCTTCCCTGCTTCTTGGACCGATCGAGGCCACCTCCCTTCCCGTTCTGTCGCAAGACCTCTCGTTTTTTCAAAAGACTTTTGGCCAGAAGGTCGATGCCATTGTGGGTCTGGATGTCCTCAGAAAGAGCAGTTTTAGCATCAACTATAAAACGAAGGAAATGCTCTTCGGTCCGGTGGAGAGGCTGACCTTCTCTGCCCCCTTCGACACGGCTGTACCAGTTGTGACCATTCGAATGGGATTCCCGACCGAAGAGCTACGTCTGGTTATCGATACTGGCGGACCGGACCTGATGCTGCTCCAAAGTCGAATGCCCCATTCCATCGGCTTGCAGGAACTCGGGACAGAGACGGTGTCCGACGTGAGTGGATCGTTTCAACGCAGGAAGGTGCGGATTGCTGAGGTGAATGTAGGCAAAGAAACAATTCGCGCTCAGGTCGCCTTTGTCGCCGACGATAGGAAAGATGATGGAGACAATTTTGACGGCGTTTTGGGCATGAGGGGGCCTCGGTTCTGGAAGATTGCATTCGACTTTGAACAGCTCAGGTTTTCGTGGGAAAGGTAGGCCTGATTCGAACGACGATCTATGCTCCCAGTGAGGTGCTATACGGAAAGATTCTTAAGGTAGCGCTTATGCGCACCGCCCACGGTTCAGTTCGAACTGGTCGCTCCCTTCCGTGCTCTACGCCACAATGTTGTGCGGCTAGGCCCGCCTGCTTTGTACTTGCGATTCGGCCCACGCTTCCACTCCTTGCCTGCTGACTTCAGTCGAGCGATGCCCGCCTTTGTCCTGTCGCTGATCCGTATGCGTTCCTGCTGGGCCATGGCTGCGAGCAGTCCGATGATTGCATCTCCGAAGACGCCTAGAGAGTCCACGTACTGTTCCGTGAAGGATTTGAACTTGACGCCGGCGTCTGTAAGTTCCTTCAGGTAGCAGTGCGTTTTGAATGTGCCTTCGCGTGTCAGCCGGTCCAGCGACCAGAAGAGCAGAACATCGAAGCGGTGCTTCGCAGCCGCGGTGAAGAGCGTCTTGAAGCCTTTGCGCTCGCCGTTCTTGGCGCTGGCCTCGTCTGAATATTCCTGGACGACCTCCCAGCCTTGTCGGACAGCGAACTCGCGGAGTTGCAGGAGCTGGTTCATCGCGTCCTGGCCTCTCTCGGTTGTGGAAACCCTTGTATAGATTGCGCAGCGCAGTTTCATTTGGGGTCACGCTTTCTTGGGCAGGAAGTCCTTTGCTTTCAGACCGGCTATTCGCGGAATCAATGTTTCATATAACGAACCCTTTCGCAACAGGTCTCTTGGTGAAAAACCTTGTGTGACTGGCTTTCGCGCGTCGGTTTTGATGGAGTGGCCACCCTGACGTGACTTCATAATAGTAATAATAATAATAAGGAGCGACTGAACCACAGCTCGAGTTTTTGGGGCTCAAGCATCAAGGCGGCCGTCGTCAGACGATAAAGCGGGCGGGGCGGGATTGAGCTTCGGCGCCAATCCAAAAAAAGACCTCCTAGAATGGCCGTTGCGGGCCTCCAAGCGCCGAAATTCACGCGGTTGCGCCGAGGGTGGTGTCAGAGGTCACTTACTCAAAGTGCCTGAAATCTGGTTAGGTGAGCAGGCAACTCAGATGTCATTTGGAAGTCTTCTCAGGGCTGCCTGGGGCGTCACTACCCAATTCCGCAGAACCCTTGGGACCCGCATGTCCATTGATCGAAACGCTAGTGTCACTACTCATTCACGAGGCCCGGTTCTTGACGCGTGGCGTTAGGATTCTGGCGCCAGGAACACTCCGTCTGACTCGCCGATTCCAACTGCATCCAAGGGTTCTGAAGAGGGACGATCCTCGCAAGTGATTCATTCTTTGACGTCTATCGATCCGTTGCGTTTCGCATTGGCATGAATTCCAGTTTGCGAATTCTCTGGAGGGCTGAAAAGAGCAGCGCGGACTCGTCATCAGCAGCGTCCGTCGAAACAAGGTCCCGGCGGCGTTGATGAGACGCGACACTTCCTCCCGGCTCAACACCGTTGGCAGTCGCCGCTGATCCTGCGGATAAGGCAAAAAATCGCGGAACTGATGGCGCTTAAGTGTCTTGACGAAAAAGAAGCGCAGGGCCGCGACCTGGTTGATCACAGTCCCCGGCGTCAGCTTGCGCTCTCGCAGTAGATAGGCTTGGTAGGTTCGAAGTTCGTTCAGGCCGAGTTTGTCGGGTGACTTGCCGAAGTGCTTGGCGAAGTCAGCCACGACCCGCAGGTAATTGCGCGTCGTGATTGCAGAGTAGTTGCGGCGCTGGAGTTCTTCCAGCATGATTCTTCGTAAACGGGTCACGGGAGCCTCCTTTCTCCGTGACCCACACTACGTCAGCCGTGTCGGAAATGTCCGGGTTCACCACGCGGTAGCGTCCGCCGCGCCAGCGGCTTAGTCCTTGTCGGCAAACCTTACCTTGGGATTACTTCCAGCTTGCCTGTAATACGGCCTGAACGAATTGAGGTTCGTTTTCAACCGCCAAATAGGAGACCATCAGTTCCACAATCACTTGGGTTCAAAATCACATTGTGGCGGAATGCGTAAAGACGGTCCCTCGTCCCTGAGGTTGTCCGTTTCCGGACACTATCTTCCACCCACGGACATCCTCGTCGGCTATAGGGTTTGCAGATTCGATCGTTCCCCTTTAGCGACGTGTGGTTTACGGATCTTCGCCGATGGTAGGAGAATTGCCTTCAGGAGAATGTTGGTGTTGTCTGACGTTCCGGCTCGAGGTCGCGTGATGAGTGGGTTACTTCAAGATTTTCGATACACGTTGCGGCAATTGCGCAAGTCGCCGGGATTCACCGCAGCCGCCGTCCTCACTCTGGCCATGGCCATCGGAGCGAACGCAGTTGTGTTCAGCATTCTGAATGGCCTGATTCTGAAGCCGCTGAATGTACCCGATTCGCAGAGCCTCTACTTAATCCAGAATGGTACCGATAACTCGACCGCTCAGTCGTATCCTGACTACATCGACTTGCGGGACCGTAATCACAGCTTTGATGGTCTGACCGGCTACGGGATCACTCAGGTCGCATTGAATGCTGGCGAAGGTTCGTCGCTGATTTGGGGAGTGGAAGCCAGCTCGAACTACTTTGACGCACTACGCATTCAGCCTTATCTCGGCCGCTTTTTTCACGACTCCGATGATCGCGGACCCAACAGCGTCCCATGTATCGTCTTCAGCTACGCGTATTGGCACACGCGTTTTCACGATGACCGAAGCGTCGTCGGCAAGATGGTGCAGCTCAATCAGCATCCTTTTACCGTCATCGGCGTTGCGCCGCCTGATTTTCGCGGGACCATCGTCTTTATTTCCCCGAACTTCTTCGTGCCCTTGGTGAATCACGAACAGATCGACGCAGCTACTGACCTGAACGATCGCGGCGCCCGTTGGATCTTCATGGTCGTAGGACACCTGAAGGCTGGGACGACACTGGCTTCTGCAACCGCTGACCTGAATCTGATCGCCGAACATCTTCAAAAAACTTATCCCAAGCAGGAGCGGCCCGGGGGCTTTTCGTTGGGAAAGCCAAATCTTCTGGGAGACCAGTTCGCTCCCGGGGTGAAGGCATTCATCGCGGGTTTGATGCTGCTAGCTGGATTGATTCTGCTGGCCGCGTGTGCCAATCTGGGCAGCCTGTTCACCGCGCGGGCCTCTGATCGCTCTCGGGAAATTGCTCTACGGCTCTCGCTTGGGTCAAGCCGCCCGCGCATTCTGCGCGGCCTGTTTACGGAAGCCGTGCTGCTTTCTCTCGCCGGAGGAGCTATTGGACTTTGGATCAGCGTGGTGTTTTTGCACTGGTTCAGTGAGTGGCAGCCTTTCGGCAATTTCCCGACACACACGCCAGTGAACCCGGACACAAGAGTTTATGCGCTAGCGTTGGCTCTGACCCTGATCAGCGGCCTTCTGTTAGGAGGGGTGCCGGTCAGGCAGGTGCTTCGTACCGGCGCGTATCAGGTCATCAAGCAGGGATCGAGTGAGTTAGCAGGCAAGCGAATTTCCGCTCGCGACGTCTTGCTTGCGGTGCAAATTGCTCTTTGCGCCGTGCTGGTCACGTCTTCGCTTGTGGCGGTGCGTGGGCTCATGCACGCGACACACGGCAACTTCGGCTTCGAACCGAAAGACTCCTTGCTGGTCGGCGCCGATCTGCGCATGGCTGGTTACAGCGCTGAGCGAACCCCACAAGTGCAAACACGGATGATTGACCGTATTGCGGCGATTCCCGGGGTCGCGTCTGTGGGACTCACGGATGCGTTGTTGCTGAACGACCAGAACACTTCAAGCGTATTCAGCGATAAGACCGCCGACCTGCGGCCCTCGAATGCCGCTCTCAGCGACGTTTATCTCTATCACGTATCTCCCGACTATCTTCACGCCGAAGGCACTGCATTGCTCGCTGGGCGCGGTTTCACTTGGCACGACGATAAGAATTCGCCGCGTGTCGCTATCGTCAACCAGGAGTTCGCGCACAGAATCTTTGGCTCGGTCGAAAACTCTATCGGCGGCTTCTACAAAATGCCTGATGAAACTCGAATACAAGTGGTTGGGGTCGCGCAAAACGGGAAATATGGCAAGCTGACCGAAGAACCGCAGCCCGCAATGTTTCTGCCGCTACTCCAATGGCCGTCGGCGTCGGCGTGGATGGTTGTCCGTTCGAGCCGCGAGCCCCATCAACTCGGCACCGCGATCAGAAGCGCGCTGCACCAAATCGACACCGCGCTTCCGGTAGTGATCGAGAACCGGCTGGACGAAATTGGTGGTGCGCTGTTCCCGCCGCAAGTGGCATCGATTTCGCTGGGCGTACTGGGCATCATGGGCGCGATGCTGTCAATCACAGGCATCTTTGGAATGGCGGCATATTCAGTAAGCAAGCGCCTGCGCGAACTGGGAATTAGAATCGCCCTTGGCGCTCAGCGCAGGCAAATTGTCCAGGTAGCTTTGGGGCGCGCGTTTCGTTTGCTCGCCTTCGGTTCTGCCGCGGGGTTGGTCCTGGGATTACTCGCAACCAGAGTGCTGTCTGACATTGTGTATGAGGCAACTCCAAGTGATCCCGTCGTGCTGGCGGGAGTTATTCTAGCCATGGCGCTCCTCGGCCTTGTCGCTACGTGGATTCCGGCGCGCCGGGCAATGTCGGTTGATCCTGTGATTCTGTTGCGCGAGGAGTGAACCATGCACTCATTGCGGGACTCTGGGCCTTCATCTCTGCGCTCGGGTTGAATCTTGGACTCTTCACGCCAATCCGTGCTGATCGCATTGGATAGTTGGGTCGCTCTGAGCCGTTGAACTCGTTGCACTACTCTCGGTCTCGCGCGTCACTTGCCGAAAGCGTCAGGCTCCGATCCGCGAATCGTGGCGACCTCGTTGCGAAAGATCTAATTCGGCGGTTCGTGGGAAGGACACGAGCCCTCTCTTATAGATAGTTCCATTCAAGTCGGGGATAGGCGCACCATCGTCGTGTCGAACAGTCCACGAAGGGAGCGCTGTTGTTCTCTACATTAACTCCTCTACGAAAGCTCGCGTCACGTCACCGGGTATCCGCATGTCAGCGTGTGCGAGGGGTCCTGCATCCAGCACTGGCTCTGCTCCGTGAAGAGTGGGCACATCGGTGCGTTCGAAGAACTTACCGATTGGAATCTCGTCACCCCAGAGAAGGGACTTTCCCATCGCGGCCATCCAGTCCGCGGGATCGTACCCCGAGTCGTCTTCGAGTTTCTTGACGCGGGGACGGAACCATTGGTACGTGTTGTCGCGGTTGTAGGTAACGCACGGGCTGAAGACATCCAAGAACGAGAAGCCCTTGTGCTGGATGCCTTGCTTGATCAGATCCGTCAAGTGCTTCTGCTCGGCGCTGAACCCGCGTGCGACAAACGTGGCTCCCGCGGCGAGAGCCAATGAAATTGGATTAACTGGCGCTTCGATGTTGCCGAAGGGCATGCTCTTGGTTTTCATACCGAGGCGACTCGTGGGTGAGGTCTGGCCGGTGGTGAGGCCGTAGATCTGGTTGTCCATCACGATGTACAGGAGGTCAACGTTCCGGCGGATATTGTGCATGAAGTGATTGCCACCGATGCCGAAACCATCACCGTCGCCACCCGTCACCAGAACAGTCAGATCGTGATTTGCAAGCTTGACACCAGTTGCTACAGCCAGAGCTCGACCGTGCAGAGTATGCATGCCGTAGGTATTGATGAAGCCGGGGAAGTTCGACGAACAGCCGATACCGCTGATTGTAACCACGTTGTGATTTGGTATTTGCAGCTCGACCAGCGCCTTCTGGACTGCGGCGAGCACACCAAAATCGCCGCATCCGGGACACCAGTCGGGTTCGACTTTCCCTTTCAAGTCGGCCATTGCCACGTGATTGGTCTCTGCTGGAGCCGTCGCCATTTTGCCTTCTCCTCAAACTAGGATTTCATGTGTGGGCACGGAGAGCTTGGTCTTGCCATTCAGTTGTTCCTTCACCGCTTCCACAATGTGATGGGGCATGAACGGCTCCCCATCATATTTTCGGATATGTCCGTCCGGCACAAAGCTGGTTTCGCTGCGCAGGTATCGGGCGAACTGGCCGCTGTAGTTGTTCTCCACGATGACCGTGTGCCGGGCATGTCTGAGGATGTCCAGAATTGCATCGCCGTGGAGCGGCACGAGCCAGCGGATCTGGAGCTGATTGGCTGCAATGCCTTGACCAGTGAGGATTTCACAGGCCTCCTCGATCACACCTTTGGTGGAACCCCAGCCGATCAGCGTGACATCCGCATCACGCGCACCCCATAGCATCGGCGGCGGCACCGCTGCTTCAATACCAGCAACCTTTCTCATGCGTTTTTCCATCATGGCGCGCCGTTTTGTTGGATTCGTGAATTCGTCACTGATCAAGACGCCGTCTTCATCGTGTTCGTCACTGGCAGCAGTGTGGATATAACCAGGGACGCCGGGAATGGCCCGTGGCGAGACACCGCTTTCGGTAATCTTGTAACGTTTGTAGGTGCCGTCGCCGTTCGGCGAGGAAGAATTGGTGATCAGCTCACCGCGATCGATGAAAGGAGCAAAGTTCAAGTCTTGCGGATCGACGCTGAGCCTGCCTTCCGACAGCAATAGATCGCAGAGCACGATGCCCGGACATTGGAACCGGTCGGCGATATTGAAAATCTCGGGGATGACTTTGAAGCAATCTCCAATGTCGAGCGGTGCTACCAGCGCTCTCGGATAATCACCGAAAGCAGCGCCCAACATTTGCCAGAGATCGCCTTGCTCGGTCTTGGTAGGAACACCTGTGGATGGGCCAGCCCTTTGGCAGTCGATTACTACCACGGGAGTTTCCATCATCGCTGAAAGGCCGAGGCCCTCGCTCATCAGTGCAAAGCCGCCGCCGGAGGTGGCACACATGGACCGGACGCCGGCATGGGCCGCTCCAATCGCCATGTTCACTACACCAATCTCATCTTCGACCTGCCGGACCATAATGCCCGCCTTGCGGGCATGGGCCGCCATCCAATGGAGAACTCCTGTCGAGGGGCTCATGGGATAAGCGCAATAGAATTTCACTCCTGCAGCCGCTCCTCCCATGGCCATCGCGGTGTTGCCGCTGAGCACCGCATAGCGGCTTCCGGTCATTGGAAGTGGCCAGCCGAATGGCCTGAAATTCGCGGTCGCATATTCATAGCCGACTCGCGCGATCCCGATGTTTTCCGAAACGACGGCTTCGCCTTTCTTCTTGAACTGCTCGGCGAGAACCTCCTCCAGTGCCTGGAAACCAACCCCTATCATGCTGAGACCAGCGCCGAGCGCGAGGGTGTTCTGGGCCACTTTGTTTCGAGTGATGTCCGCCAGCTTGGAAACGGGAAGGGGGCAGAGCTGAGCGCCCTCTGCAGCGACACCCGGCTTGATCGTGTCAGAGTTGTAGAGGCATGCAGCGCCGGCGGTCAGCAGTCCCAGGTGGCGATCCATCGCGTCCTGGTTAAGAGGGATCAGCAAATCCACGCGGTCGCCCATGTTGGTGACTTTTTCTGGGCCAGTGCGGATCGTAAGAAAGGTGTGACCACCGCGGATAATCGACTGGTAGGCATTGTAAGCATTCAGGTGCAAGCCCCGGCGGCTGAAAATCTTCGCGAAGATGTCGCCAGGCGTGGCGACGCCCTGTCCGGCGGCGCCTCCGATGGCGATGGCAAAGGTTTGCTTCATGGCATTCTCCTATCCGGGATACGCTCCCGAAATGTAGCCTTCCAATTCCTGTATGGTTTGAGCTTGGCCGGAAATAATCCACTTCACCAAGTCTCCAATTGACGCCACCCCAACCACGGCGTCATCCTGCACGACCGGCAGATGGCGAAAATGGTGCTTGGTCATAATGGCCATACACTCGTCGACGGTGTGCTGCGGACTCACGAAAACTACTGGGCTGGTCATGATCTGGTGGACCAGGGTTTCTTTTGAAGAATGGCCCTTGAGGATTACTTTGCGAGCGTAGTCTCGCTCCGACAGGATGCCGACCAGCTTACGACTTGAAATGACCAGCAAGGCGCCAATCCCGTTCTCGGCCATCTTCTCAATCGCCTCATAGACCGACTGGTTGGGCTCGATCGACACGACTCTATTCTCGTCTTTGCTTTTCAGCACTGACTCAATGGTGTCGGAAAGTTTCATTAGACCTCCGCTCTACGGGAGTTCCCTAACGGTTCACGGATCGGACATTAGACTGCCTCTTGGCATCGCGGAACAGGAGCGCGTCACCAGCGCTCGAGCAAGGACCCGGTTTGAAGCGGTAAGTCTCGGGGTCACGCAACCAATGGAAGCAAAGCGGTGGAGGGAAGTTGATTTGAGGACTCTACGTGACGGGATGGAGACTTCCCGACTGAGTAGCACGGCCCCTCCTCACTGCTCAGGAAACCCAGGGGGCGAGGTGCGGGTAAATTCTGCACCACGGCCCGAGAGAAACTTCTGCATCGGATTCTCGGTTGCCTGACAGTTTTGGCGAACGATAAGGCCGTTTAGGTTGCTTTCTAGTAAGACAGAGGAATCGTACACCCTTGAGGCCGTCTCGCGCCAGAGTCGGCGGCAACCGAATCAACCCTTTGATCGGAGGTTTTGTCAGTACAGTCCGCTTGCCGTGACAGAGTGAATATGGAGGCTCTTCGCGCCAATCCGTACTGATCGCATAGGATATTTCGGTTGCGCTCTCAGCCGTTGAACTCGTTGAACCAATCTTCAAATTGGCGAAAGCTGGTCGCAAGCCCTGTTTCAGAATCGGCAGTTGCGTCCGGTTCCGAGTAGCCGGTCAATTGGGAGCAATCGCGATCACCTCCCATGACTCGATATCGGCTACTCATCCCACCTTCCCTTTGTAGCGGAGTTCAATGTGATTCAGGACCCAGAGGCCTGGGCGCGAGTGGCTGAGCAGAACGCAGCGCTCCCTGTTCGCACGCAAGATCAGCCATAAGCGCAAACCCACCCAAACTATTATTCTGAAATGTGAGTGAAAAGCCAGACACACACTTCAAGACCCCGCTTCGCAAGGGTTTTCTGCGATCCTTTGTTCGATGGCTTGTCATCGGCGTGGTACTTGTTTGGTCGCTTGCCGCGCTGATCCTTCTGGCCGCGCGGTGGATCGACCCACCGACAACCGCGGTACACATCCAGCGCCGCTTGCAGGCCTGGATTCACCACACTCCGTATCACGAACGCTACAAATTCATTCCGCTCGGCCAAATCTCGCCCGATCTCCAGCATGCTGTAGTCGCCGCGGAGGACACGCGCTTCTACCAGCACCATGGGTTCGATTGGCACGAGGTCCAAATCGCTGCCGAAGAAGATTTGGAAGGCGATCGCACTCGCGGAGCTTCAACCATTACGCAGCAACTTGTAAAGAAC